>OHJT01001502.1_pt1 | contig 12064 bp, 14 predicted proteins | sample 1568651 | NCBI WGS metagenome assembly OHJT01 (sample SAMEA3879608, study PRJEB24766) | human gut metagenome | biome: human-associated habitat; feature: feces | place: USA | collected 1985/1987 | reverse complement strand
TTTTCCCATAAAACAACTCTATATTTCCAAATTGCTTATCTGTAATACACATAATTCCAACCTGTCCATGCTCCGGCAAGAAAGATTTAACTCTTTTTATATGAACTTCTGCATTCTCACTACTAGCACAATGACGAACATAAATAGAAAACTGAAACATAGTAAAGCCATCTTTCTGCAGATTCTTTTTAAAATCTACATATGCCTTCTTATCCTTCTTTGTTTCAGTAGGTAAATCAAATAATACAAGTACCCACATAATACGATATTCACTAAATCGGTTCATCTCACATTTCCGGATATATTATTCTACGTAGTTCACCACTAAAGCATTTATACAGAGATGCAGTAGACTGCCCCACCGCAACCATTAAAGGACTACGTTTACCAGAGATAACAACTTCTAGTGTAGGAATAGTAAGTAACTGAGCTTTTAAACCTTTCGTCAGTTCATCACAATTTATCTCCTCCTGCAATATCTTATAGACTAACTCATCAACATAGGGCCGATATGGCTCCATAATATCATCAGCCAAACAATAAGCATTATATCTATTATGATGATGTATTCCTAATGTAGGTAAAAGTCCACTGGCAACTAATCCACGTGCAACTACAGCTCTTAAAATCGCATATCCATAATTTAACAGATTATTAGGCGGAATCCCTTCCCTGTCTCTTGTAAACCTTTCTATTTTAGATTTTAGTCGGTTAGACTTAACCGATTGAGGAATAAACTTTTAGCGAATTATTTGAAAAGTGGCGGTAACGAGTTAGCAACCGTGCGAATTTCAGCGTTTTGCGTTGCTATGCTGTCAAATAACTCTTTCATCTGCAAATATAGGGATTTTTTTCAAAAGTACGAACTATCGGCGGCAGTTTTATAAAATCGACTGGCGAAAAAACAAATAGAATTTTCCAAAATAGCTTGGGATAAGCCATTAACGAAATACTTTCTTTTAAGAGCACAGTGGTTTACCCAATAAAATTATATACCTTTGTGACAAGTTAAAGAAGATGTCGCAATGAATCGGATAAAAGAAGCATTGATTGAGGCGGGGATTAGTCAAACTGAATTGGCTAAACGGCTTGGCAAAGGTTTTAATATGGTCAATCTATACGCCACGAATAAAGTGCAACCGCCTATACCCGTACTATACAGGATAGCGGAAATACTGAATGTGGACGTGCGTACACTTCTTGTACCTAACGAAATAAAAAAATAGACATATGGCAAATACTAATCTAAAAGAAGCTAAGGCGGCTAAGAATGATGAGTTCTATACGCAATTTCATGACATAGAGATTGAAATGAATGCCTATCTTGAATATGACCCGGACGTGTTTAGAGGAAAGACTGTATTGCTTCCTTGTGATGACCCCGAATGGAGCAACTTTACCCGATACTTTGCTGCCAAGTTTGATGAGTTAGGCTTGAAAAAACTGATTTCTACGAGTTATGCACCGGATAGCAAAAAATACAAAACACCTTATCAGCCCTCTTTGTTTGAGCAAGAAGCGCCTCAATTCGACCCGTCCAAGGCACAGGTGAAAGGTAAAATATTCATCTTGGAACGAGACAAAAGCGGGGACGGACGTATCAATATTGATGACCTCGAATGGAAGTATATGGATGGTGACGGGGATTTCCGAAGCAAAGAAGTTACCGAACTTCGTAATGAAGCGGATTTTATCATCACCAATCCTCCGTTCTCCCTCTTTCGTGAGTTCTTGGCTTGGATTGTGGAAGGAAAGAAACAATTTGCAGTCATAGGCAATAAAAACTGCATTACTTATAAGGAGGTATTTCCTTTGATAAAAAACAACAAGATGTGGCTTGGAAAGACACCTATGAGTGTTGATTTGTTATTTGAAGTCCCAGATACAGACCAACTTACGAATGGTAAGAAATTAGGCTCAGGATATAGAATAATAGATGGAAAGATTTTAGCTCGTTCGCAGTCTGTATGGCTAACCAATATTGACCACGGTCGTCGGCATCAGCCACTTGCACTGATGAGCATGGCAGATAACCTACGCTTTTCCAAGCATAAGGAACTGAAAGGCAAAACCGCCTATGACCGTTATGACAATTATGATGCCATTGAAGTGCCTTTTACGGATGCTATTCCGTCAGATTATGACGGTGTGATGGGCGTTCCTATTTCCTTTTTGGATAAGTATTGTCCGGAGCAATTTGAAATCTTAGGGATGTGCGAGAATGAGGACTTATACACAATGAAAACCCGTGTTTATACCACATACGAATGTAAAACCGCCTATTTGAAAAAGTTTGGAAAGGTTGGTACATACGACTTAAATGCCAGTGGAGTAATCATAAGAAACGGTATTCAAGAAAAAGTCTATCAACGCATTCTAATTATCAACCGTAAGTTTGCGCCTAATAGCTAATCTGCAATACATTCGATTGTAGTCGGTTCCCATCTTAATGTAAAAAGCGGGACCACCTTGTTTCTCTTTCGGAAGATTATCGGGCTTCTTGATACCAAGTTCCAAACTAATCCCTAAGATTTCAACTTCCTATACTGAATAAATAATCTTTTAAACATCTCAACATTATGAATATAAGCACTTCTTCCATATACTCCATTAGGGTCTTGGTCTATACCACGATTACAACCTAAGATTTCAACTTAAAAATAAAGACAAAAATATAATATTATGACTCAGCATAATGCCATCAAACTTTTTGAAACCAAGAAAGTTCGTACCATTTGGGATGACAAAGAAGAAAAATGGTACTTTTCCATAGTGGATGTGGTGGCTGTCCTAACCGATAGCCCTAATCCTCGTAAGTATTGGAGTGTCTTGAAAACACGTTTAAAAAAAGAAGGGAGTGAGTTGACTACAAATTGTAGTCAACTGAAAATGAAATCGGCTGATGGAAAGATGTATTTAACCGATGTCGCAGATACTCAGCAGCTTCTCCGTTTGATTCAGTCTATTCCATCGCCCAAAGCAGAACCGTTCAAGCAGTGGATGGCACAAGTGGCAACTGAACGTCTTAACCAAATGCAAGACCCCGAACTCTCTATCAATCAAGCACTGGTGGACTATAAGCGGTTGGGGTATTCGGATAATTGGATTAATCAGCGTCTCAAATCCATAGAGATTCGTAAAGACCTCACGGATGAATGGAAGCGGCACGGATTGCAAGAGGGGGTGCAGTTTGCTACGCTGACCGATATTATTTATCAGACTTGGAGTGACATGACCGCCAAGGAATATAAGCAGTTCAAAGGTCTGAAAAAAGAGAACTTACGTGATAATATGACCAATAAGGAATTGGTGCTAAATATGTTGGCGGAACTTTCCACCAAAGAAATATCTGAAAGTAAAAATCCGGAGACATTTCGGGAACACATGGATGTGGCGGAAGCCGGTGGTGAGATTGCCCGCAATGCCCGTATGGAGTTGGAAGCCAAGACGGGCAAGGCAGTCATCAGTCCGCTGAACGCCAAGACAGGCATTGCGCTCAATTCATCTCCGGAAGAAGAAGACACAAAAGAATAATCCTAAAAAGTGAATCAATATCATGGAGACAACATTGCATACAGAATGGACTGTCGAAGACATCTGTAAGGGATTTACCTACAACGAATTGGAAGGTAAAGGTCTGTTTGGATTGGACGGGCGGCTCACTATCCAACCCGAGTATCAACGCCATTACATCTACAACGATGGGAAACGTGATGTAGCGGTAATAGAATCCCTGCTGAAAGGCTATCCCATCGGACTAATCTATTTCAACCGGACTGTGGACGGACGATTTGAAGTACTTGACGGGCAGCAACGCATCACTTCTATCGGGCGGTTTGTTACAGGGAAATTCGCCATCAAGGATGAAGCGGATAACGTGCAGTATTTCTCGGGATTACCCGAAGAGCAGCAACAAAAGATTATGCAATCCTCTCTGCTGGTATATGAATGCGAGGGTGAAGAAAAGGAAATAAAGGAGTGGTTCAAGACCATCAATATTGTGGGCATTCCGCTCAAGGAGCAGGAATTGCTCAATGCCATTTATTCGGGCGAGTTCGTGAACGCAGCCAAGCGGGTGTTCAGTAATTCCCAAAATGCGGAAATACAGAAATGGAGTCATTATATCAAGGGAGATGTGAAACGGCAGGATTATCTGGCAGAAGCCCTCCGGTGGATTTGCGACAGTAAGGGGATGAGCATTGATGCCTATATGAGCATACACCGTCACGAGCCTTCCACGGGAGAATTGGAAAGTTATTTCCGTTCTGTGATTGACTGGGTATCGGCTACCTTTACTATGGTAGAGCGTGACATGTGCGGCTTGGAATGGGGACGGCTGTATGAAACGTACCATGCCACCCCTTATAGCACCGTCCATGTCGCGGAACGGGTAAAAGCCTTGCAAGCGGATGAAAGCGTGCGGTGTCCCCGAAATATTTACGAATATGTACTGGGTGGAGAAGAGGATAAAAAACTGCTTGACATCCGTATCTTTGAAGAATCAACCAAGCGGGCTGCTTACAAGCGTCAGACCGAAGCGGCTGAGAAACAAGGAATTTCCAATTGTCCGCTCTGTGCGTTGGGGAATAATGCCAACAAGACCCGTATTTACAAACTTTCGGAAATGGATGCCGACCATGTGACTGCATGGAGCAAGGGAGGGGCAACCAGCATGGAAAATTGTGAGATGCTTTGTAAAACCCATAATCGTTCAAAGGGAAATCGGTGAAAGTGTGTTATTTTGAGAGAGTTAAATCAATTAATTCTCTCAAAATATGAACAATAAAAAAACATTTCACGAAGTTTCCGAGATTTGGTGTGATGCAAAGCGTCCGATAGTGAAGCATTCCACCCTATGTGCTTATCAGCTTACGTTACAGACACACCTATTGCCACGATTTGGCGCTGCGGAAAATATAACAGAGAAGGATGTCCAGCAGTTTGTGATAGACAAATGTACTTCCGGATTAGCAAGAAAAACAGTCCGGGATATAGTGGCAGTGCTCAAATCTGTTATCAAATACGGGAATAAGCACGGGATTTTCCATTTTGAAGAATGGGAAATCGAATATCCTACCCAAACAGAAAACAAACTGCCGCCCACATTGTCATTAAATCATCAGCGTATATTGATGCGTCACTTGCTGGAACAGCCCACTCCACAAAATATAGGTGTACTGTTGGCTCTCTGTACCGGAATGAGAATCGGTGAGGTTTGTGCTTTGAAATGGGAAGATGTGGATTTTGCACAAAAGACAGTCATCGTGAAGCATACTGTAGGCAGAATATATAACTGTGAGTTGAAATCTACAGAAAGGGTTCACTCTTCCCCAAAAACCAAGAATTCCTATCGTGAGATTCCTATATCCAAACAGCTTCTCCAAGCATTGAAAATGATAAGGAAACAATCTCAATCCCCATACGTGGTAGGCACTTCCACACAATCTAAAGAGCCCCGTTCTTATCGTGATTATTTTGGCAGGTTGCTAAAACGATTGGATATTCCCCACTTGGTCTTTCATGGACTTAGGCATACATTTGCGACCCGATGTATTGAAAGCCAGTGTGATTATAAAACTGTCAGTGTCATACTCGGTCACTCAAATGTGGCAACGACACTTAATCTGTACGTTCATCCTAATCTCAATCAAAAGAAACGGTGTATTGACCGTATGAGTAATTTCTTGGGAATAACATGAGTTGGTCTTGGACTCTATATACATGGGGGGACAAAAAATGTCCTCCATGTATGTGATGCGCATGATTGACTATAGCTTGAAGCCTTTATTCTTTTTCTGAATAGGCTTCCAACCGACATTCTGTTGTAATCGTTCAAATTGTTTCTTGAACCATTCCCCGATATGCAGTCCGTCAATGGCAAGTATCAGCTTTCCATTGTTTGTACCAACTTTGGCAGTAACATCATTCGTCTTGAACTTACGCCTATGCTCATCGGAATAGAGTTCGCCGTTGTACGGCAATGGCTTGCCTGTCATTAAATGGGCGGTCTGTTCATGGGTAAAACCGACAGCAAGGCACAATTTCTCAATACGGAGCATAGCACGAAACCAAGGAAACCATTCTGTGGCTTTTATCAACAAGGCGTTAAGCCTTGATACTTCCGTTTGATGTTTTGTTACCGTCTCGTTCTTTTCCAGCAAGTGCCGTTGCTGCATTTCCAGCACTTGGCGGCTGTGGTCTGCCCGTATGGTCTGTATCTCGGCTTGCAGGGCTTCGATGGTCTCCTCGTGTGTGGCTACCTTCCTATGCAGGGCGGTGTTCTCCCTCTCCAGTGTCTTGACCTTGTTGCTCCCGAAAAGAGAACCGACACTCTCGGCGATGTTGGCGGCTGCGGTCGTGGCTGCCCCTTTCAGCCGTTCGGTCTGTATCTCTTTTTTCGCCCGTTCAAGCTCTTCCCGTGCCGTTTCTTTCCGTTCCTGCAATTCCACCACTTCCGTTTTCAGTTCCTCCGTTTGTCGCTTTATGTCACGGTAATATTGCTGCGTGGAAACGTGCCTCGCTTCCGAACCGTCCACGCCCCGTTGTAAACCGTATTTTTTCATCGCAACAGCGTAGCTGTCTTGATAGGCTTTCAGTTTCAAGCGGTTCATGATGTCATCGGCGCACAGCCTCACGGTGTCGGTCGGCTTCTTGCGGTAGCGTTTCTTCGCCTGCTCCTCCCTTTTCTTCCGCTTGCGTTCCCCCTTGACTATCGGCACAAGTGTGACGTGCATGTGCGGTGTTTTCTCGTCCAAGTGCAGGTGAGCCGCCACGATGTTCTCCTTCCCGAACGTGTCGGCAAAATATTTGAGGTTGTCGGCGCACCACTCGTCCAGCCGTCCCTCCCGTTCGATGCGTTCCATGTCTTCGGGTGTTGCCGACACGTTGATGCGGATTGCCCGCACTTGGTTACTTCCGATTTTGCGTGTCAGTCCCGCTTCTTCCAGCCTCCTTTGGATAGCCGCCGAACGGTCTTTCACTCCTTCGGGATATTCGATGAGTTTTCGGTTTAGATGCGTGCGTGTGGGGTCAGCGTTCTTGGGTATGATGAAACGCTCTATGTGGGCGGTCGTCCCGCTGTCGGAACCGTGCGCCTTTTCCATGTGTAAAACTACGAAACCCATATATTCTTCCTTTCTTTTTTGGCTTGTGTAACAATGATTTTTTTGTATCTTCGGGGGCGGCAAATGCCGTCCCCGATGGGGTGTGCAGAGGGGCTTGCCCCTTGCCTTATTGGGGAATTTTCAGCGATACGTAGTATTGCGGCTCGGAAAATTCCCTAATAAGCTATGGTATTTTCTGCCGTAAATACACTGCCGCCTGCTTGCCCGTAACCTCACCTTATTTTTTCCCTTTCGGTCGGTGGGTGGCGGGGCGGTCGTTTCCGTTTTCAAAGGCTTCTCTTGCATGGGGCGGTCGGATACAAGGTTTTCCCGATAAATACGCTCGCAGCGAAGCGAGAGGAAGATTTATCGGGAAACGGCGCAGCCGCCCGACCTTTTAGCCGACATGAAGCCCCGTGCTTGCTTTGCCTTTGTAAACGGGAATGATTGCTCCGCTTTACTGTGTTCGGAAAATCGAATCTGCGTATCTGCACATAGTCGGTTGTTAATGGATTGACTGACTTACAGATTCAATGATTCCAATACGACAGTACGACACGACTTCATGACAACATGACTGCTTGACTGCCGACATTCAGCGAAAGAAAAATCATGCTGTTTTCTTTTCGCCCGTGCATAATCCTTTCCAACAACACTTTGCGGACTTTCGCCGCCCCGAACGATTCGATACGGAAAGCGAGGGCGGCTATCGTTTCGAGGTCGTAAACCTCTATGCTGCTTCTGTCCGATAGGCGGATAAGGCGTTCGATACCGTACTCTTTCAATACTCCGCTCTTGCAGAGTGCCTTTATCCCTGCCCGAACCGTTGGGGCGATAACCCCGAACATATCCCTTTAAAGATTGTACTCTAATATTTAAGAAGAAAATTTAAACATGCCCTTAAAAATCAAAACAGAGTGCCCTGATTTACAAATTTCCGGAGAACAAACAAACAAAACCTCCGGATAAACTGTTTATTAAGATATAAATTAAACAATTAATGAAGAAAATTATGACAGAGGAATATGAACTCATTGATAATGAAGAAAGCCGTAGATACGAATTCCGTATCGATGGCCATATAGCCAAAATAGAATATATAAAAACTCCGAACGGAGAAATCTACCTGACTCACACAGAAGTCCCTCGTGCATTGGGAGGTAAAGGAGTCGGTTCTCAATTAGTTGAAAAAGCATTGAAGGACATTGAACAAAAAGATTTACGCCTTGTGCCACTTTGTCCGTTCGTTGCCGGCTACATTCATAAACATCCGGAATGGAGACGCATTGTGATGAAAGGTTTTCATATCCAATAAAAAAATAATAAACATGGGAAAGAAAATAGAATATACAAATGGCGAAATGACCATTATCTGGCAACCGGAGCTTTGCCAGCATGCAGGTATCTGCGTAAAAATGCTACCGAACGTATACCATCCCAAAGAAAGGCCATGGGTACAGATAGAAAACGCGACCACAGAGGAACTGATCGCACAGATCAGAAAATGCCCTTCGGGAGCACTCAGTTACAAAATGAATAAAGAGAAAGAAAACCAAGAAGATGGATCCAAACCTTTATAAATATCGGTAATAAAAAAAAGTCGTATCAACTCTACTTTTGAATAATGATATGACTTTTTTTATGCTTATCAGTTACAATCTGCAACTTTTCAGAGTGTTCTTTTGGGGATACACAAAGTTCGTATCTGTCTTCGTCCGAAAATCACCCTTAGCCGTGTTGAAACGATAAGCAAAGCCAATCCCTTCATTTTCAGAAACCGGTCTCAAAACTATCAATCGTGTTCTACCATGTTTTGCTGTCGACTTATACGTTTCTCCCTCCTGAAAAGAGGAAGTTCCGCTTAGGCGGGTAAAAGTGAGAGCAACCGTAAACGGAGAATACGATGTATTGTCTGCATAAAAAGTAACTTCTCCCTTTGCAGAACGTTCATGAGAGACAGTGACCGGAGCATTCTGAGACTGGACCATCACCGGTATCCAAAAAAGAAGACCCAAATAATATTTCAAATTCATGTTATCTCATTTTTTATCAATCAATACTCCAAGTCATTACAAACTCAGGGTGAAGCAAATAATGTATCCGAAAACTACGCTTCTGTTCGGTTCTATATTCATGAGCGGTAAAATCGCCCTGCTCTTGAAGCAAAAAAGGTTCTATATGTAAATGTTGGCGAAAATCGACCCCGTCCGTATCCATACATTTAAACATCACCTCCTTAGCAGACCAATGCAATAAAAGACTCCAGGTAGCATCTTCTTTATAAAGACGAACCGATTCATCCTCCCGCATATATTTATGGGCCACTCTGTGTACCCGTTGTCCGTACTGCTCGATATCGATGCCTACCGGCACTTTATCACTCAGAATAACCGACACATAACCTTTCGTATGGGAAATGCTGATGAAATATGAATAATCCGCCAGATACGGTTTCCCACTCGGCTGATAACAGACTTCCTTATGTTCTCCCAATAGGCGAAACAGCAACGCACGGACGGAAAGCCACTCCAACCGGCGATGAGAAGCGACAAAACGCTGCACTTCCCGTTCATAATATTCCCGCTCCGGAAGCAGATCAAGCAAAGTATCTACAGATTCATCCATTTTCCAGACACCCCACCGATACAAAGGTTCTTTATGAGAAAGAAACAATGCCATAATTATGCATCCTCATCCGACGGAGGTTCATTGATAGTAAACTTTACCTTCAAAATACGGCGATTATCCATCTCCAGTACTTCAAAATCATAATTCAGATAAGAAACCTTTTCATGAAGTGCGGGAAACTCCCCTTTTATCTCGAGCAGAAGTCCGGCTAACGTATCGGCATCACCGGCCATCCTTTCGAAATCATCTTCATCCAACTTCGTGATTTTATAAAAATCGGTCAATTGGGTTTTAGCTTCAAATATCCAAGTATGATCATTCAATACCACATAAGTACGTTCTTCGTCATCGTATTCGTCATGAATCTCACCTACAATCTCTTCAATGATATCTTCCATGGTCACAATGCCGGAAGTTCCTCCGAATTCATCGACAACAATAGCAATGTGTATTTTATTGGCTTGAAAATCACGTAAAAGATCATCTATCATTTTTGTCTCAGGCACAAAATAGGCCGGACGTATCAGCGATTGCCAGCGAAAAGTATCCCCTTTATTCACATGGGGCAAAAGGTCTTTTATATAAAGTACCCCTTTAATATTATCACGAGAACCGGAATAGATGGGAATTCGTGAATAGGCATTCTCCACAATACACTTCATCACATCCTTGAAAGAGGTACGTATATCCAAATCGACTACGTCGAGACGTGAAGTCATTACCTCTTTGGCTGTTTCTCCACCAAAACGAATGATACCCTCAAGTATATTATTCTCTTCAGTAAGTTCGGCTTTATCCGTCAGTTCCAATGCCTGTGAAAGCTCATCGACTGAGATATTATGATTCTTACGCGTAAAACGCTTATTCAGAAAAGTTGTGGAACGCACGAGAAGGGCAGAAACAGGACGAAAAACTTTCCGTAAAACATAGATACCCGGAGCTGCAAAACGACAGAACACCAACGTTTTCTGTGCTGAATAAATCTTAGGCATGATCTCACCGAAAAGCAGCAACAGGAATGTAAGAATCACCGTCAAAATCAAGAACTCCGCAAGCGCTGAATGAAAAACAAAAACATTCATAAAGAAGAAATTGCAAAGCATGATGATGGTAACATTCACAAAATTATTAGTGATCAGCACGGTTGCCAGCAAACTTTCGGAATCTCCAAGCAAACTACTGATTTTTTCATCGGAAGGATGATTACGCTCGTCTATTTCATTGAGATCGGAAGGAGATAATGAGAAAAAAGCAATTTCCGATGCGGAAGCGAAACCGGAGGCGAGCAGAAGCACACCGGCTAAAACGATAGCTACAATTGCCGAAAAAGAAGGTGGGTTTACAGTTATACCATTAAAAATATCTGCCAACTGGCATAAATAAGCGTCTGGGTCCAAAATCTTGGTTTTTAGTTAAACAATTATTGATATGGATGAAAGCCTTTACCAGTTGAAAGTCGAAAGTTGAAAGTTGAAAATTGAGAGTTGAGGATTTAAAACAAGTAGTTGAAAATTAACAGTATCATCATGCTGTATAGCAATTTTCAACTTTCAATTCTCAACTTTCAACTGATAAGTTTTTTAACTATTCATCGTCTTTTTTAAAACGGCAAATCATCTGCCGGATTATTCTGCATAGGGGCAGCCTGCGATTGTTGCGGCTGCATTGTCGAAGCAACGGGTGGTTGCACTGCCGGAGCATACGAAGAAGTTCCGGATACTGTATTCTTCGGTGTCAACATCTCCATATTATCCACAAATATTTCAGTGATATATCGTTTTGCTCCCGTTTGATCGTCGTAAGAACGGCTTCTGATTTTTCCTTCAATGTAAAGTTTATCGCCCTTATGAACATACTTCTCTGCCGTCTCCGCCAATCCACGCCATAAAACAAGATTATGCCATTCTGTTCTTTCGGGCACCTGCGTTCCGTTAGCCAAAGTATATGCACGATCGGTAGTAGCCAATGGGAAAGTAGCCACAGCAATACCTGTATCCAGATATCTAACCTCCGGATCTTTACCGACATTTCCTAACAATATCACTTTATTAACTGACATATTATTCTATATTTATATTATTTTGTGCCAAAATTAAATAGAAATACGATTGTTTACCATGAAACAGGCGATTTATTTGCTGATACATGTGAAATCGTGGAGAGCGCACAAAGTATTGCGTATGCGGCTGTCGATACAATTCTGGTTCAAAGGAACTGGTTATTGGGGAAACGAATTGCTATAGAGTGTCTGGATGAAAATGGAAAAGCAGACTATGGCAAAAAAACTATGAAAAAGCTATCAGCGGAACTAAAAGAAAAATATGGTAAAGGAT
>OHJT01001477.1_pt1 | contig 12265 bp, 8 predicted proteins | sample 1568651 | NCBI WGS metagenome assembly OHJT01 (sample SAMEA3879608, study PRJEB24766) | human gut metagenome | biome: human-associated habitat; feature: feces | place: USA | collected 1985/1987 | reverse complement strand
GGCAAGGGAAATGTTCCATACGATTCAAGAGGATTCTGAGTGGCTATTACCATAAAAGGAAAAGGAAGCGAATATGTTTTTCCGTCGGCAGTGACCTGCCTCTCCTCCATGCATTCGAGAAGTGCGGACTGTGTTCTGGGAGCGGCGCGATTAATTTCATCGGCAAGAAGAATACCTGTAAAAACAGGACCTTTTTTGAAACTGAAGCTTTCGTTTTTTTGACTGTAAAAATTGATTCCGGTAATATCTGACGGAAGAAGGTCGGGAGTAAACTGTATTCTTCCGAAGGGGCAGCCGACAGATCTTGCAGCCGCAGAAGCTAAGGCCGTCTTTCCCGTTCCGGGAATATCCTCAAGCAGTATATGCCCTCGGCAGAAAAGAGCTGCCGTCAGAATGTCAATAGCCTCGTCCTTCCCGCAGATGACCTGCTTTATATTTTCTTTTATTCTTTTAGCTGTTTCATATATCATGTTTTTTCCTTTCAGACAACTGAGAACTGGCTGCTGTAAAGCTCCGCATAGAAACCGTTCTGCTCCATAAGCTGCTTATGATTTCCCTGTTCAATAATATTTCCGTTTTTCATTACTAAAATAACGTCTGCATTTTTAATAGTAGAAAGTCTGTGTGCGATAATAAAGCTTGTTTTACCTTTCATAAGTTTTTCAAACGCTCTTTGAATACGCTGTTCGGTTCTTATATCTATGCTTGAAGTCGCTTCGTCGAGTATGAGTATAGGCGGATTAGTAAGCATGATCCTGGCAATTGAAATAAGCTGCTTCTGACCTTGAGAGAGTTCGCCGCCTTCTTCTGTAATATAAGTGTCATATCCTTCCGGAAGACGTTTTATAAAGCTATGAGCATGCGCGGCTTTTGCTGCCGCAATTATTTCGTCTACAGATGCGTCTGATTTTCCATATGCTATATTTTCGGCTACTGTACCGGTAAAAAGCCACGTATCCTGAAGTACCATTCCGAATACAGAGCGAAGGCTGGATCTGGTTATATCTCTGGTATTTTTTCCGGAAACTGTTATAGCTCCGCTGTTTATATCATAAAACCTCAGCAGTAGATTGATAACTGTTGTTTTTCCACAGCCTGTCGGACCGACAATAGCTATTTTCTGTCCGGGTTTAACCTTCAGGTTAAAGTCGGTTATAAGCTTTGTTTCAGTATTATATGAGAAGCTTACATGCTCAAGCTCCAGTGAACCGTCGCAAACGGTAAGTTCTTCCTTACCTGCGTCAGTTGATTCCAAAGGCTCGTCGATAACGGAAAAAACTCTTTCTGCCGACGCAACGGCATTTTGAAGTTCTGCAACTACTCCGGAAATTTCATTGAACGGCTTTGTATACTGGTTGGAGTAGGAAAGAAAGCTTGTAAGCTGTCCGATTGAAATTTTACCGAAAAAGCTCAGCGCGCCGATTGCGCTTAATGCTCCGGCGGTTCCGACTGCGGCATATATAAGTCCGTTTACAAAGCGTGTCGTAGGATTTGTCATTGACGAGAAGAATACTGCTTTTACGCCGCTTTGAGCCATTTTATCGTTTATGTCCTTAAATCCTGTTTCTGCCCGTTTTTCGTATGAAAATGCTTTAACGATTTTTTGATTTCCTATCATTTCCTCAGCAAGTCCGTTTAATTCGCCGCGGTGCGTGGATTGCTCCGTAAAGGAATTCTTTGATAATCTTGTTATTTTTGCAGCCGTAAAAAGAGACAGCGGAGTAAGGATAACTACAAGCAGCGCTATTTTTATATTTATTGTCAGCATAAAGACAAGCGTTCCGAGGATTGTTATAATTCCGCTGAAAAGCTGTGTAAATCCTTGAAGAAGACCGTCAGATATTATTTCAATATCGTTAACTGCACGGCTTATGAGCTCACCTTTTGAACTTTTGTCTATGAATTTAAGCGGAACGCCGTTTAGCGTGTCAAAAAGCTCCGTCCTTATGTCCCGTATGGTATTATATGAAAGCTTGTTTGTTGCAAGCGCCGTAAGCCATTGAAAAAATGTGCTTACCAGAACTATGCCTGCCAGAACCGCTGCAAGCTTAGCAAGCTCTTTAAAGTCAACCTCATTCTCTCCGACAATAAAATCGACTCCTCTTCCAATCAGAATCGGTACAAAAAGAGAAAGAGATACCCCTAAGAGGGAGAAGATAACGGCGGCTAACAGATATTTTTTATAAGGCCTTACATAGCCTATAATACGTTTTAATGTTTTACCCATTTGAATCACCTCAGCTCATCTGTGAATGATAAATTTCTTTGTATTCCTCACAGCTTTCCAAAAGCTGTTCGTTAGTGCCAAGACCTATCTGCGCGCCGTCGTCAAGAACGAGTATGCTGTCGGCGTTTTTTAAGGTTGTTGCTCTCTGCGAGATAATTATTACGGCGGTATCCGACAAATGCTCTGACAACGCCTTTCTCAGCTTTAAATCAGTTGCGTAGTCAAGCGCGCTCATGCTGTCGTCAAGTATCACGATGGGGGGCGACCCCACAAGAGCTCTTGCAATTGTCAGCCTTTGACGCTGTCCGCCGGAAAAGTTTTTACCGCCCTGTGAAATATGGGTTTTGAGTCCTTCCGGAAGCTTACGCACAAATTCCCATGCCTGAGCTATTTTTAAGGCTTTAATTATTTCATCTTCTGTAGCGTCGGGGTTTGACCAGCGCATATTTTCGGCGATAGTACCGGAAAACAACGCGGCCTTCTGAGGAACGATTCCGATGGATTTGCGAAGGAATTCAAGATTGTAGTCATAAATATCACTTCCGAAAATTTTAAGCTTTCCTCCGGTAACATTATAAAAATGGGGAATAAGGGATGCAAGCGTGGATTTTCCGGAACCTGTTCCGCCTATAATTCCAAGCGTTTCTCCCTTTTTTAATGAAAAGCTTATATTTTTTAGTGCAGGACCTCCCGCATCCGGATATGTGAACGTTAGGTCGCCGCATTCAACGGCCGGAGCGCCGAAGTCAAATTTTACTTTTGTTCCTCCTGTAACTGACGGTTGGGTTTCAAATACCTCGTTTATCCTTGAAGACGAGGAAGCAGCTTTTGTGAATATTACAATCAGGTTGGCTAAAACTACAAGAGCAAGAAGTATCTGCGTCATGTAATTTACAAACGCTGTAATTTGTCCCTGAGATAAATCGCCGATATTTACGCGTATACCTCCGAACCATAATATTGCCACTATGCTTAGATTCATAATCATAAATGTAACCGGATTTAGAATTGCTGAAATCTTTCCGACAACAATAGAATTAACGGCTAATTCGTTACTTGCTTCGTTGAATTCTTTTTTTTCCTTTTCCTGCTTTGAGAACGCGCGTATAACTCTTACGCCCTCCAGATTTTCCCTTGTTAAAAGAGAAATACGGTCAAGGTTTTTTTGTATTTTTTTATATAGAGGAACTGTTTTTCTCATGATAATATAAAGTACGGCGGTTATAATGGGTGCGGCTATAAGAAAAATCAGGGATAGCTTGAAATCAAGAATCATGGCCATGACTGCGGCACCGATAATCAGAAACGGGGCGCGTACGGCAAGACGGATAAACATATTTACTCCGTTCTGAGCGAGATTAGTATCGTTTATCAGACGTGTTGTCAGAGACGACGTGCCGAATCTGTCGATTTCAGCGTGAGAAAGGCTGTTTATATGCTTATAAAGAGAGTCCCTGAGCTCTGTACCGAAACCATACGCACATTTGGCTGCAAAATACTGGCAAGTTAACGCAAAGCCCAGTCCGCCAATACCTAAAAGCGCTATTAAACCGCTCATTTTCCAAACATATACCGAGTCTCCGTTTTTTATTCCGGTATCTATAATATCCGCCATTACAAGTGGAACAATAAGCTCAAAAATAGCTTCAAGCAGCTTGAAAAATGGGCCTAATATCAGTTCCTTTTTATAGTTTTTAAGAAATCGTCTCAGTTTAAACATAAAAACAAGATTCTCCTTTTTATAATGTCACTATTATTTTACACCAAATTCTTCAATAATGCAATCATGTAAAAAAATTTTGGAAGAAAAGGAATAACAGCGCATAATTCGTCCAAACTAATTGCGGAGGTGTTAAACGTGAAGAAAAATTCTAAATCAATTTTAAGCGGAAAAGGCTTTTATGTTGCGTTGGCTTTGAGTGTAGCGATGGTTGGAGCGGCATGCTATTTTGCATATACTCAGACATCGAATGATATTTCGGGAAGACTGGAATCGTCGAGTTCTTCTGAAGCTCAGGAAAGGGAAGCCGCTGAAATTCAAACAGACATACCGAAAATAACTCTTGCTCCGCATACACAGGAGGTTTTCCGGCCTGAGGCTCAGACAGAAGCTGTAACGGAGATCTCAGACGAGGAAAGCGGAGCTGAGTCAGAGGAAACTGCTAAGCCGAAAGAAGAAAAGCTGGTTATGCCGATTGAGGGAGAGGTCCTGAATGAATTCAGCGGAGGAGAGCTTGTTAAGTCAAAGACTACGGGCGCATGGCAGACTCATAACGGAGTAGATATTGCCGCTTCGCTCGGCGACGCAGTAGCTTCCGCAGGATCCGGAACAGTTTCGGCAGTTGATAACGATCCTCTTTGGGGAATAATTGTTACTGTCGATCATGGAAACGGTATAATTACCCGTTACAGTAATCTTAACGAGGGAGTAACCGTTCAGGTCGGTCAGGAAGTAAGCGGCGGTGAAGAAATCGGCGCGGTAGGCGAAACGGCTGATATAGAAACCGCTGAAAAATCTCATCTTCATTTTGAGGTTATTAAAAACGGTTCATTTGTTAATCCAATTGATATGATCGGTTAAAATTATGTCAAAATAAAACCCTGTAAATCCATAAGGATATACAGGGTCGTTTTTATTTGTCGGATTCTTCTATTGCGTTAATTAAATCCTCGTACATTGAAATTATATTTGCTATTACCTTTTTGCGCACTACAAAGCCGGTATATTCGCCGTCCTTCATAGCCCAATAGGTATTTGAATCTTCACCGGGTACCGGAATATAGTCTATCTTTGTTCTCACATTACTTGAAAGCGTGTAAACAATAGAAACCTCGGCATCTCCGGAAGGCGTATCAGTTTTTTGTATAGATTCAAAATATGCGTTGTTGAATGACTTATAGAAAGCTATAAAAGCGTCGGTCAGTTCCTCTTGGGAGCTTTCGATAACCGTATCGTTTACAGTGTATTTTTCGTTTTCTTCGTCTATCTTAAGCTTAGCGGTATAATCAGGCATGACAACTTCGATTTCCGTTACGTCGTTTATATCCGCCGTATAAACCGCCGTATTCATCATATCCATTGTATCGTAGCTTAAAATTGAAAGATTGTTCTGATAGAACGTAACAATCTGTCCGGTATCTGTAAACAATCCGTACATTTCATTTTCATTGTCTGTATAATCTCCGAAAATGACTTTAACGTGCTTACCGCTTCCCGACATTTCAAATACAAACTGCGGATCGTCAAATCCGTATTTTCCGTATTCTGATTCTTTGCAATCCTCTGCGACAAAGGAATAAATTTCGTCTCTTATAGCGTCGTTGAGGAATTCGCTTACATCAGAGCTGTAAACTGAATTGTCCTTATACGGCTTATCCATTTGCCATGTGCCGTCGTCATTTTTATTCATTGAGAACAGAATATTTTCATCTGTTTCTCCTCCCTTCCAGAGCGCGAATGATTCTATTTCCGTACTTAGAAAGTTAGCAAGATACACGCTTTTAAGACTATCCTTTGTAGCGTGAAGTATAACGCCCTTTGCGTAATCAATAAGATAGACGTTATCATCATTTTCCTTCATTACATAATAATTTTCATTAGTAGGGGTAGCGTCTCCGACCAGTAAAGTATATGGAGTCCCGTTTGAAGTAACTGTCAGCTTTATAGGATCGTCGAAGCCGTATTTTCCGGTATCTGTATCCTCGATAATTTTTTCGGCTTTGAGATCGGACATATAGGTGCATATATATGAAGCGGTGTTTGAGTTTACGTCAAAATCTTCGGAATTCGTCATCATCCAGCCGTTTGCCTGGGTATATTCCATAACATAGTTGCCGCTTTCGTTATTTATTTCAAGCTTTGTACATGCGTCGCCGTCGAAATCGAATAAAACAAGCTTGGCGTTTTCCGCTTCTTCCTTTTCCTTTTTCTTCTCATTAAAATTTACGGCTATGAAATAAATACCGATTGCTGCGGCGACTAAAATCACCATTGCAATTAATACTATTCTGATACGTTTCATTATGAGTGTCTCCTTTTGAGCCAGATTAATAATCCTGCGGCTGCAACTATAACCGGAGCTGCGTAAAGGGTTATGAGGACAAAATTAGTATCTTCCTTGCTTTTGAGCTCCATATAATCGTAGGTTCTGATTTTTGAAGCTATACCCATATCAATGTCGCTGTTATACATCCATGTAATGGTACTCAGATAAAGGTTAAGCGGAATAATTTCATAGCCGTCCTCAAGGTTCTGATCGTCTATGAAATTGGCGTTTCCCATTACAACAAGCTTCGAGTCGTTTATTATATTTTCAGAATACGCCGCAAGGTAAAGAATTCCGGCTATTTCATCGGGATCGGCCTCTGTTCCTCCGTAAGGCTTGCCGATGGCGGAATCATAGGTTTCAATAAGCGGACATATGGTCAGATCCGAGCGGTTTTCACCCTGATACTCAAAGAATGAGCGGGAAGCCGTCATAAACGGCGTAATAGAATCGCCGCTTATTAGCGGGGACGTCAGGTCTGTTATACTTTTGTCGTCCGTTTCAGAAACGTCTACCAGGTTTACCATAATAGTAGTATCGTCTCCCGAAACATGCTTTGACGAATCAGTTTCCGAGACTATGTTGTAATCCATTCCGATTCCGTATTGATTCATTATATCTTCAATGTTAGTATAGTCTATATCGGCGTCGTTAGGAGACATAAGCAGCGATAGGTTGCCGCCCTTTTCCATAAAGCTTTCCAGCTTTGCTTTTTCAGCCTCTGTAATATCCGTTTGAGGAGCGGCTACTATAATAATTTTTGCGTCTTCCGGTACTGCGTCCTCAGTTACAAGATTTAACTCCTTGGCGTCGTAGTTGTAATTTTTCAGATTCTTTCGAAATGTCGTATAGTTTTCATCGAGTGATTTTTCACCATGTCCCGTAAGGAAATATACCGAGGGCATAATGCCTTCCACAACTGATTTTATAGCGCCCGTAATATAATTTTCTCCCTGAAAATATGCGTTTTGCGTGGTATTGTTCTCATCGGTTTCAAAATAATACATGACGTTTCCGGGTATTCTTTTCGCGTTTTCACCGCATTTTACAACTATATCGCCCTTAGTAAGATTCAGATATCCGTCGGGATTAAGTTCGTCTATAATATCCGGATTTTTATCCGGATCTATGTCCTTGAAATTTATACAGTCATATTCTCTGTATTCATCCAGCATACTGGAAAGCGCAAGAAGCTCAGTGTCAAGCTTGATTTCATCCAAATCCGCAAGTATGTAAAAGTCCACTTTTTCATCAAGTCCCGAAAGATAGTCGGAGGTGGTTTTGCTTAAGCTGTATACGCGGTTCGGGGTAAGATCCAGCGATACGTCGAATATCGACGCTACGATATTCACCGGGATAATTATGATAAGCAGCATTGCCGCCATAATCCATGCAATTGTAGTAAACTTCAGATTCTTTTTTGATTTTTTTACATCCATTTATTTTACCCCCTGCTCCAGCGTCTTTTTTCAACTGAAATAATAGTCCAGCCAATAAAAAGAATGGTTGTCGTAATAAAGAAAACAAGGTCTGAAATGTTGAATATTCCCTGCGAAAATGAAACAAACCTTGTTTGCGTTGAAAGCTGACCTATTATACGCGCCGCCTTCGGAAGCGTGTCAAATAATGCGCTGTCCTTGAAATTATCTATAAAAATCAGCACTATCATTGCTCCTTCTCCGAGTATAGCGGCTATAATGGGGCTTTCTGTAAAGGAAGACATAAGCATTCCTATTGCAATGCAGACTAATCCCCAAAGAAAAAATCCAAGGTATCCGCAGATAAGACTTGACCACATAACCGCGCCGCCGGTTGCGATTGTTAATAACGGAAAAAACATCGTCAGAACCAGCATCATAAAAAATACGGTCGTAACTGCCAGAAATTTGGCGATAACTATCTGGAATACGTTAAGCGGACTGGAAATGAGAAGTACTTCCGTTCCGCATTTTCTTTCGTCTGCAAAGGTTCTCATAGTCAGCGCGGGAATCAGGAATATAAAATAAAAGAAATGATTATAGAAAACGTTAGGGAATGAAAATTTATACTGAGTTCCTGATAAGTCCGATATTCCAACAACAAACGTTATTGAAAATACAAGCAGGAACAATGCGGCGATAACATATGCAAAGGGCGAATAGTAGTAGGACTGCAATTCTTTTTTATACAGTGAAAACATTTTTATTTATCCTCCTCGGTATTATACGGATTTTCAGAATCCATTTCCTCCAAAAGGTCTTTGAGGCCTTTTTTCTTAGGGGCGTGAGCCGTAAGCTTAACAAATACCTCTTCAAGGCTGGGCTTATCGCTTGTAACCTCTAAAATAGCGAAATCGTTTTTGATTAATTCTGTAAGAATGTTTTTACGCACGTCGTCGCTTTCTATAGAAACCTTATATACGTATATATTGGTCGCTTCATAGGTTATATCGGTAATTTCTCCGACTCCGCCGACAGAATTAATACATTTGCATATTTCGTCCTTATCGCCTTCAGCCTTGATATTTACAGTTATTGAGGCGTCCATGCTTTCCTCAAGATTTTTAATGCTGTCTATAGCTCTTATTTCACCGTGGCTTATTATCACGACTCTTTCGCAGACCGCCTGAATTTCCTGAAGTATGTGAGAGCTTAATATAATAGTATGATTTTTTGAAAGGGATTTTATAAGATTTCTTACCTCTATTACCTGACTGGGATCCAATCCGACCGTCGGCTCGTCAAGAACGAGATATTCCGGATTTCCCAGAAGAGCCTGAGCGAAGCCCACTCTTTGCTTATAGCCTTTGGATAAATTACGGATAAGCCTGTTTTCCATGTCCTTTATTTTAAGCTTTTCCATAACGTCTTCAATCTGCGCCTTTCTTTCAGAGCCCTTTACGCCCTTTATTCCGGCCGCGAATTTCAGATATTCTTTAACCTTCATATCAAGGTAAACAGGGGGAATTTCAGGAAGATAACCTATTTTTTTCTTTACAGCCGACGGATTTTCGGTTATATCCATTCCGCTGATAAGAACCGTTCCGCTTGTAGAAGGCAGATAACCGGTAATTATGTTCATTGTTGTGGACTTTCGTTTGGGCCGAGAAAGCCGAGAATTTCATGGTCTTTTACTGTAAAACTGATATTTTTTACAGCGGCATTATTGCCGTAGAATTTCGTTAGGTTTTTAATTTCTATCATATGTATCTCCATAAGCCGCACGATAATTATATTATGCGGCTGCCGCTTATCAGGCGGGCGGCGCGCCTATTTTTAATTTATGACGTTCCTTTTATATTACTTGATTTTCTATGAATAAAAGGTATATTATAAGCCGTCAGCTGACCGCTTTTCATAACGGCTGTTAGAGAGGAATATATGAATAGTTACACTCTCTTTTATTATCTCAAATAAATACTACAAAAAAATTAATATATTATTACAATTCGGTTAAATTCGCAAAATATATCTAAATACAACAAAAACAATATAAAATCATTATCTATTTTATTATAGAATTGTGATAAGAATGTGTGTATTATCAGTGAAAAATGTGCATCTATTTTATATTTACTAAATTTTAACAAAAAAATTTAATCTGGTTGTCAAAATTCACAAATAAAGGAATGCGGTACTGTGCATATATACAAAATGTTTTTTTAAGGGATAATGTTTTTGTGTAAACTGTTGACAATTAATTTTGGATGATTTATAATATAACCATGAAGTTTATGGGCGTATTGTGAAAAATTGTTGTTTTGGTTTAGGAACGGGTTATTTGCACGGTACACTCTATATTAAATGAATTTATACTAATCAACGAGAGGGGAAAAGTCAGATGATACTAAAAAAGCAAAAAGCAGTTATCGCTGCGCTTCTTTCTGCTGCATTGACATTTGCGGCTGTTGTTCCCGCTACGGCTTCTGCTGCCGGTACACGAACAAAGGAAGAAAAGTATGGCGACGATTCTTATGCAAAGAGATTTTTGTCTTTGTATGACGATGTTGTCACAAACGGTGTTGAAAATGGTTACCTCAGCGCCAATAATCCGGTAAGCGGCGGATTCAATGTTCCTTATCATTCGGTTGAAGAGCTTATTGTAGAAGCTCCCGACTATGGTCATGAAACCACTTCTGAAGCAATGTCGTATATTGTTTGGATGGCTGCAATGAGAGATAATATCTCACAGACAGGTTCTATCCAGAATCCGGACGGCAGTACAACTGAAGTAGACACCTCTAAGGATCTTGCTAAGGCATGGAAAACAATGGAGGTTATGATTCCTACAGTCCAGACAGGATTTATGTCGGGCAATCCGTCAGCTACTTACAGCGACGAGTGGGAAGAGCCTACTACATATCCTACAGATATGCTTCAGGGCAATACCGCTACAAATCCTATACATAAGTATTTCCAGACAGCTTACGGCAGTGACAACGGACTTTATCTTATGCACTGGCTTGCCGACGTTGATGACTGGTACGGATACGGCGGAGGAAACGGAAAGTTCACGTTTATAAATACCTTCCAGCGTGGAGCTAATGAGTCCTGTTGGGAAACAGTTCCGCATCCGTCGGTTGAAGAGCTCAAGTACGGTATGGCAGGCACAAGAGGTCTGAAGGGAATTTTCTCTACGGAAGGAACAATTGCTAAGCAGTGGTCTTACACTAACGCGCCTGACGCGGAAGATCGTGCTATTCAGGCAATTTACGCTGCTAATAGATGGGGAGTAGGCGATTCAAATCTTACAACGCTCGCTGGTAAAATGGGTGACCAGTTGAGAAATAATATGTTTGATAAATATTATAAGAAAATTGGCTGTCAGGATAAGTGGGCACAGTCCGGCAACGGATATGACGGCGCTCATTATCTGATGTCATGGTATACTTCATGGGGCGGCGCTCTTGACGGTTCATGGACATGGCAGATCGGTGCAAGTCATTGTCATGAATTCTATCAGAACCCGCTGGCTGCTTTTGCTCTGCTTCAGGACAACGGTCTGAAGAATGCGATGAAGGGACAGGACGCTGTTAAGGATTACACAACCTCGCTTCAGAGACAGATGGAGTTCTATCTGTGGCTTCAGTCAGCGAACGGTCCGATAGCCGGCGGCGCTACAAGCTCATGGAACGGCAGATATGAAGCGTATAAATACAACGAAACAGACGCTAAGAAATATGGTACCGATGTTCCTACTACATTCTATGATATGGGATATCAGGAACACCCTGTATATCTTGATCCGGGTTCAAACCACTGGATCGGTAACCAGGTTTGGGCAGTGCAGCGTTTGGCTGAAATGTATTACGTTATTAAAGAAAACGGCGATACAACCGGCGTTACAGCAGGCGGTCTGACTCTTGAGGAAGCTCTTAAGGTTATTCTTGACAGATGGGTTGAATGGTTTGTCAGCGAAGTAAATCTTTATGACGATGGTACATTTGATATTCCGTCAACATTAGATTGGTCCGGTCAGCCTAAGACATGGAACGGCACATATGATCCTAACGCAAATGCTGATCTTACATGTACTGTTACAGCAAGAGGTTCTTCTGACCTTGGTTGCGTATCTTCACTTGCACACACATTGATTTACTATGCAAAGGCTCACGGCGTTGAAACAGAAGCCGCATATTCTGATAAAAATACAGATGTAGCTTCTAAGGCGCTTTATGTAGCACACTCGCTTCTTGACAGAGAATGGCAGCTTGGTCGTGATGATATCGGTCTTTCTATTACTGAAACAAACGGAAGCATGGTAAGACTTTTCGAGCAGGAAGTTTGGGTACCGAGTAATTATAACGGCACAATGCCAGGCACGCAGGGAACAATAAAGCAGGGCGTTAAATTCCTCGATTTCCGTCAGGATTATCTGAAGAACGAAAAGGTTCAGGAATTCAAGGAAGCTTATGATGAAGCTGTAGCTAACGGTACTGACAAAACAGAAGCAATGGAAAGCGTAGAGCTTAATTATCATAGATTCTGGCATGCAGGCGATATTCTCCTTGCTC
>OHJT01001473.1_pt1 | contig 12299 bp, 6 predicted proteins | sample 1568651 | NCBI WGS metagenome assembly OHJT01 (sample SAMEA3879608, study PRJEB24766) | human gut metagenome | biome: human-associated habitat; feature: feces | place: USA | collected 1985/1987 | reverse complement strand
AGGAGAGATGTCCGAGTGGTTTAAGGAAGCAGTCTTGAAAACTGCCGTACGGCAACGTACCGTGGGTTCGAATCCCACTCTCTCCGCCATTTTTTGAATAAGTGTAACGCACTTTGCTCTGGAGTAGTACTCAAGAGGCCGAAGAGGCGCCCCTGCTAAGGGCGTAGGTCGTCTAAACAACGGCGCGAGGGTTCAAATCCCTCCTACTCCGCCAAGAAAAAGCTCGATGGTTCATTGAAACCATCGGGCTTTTTCCATTTTTATGCGGTTTTTGCAGCTCTTCGGGGCGCGGAGGGCTGCTTTTGCGCCCCGGAGCGCAGGGTCATTTCAGTGCATCGGCAAGGATGCTCAGCAGGCGGGGGACGTCCAGCGGCTTTGCGATGTGGCCGTTCATGCCGGCCTTCAGCGCGTTCTGGCGGTCTTCCTCAAAGGCGTTCGCCGTCATGGCAAAGATGGGGATGCCGGCCTTTTTCGCATCCGGCAGGGCGCGGATCCGCCGCGTCGCCTCGTAGCCGTCCATGTTGGGCATCTGGATGTCCATCAGGATCAGGTCATACTGGCCGGGCGCAGCCTGCTCCATCTTCTGGACGGCGATCGCGCCGTCCTCGGCAGAATCCACCACAAAGCCCGCTTCCGTCAGAAACTCCATTGCGATCTCGCGGTTCAGCTCGTTGTCCTCCACCAGCAGGAGCTTTTTTCCCTGAAAGGCGGAAGCCTTCGGTTCCGGCAGGCGGGGAGACACCTCGGCAGAGAACGGCTCAGACAGGATCTTGCGCAGCTCGGAAAGGAACAGCGGCTTCTCGCAGAAGGCGGTCACTCCAGCAGCGCGGGCTTCTTCCTCGATGTCGGCCCAATCGTAGGCGGTCAGGATGATGATGGGGCAGTTGTGCCCGATCACCTTGCGGATCTGACGCACGATCTCGATGCCGTTCATATCGGGGATGAGCCAGTCGATGATGTAGACGCTGAATTCATCGCCCCGCTCCACCGCGTACTTGGTGCGGATCACCGCCTCCTTGCCGGAGATCGTCCACTCCGGCCGCATCCCGATCTTGGACAGCATGGTGCTGACGCTCAGGCAGGTGTCGGTGTCGTCGTCCGCCACCAGTGCGCGCAGCCCTTCCAGCTGCGGGAGCTGCCGCTGCTCCACCTTCTGCTCACAGCGTGCAAAGCAGAGGTCCACGATGAACTCGCTGCCCTTGCCCGGCTCGCTCTCGATGGCGATGGTGCCGCCCATCAGGTCCACGATGTTCTTGGTGATGGACATTCCGAGGCCGGTGCCCTGAATGCCGCTGACGGTGGAGCTTTCCTCCCGGCTGAACTCCTCAAAGATGTGCTTCTGAAACTCCGCGCTCATGCCGATGCCATTGTCCTTGATGCGGAACTCATAGCAGGCACGCCCGGTGGGCGCATCGTTCTTCTGGGCGATGCGGAGGCTGATCATGCCGCCGGTGGGGGTGAACTTGATGGCGTTGGACAGAATGTTCAGCAACACCTGATTCAGCCGCAGCGGGTCGGTGATGATGTCCTCGTTCTCCACATCCATGGTGTCGATGAAGAGCGACAGCCGCTTGGCCGAGACATTGGGCTGGATGATGGAGCGCACATCGTGGACGAGATCCGGCAGATGCACCGCGCGCTCCTCGAGCTTTACTTTTCCGCTCTCGATGCGGCTCATATCCAGCACATCGTTGATGAGGGAGAGGAGGTGCTGGCTGGAAGTGGAGATCTTTTTCAGGTAGTCCAACACCTGCTCCCGGTTGTCGATGTGGGTCGCAGCCAGAGAGGTGAAGCCGATGATGGCGTTCATCGGGGTGCGGATGTCGTGGCTCATGTTGAACAGGAACTCCCGCTTGGCGCGGTTTGCCGCCCCCTCGTGCTGGAGCGCGATCTCCAGCTTGCGGTTCTGCTCCTCCAGCTGGGTCTGATACTTCTTCTCCTGCTCCTTTTTCTGCTGCTCCATCTCCTGTGCCGAGCGCCTGCGCAGCGTTTGAAGGACGACCACCAGCAGGATATAACCGGCCAGTGCTATCAGGATGGCGGAGACGGACGCACGGAAGATCGTTCTGCCATCTGTATACGCATAGAGGTCAAAGGTACGCCCGTGGCTGTACATCCCGAAATAGGAGCCGGAGCCGTCCCAGCCGCGGGTGTGGGTCAGCATCTCCGCGACCCCGACTTTGCGGATCTCCTGTACCGTCGGGCTGTCCGTGGTGTCCTGCCCGATCAGCTCCGGGCGGTTGGAGGCGATGACCTGATTGTTCTGCACGATGAACAGGGTGCCGCTGGTCTCTTCCGGGTAGCCATCCAGAATGCTCTGGACCGACAGCGCCGTCCCTTCGACAAGCGCCGCCGGGGTGTACCGATAGGTGAGCAGGATGGCCGCGCCGCTGCCTGCCCGGTGTGCCGTCACATCCACGACAGACCCGTCTTCCAGCAGGACGCGCTTCATATAGGTCTTCTGCGGGTAGCGGAAGACATCCAGAGCGGCATCGGTCCTGAGCTGGTCGCCAAACCGGGCATAGCCGACCCCGTTCGCGGTATACTCGCAGAGGAGCGTGCCCTCCGGGTCAAGGACGGAGATGCCGGTGAGCCAGAGCCGTTCGGTTTCCTTTTTCAGGCACTGCGGGTCGGAGAAGTCCAGCGCGGGGTCATCGGCCAGCGCCTGCACCGAGACTGCCGTGCGGCGAAGGGTCTTCGCTGCAACGGTATCGTTGTATTTTTCGTAGCGGGTGGACTGCGATTTGACAAAATCGAGGATCTGGCAAAAGCGCTCCTCTGTTGAGCACAGCGCTTTCCAGTTCGAGAAAAAGACGACGCCTGCCATGAAGAGCACGCCGACGATCAGATAGAGCGCCCAGATCCGCGCAGCCGGAGCGGGCTTATTTTTATGTTCCAATGGTGTCCACCTCCAGATACTGCGAAGGGTTTTCGAGATATTTGCCGACGATCTGCTCCAGCGTGCCGTCTTCGCGCAGCTGTGCAAAGGTATCGTTCAGCTGGCTGTCCAGCCCCCGGCTGTCGTTCGCTGCAAAGGCCACGCCCAGCCCGGTGACGAGCAGCGGCTCGGACAGGATGCGGAACGCCACGGAGTTGTCCTTCATATATTGCAGGATGGTCGTCTCATGGGAGGCGATGGCGTCCACGTAGCCGCAGCCCAGCAGCGCATACTGGACGCTGCGGTCTTCGATGCTGAACACATCGACCCCCTGCGGGAGGCGGGGGTCGGAGCCGCTGAGAAAAAGCTCCTCCGGCTTGCCGGTGCTCTGGACGGCGATGCTCTTTCCGGCAAGGTCGCTGAGGGACTGGATGCCGCTGTCGTCATTCACGGCGACCACCTGACGGCTCACCATGTAAGGCCCGGCCCAGTGGTAGAGCGCTTCGCGCCCCTCCATGGAAAAGCAGCCCCAGATGCAGTCGATGGCACCGCTCTCCACGAGGGTGGTCTTCTGCTCCCAGTCGATCGGCTCGAACCGGGTGGAATACCCCATGCGGCGGAACGCTTCGGTGGCGATCTCCACATCGATCCCGGCGGGAACGCCGTCGTTGTTCAGATAAATATAGGGAGGATAGGTGTCGCTCCCCACAACGATCTGGGGGAGGCCGCCGTCCTTCGCTTTCGTCTCTCCGCAGGAGGTCAGGCCCCCGGCGGCCGCAGAGGCCGCCAGCAGCCCGCACCCGCGCAGAAAGGCACGGCGTGAGATTCTGTGTTTCATTCCTTCTCCTGTTTTTCCTGCATCTGCGGATGCAGCTTTTCGTTCAGTTCGTCCTGTGTGTCCGTCAGGCATTGCAGCAGCAGCGGGTTGAACGCGCCGCATTCGCCGTTCTGGATCATCTGCACCGCTTTCTCGTGGGAGAAAGCCTTTTTATAGCAGCGCTCGCTGGTCAGGGCGTCGTACACGTCGGCCAGCGCGACCAGCTGTGCGCTGATGGGGATGTCGTCGCCCTTCAGTCCATCCGGGTAGCCCCGGCCATCCCAGCGCTCGTGGTGCCAGCGGGCGATCTCGTAGGCGGTCTGCAGCAGCGGCTCCTCGCCGAAATTTTCCAGCTTTTGCAGCATCTCCGCGCCCAGCATACTGTGGGTCTTGATGACCTCAAATTCCTCCGGGGTCAGCCTGCCGGGCTTGTTGAGGATCTTTTCGTCGATCCCGATCTTGCCGATGTCGTGGAGGGTAGAGGCCAGCGGAATCAGATCCTGCTGTTCTGCAGAAATCGAGTAGTTGTTGCTGATCTCCAATAGACGGTGGAGCAGCATTTCTGTGATGATACGGATATGCCGCACATGAGCACCGCTTTCGCCGTTGCGGAACTCTACGATATGACTCAGCACACCCACCAGCGTATCCGTATTATTTTCACGAGCGCGGATCTGGTCGGACACCATCTTCACCAGCCGCCGCTGCTTGGCATACAGCTTGATGGTGTTGGTCGCGCGGCGGTATACGATGCGTGCATCGAAAGGTCGATTGACATAATCACTCGCGCCTAGTTCATAGGACTTCCGAATTACAGCGTTAGAGTCATCGCTGGAGATCATGATGACCGGGATGTCCTCGATGGTGTGGTTGGCGTTCATGGCCTTGAGCACCTCGAAGCCATCCATGACCGGCATGTTGATGTCCAGCAGCACCAGTGCGATGTTCCCGGCCTCCGCCTGCATTTTTTCCAGGCATTCTTGTCCGTTTTCTGCTTCAAGAATGCTGTAATCGCCGCCCAGGATCTCCTTTAGCAGCATGCGGTTCATTGCGGAGTCATCCACAAGAAGAATCTGCGGCTTCTCCTCCACCAGTTCTTCCTGCGCGGTCAGCGCGTTTTCGGGGAGTTCCACCGTGATGGCATTCTTGCGGCACTTTGCCTGATACATCAGCCGGTCTGCCCGGCGAACCGCATTCTCCATCGGGTCGGTGATGGCCTGCATCGTTCCGCCGATGCTCAGTGAGAGGCGAAAATGCGAATAACCGGGTACAGTAGCCTGCTGCACGGCGGCTCTGATCTGCTCCAGCTTGGCTTGCAGGATGTCGCTCGGAATGCCGGGCAGCACCAGCAGGAACTCGTCCCCGCCGTAGCGGATGAGCAGGTCGGAATCCCGGATGCAGGAGCGGATGGCGGCGGCTGCCGCTTTCAGCGCCATATCGCCGGCGTAATGCCCATAGGTATCGTTGCAGATTTTGAAATCGTCCACATCCATCAGCGCGATGCCTGCGGGGCCGACGATACGGGATGCGATATCCTCATAGTAGCGGCGGTTGTATGCGCCAGTCAAGACATCGTAGTAAAGTTTTGCACGGTAGCTCTCTGTTGTTTCTTGAAGCATTTCCTCGGCTTCGGCCTGCATCTTTTCCATGCTGGAGCGCTCGAACTGCCATTGCAGGCGACCGATCAGCAGAATGTTCGCAGCGATACCAAGGCCGATCACGATGAGCTTTTGAAGGTTCAAAGAGGTGTAAAGAAAAAAGCTGTGGTCGGTAGAAAAGAAAAACGCGGAGTATAGGAATGCAATGAGGCCGCTTACGATTCCTGCTGCATAGCCGTATTTCACGAGCACAGCAGAAAGAACAACAAAAAGCAGGATATTTGGATTTGGAATATGAAAATTCCAGACGATCAGGCAGGTGCTCAATTGGGCAAGTGCCGATAGCAACATAGGCTTGATTTTATTTGGCTGTTGTTCCATACGCAATACCATCCAATACTTTGATTCATCATGATTGCTCTCTCACAAAAAAAGAGCTGGGCCGCAAATGGGCGGCCCTGCTAGGTCGTGAGTGTCGGTCATCTGCGAAACCGTGCGATTCCACTATTTATTTTCGGGGGGGGGTAACGCGGAAGCGCTTTACCGTCTGCTCCAGTGCGTTGATGTCCACCGGCTTGGACAGATGCTCGTCCATCCCGGCGTCCCGGCTCTTCTGCATATCCTCAAGGAATGCGTTTGCGGTCATGGCAAGGATGGGGATGGTGCGTCCCAGCGGATTTTCGCCGCTGCGGATGCGCTGGGTGGCTTCGAGGCCATCCATGACGGGCATCTGCACGTCCATCAGGATCATGTCGTACTCGCCGGGCTTGACGCTGGCGAAAGCGTCCACGATCTCCTGACCGTTGGAGCAGATGGTGCAGCGCGCACCCTTGGTCTCCAGCAGCAGCTCCAGAATTTCGGCGTTGATGGCGTTGTCCTCGGCGCAGAGGAAGTTCATCCCGGACAGGGGCGAGACGGCCTCGGCCTCCTCCGGGAGAGCCGGCGCCGTCTGCACCTTGTCCGCCTCGGCGTCGATGGGAAATTCCAGCACGACCTCAAAGCGGGTGCCCTTGCCGGTGGCACTCTCCACCCGGATGGTGCCGCCCATCAGGTCTACGATGCTCTTGGTGATGGCCATGCCGAGGCCCGTGCCCTGCACCTTGTTGGTGCCGGATTTCTCCTCCCGGGTAAAGGGGTCGAAGAGGGTCTTCTGGTAGGCCGCGCTCATGCCGATGCCGTCATCCTGCACGATGAACCGGTATTTGGCGTAGTGCTCGGTATGGGTAAGCTCGTCCACCGCCAACCGGATGTGTCCGCCTTGGGGCGTATACTTGACCGCATTGGAGAGGATGTTCATCAGCACCTGATTCAGACGGTTGGGGTCGGCCAGCACGTTTTCGTGCTGCATATGGGTCTCCACCGTAAAGGTCTGGCGGCGCTGGCTGGCCTGCTGCCGGATAATGCTGTCCAGCTGGCTGACCTGCTGGGAAATGTTCATTTTTTCGATGTTCAGGGTGGTCTTGCCGCTCTCGATGCGGCTCATGTCCAGAATATCGTTGATGATGCCCAGCAGCAGCCGACCGGAAGTTTCCAGCTTGCCCAGATGTTCGGCCAGCCTTTCCGGCTGGTGCAGCTCGTTTTTCATCAGGGTAGTAATGCCGATGATGGCGTTCATGGGGGTGCGGATGTCGTGGGACATATTGGAGAGGAAGTCGGTCTTGGCTTTGCTGGCCTTTTCGGCTACTTCCAGTGCGGCTTCCACAGCCAGCGTGGTCTGGTGCTCGCCCGTGCGGTCGGACATATCCACGATGCACTTTCTTGCGCCCTGCACATCATTGAGGAAGCCGGTCACATGGAGATAGCGAGGCTCACCGGTCTCCTGATTGACAAATTCACATTCCCATTCCTGCTGGACGCCCTGTTCCATCTGCATCAGACTTTCCAGCCGCGATGCACCGCTGTCGTCTCCGGCAGGGTATAGAACGTGGAGATCCTCCTGCACCGCCTCGGGGGAGAGGCCCAGAATGCGCTGGACATTGGGGCTGACGTATTCCGCCTTGCTGGTTTCGGTGTCGATCATCAGGAACACGTCGTCCACATTGCGGGAAAGGTTCGAGAACAACTCCTCGCGTGCCAGCAGCTGCTGGTCCTTTTTCCGCAGCTTTTGCCGGTTGCTCTGCACCACCAGCAGCAGAGCGGCAACAGCCAGCATACCCGTTATACCGCTCATCACGGCCATGGTGGTGTATTGCAGCCGGTTCATGTTGGCGTTCACAACGCTTTTGGGAGCAATGCCAAGGATCGTCCAGTTCTGGAAGGCGGCAGAACCATAAACCATGTAATAGCCGACGCCATTGATGGAAAACTCAAGGTTGCCGCCCTCCCCGGCAGCAAAAGAATCTTGCAGGGCATCGACCTGTTCTGCCGTAAAACCAGCCGAGTTTTTGAGCAGGGCAAGGATATTGTGCACACCGCTCATGTCCGCGCTGCTGCTGTCCAGTACCACACGGCCATCCGGCAGCACCGCAAAGGTGCTGCCGTGCCCTTCAAAGGCAGAGATCTTCAGGGAGTCCACCAGATCCCTGTTGTTATAGGTGATGGCAATGGCTTCGTAATCAAAGCCCTGATAGCTGCCTTTTTCCGTGGGGACTGCAAACACCATGATCTCCGGCTTGTCCGGCACGACCGAGTTTGCCACGATAGGCTGCTGCTCCAGAATCAGCTGCGACAGCGTCCGACCCAGATCAAGATAGCCTCGTTCACCATCCAGTGTGACATAGGAGCCATCCCGCGAAACGAAGAAAAAGTCTGTAAAATGGTATTCTCCCTTTGCCTGTGAAAGGAAAGAGCAGACATCGGCATCGCTTTGCGCACTTTCCAGATAGGGCGCCCACATCCGCATGACGCCCCAGTTGAAGGATACCTTATTGTAGAGGGTCTGGTTTGCCTGATGATAGATCTCGGTAAGGTGTGCAGTGCTTTCCTCGTAGATGGTGTGCTCCATAAAATCCGTAAAGACAACGAGGCTCGTCAGAATGCTGATGCCGAGCAGCAGCATTGCTATGACCGCGAGGATACGGCTTTTTACAGAGCGTTGCATCTTAGTTTCGTTCTTCAAGAGCTTATTCTCCCTGTACAATGGTCAGATACTCGGAGGGGGCGGGGAACTGCTTGCTGACCGCCAGCGAATCCTTCAGGCAGGAGCGGCTGTCTGCCCCTTCAATGGCATATTCCGTTCGCTTGGTCTTCAGGTTTTCCGGCATGGGGCAGCTGCAGTAGACCTCGTTCTCTATCCACACATCGGTGCCCGCCACAAATACGGTATAGGTGGCCGTATCGTCCAGCGGCGCACCATTGACGGTGAGTTCTTCCAGACGGAACTTGCCCTGCTCGTATTCGGTCACTTTGTATTCCATGCCGCTGGTCACGGGCATATAATTCCGGTGCCGGATGGGGTTTGCACCGTTGTCCTTTACGTTCACCAGCCACTCCATCATCTGCCGCAGCTCTGCACCGGTATATTCCCCCTGCGAAACGGCGTAGTTTCCTGCCATCACCCACAAAAGCTGCTGCTTGCTGTAATCGCCGCAGTAGATGGAAGTGGACACCAGCGGCGAGTAGCCGATTGCGATAGACGCATCATAGGTGGTGCGCAGGGCGTTCATCAGCGAGGAAGCCGCAGCGCTGCCGTGGTCGGTCATGTCGATGGAGTATGCGGTATTCTGGGTGAACAGGATCTCGGTTTCGGGGTCTGCTTTGGGGGTGACAAGCTGCTCGTTGAACGCCTCGTATCCGGCCTTGGCATCGTATTCGCCGGTGATCATCTTGTGGCCCACATCTTCCGAAATGCGGAAGATCTCGGTGGAGGCCAGACGCATATACAGATGATTTGCGCTGATGACATCCGCAACGTGTTCCAGAGAGGTGGAGGAGGTGATGTTTACCTCCTTGTTATAAGAGAGCACCGCGCCGCCAGCGGCCAGCTTGCTCTGCCCCTCTGCGCTGTACACGGCCCCAAGGACTTTCAGCACAGCAGCCAGCTTTGCCTCGTCCTGTGCTACCGTGTTGGAAACTGCTGCCTGACACATGGGGTAGGTCAGCAGCCAGCTATCATTGGCGGTCTCGCCGAAATAGGGCAGAATGGATGCGTTAAAGCCGTGCAGGTCGAGCATTACATCCGCTATGCCTGCCGTGGTGCGGATCATGGCGGTCTGCCGCGCATAGAAAGGCTTGGCAATGGGGTTCAACTCCAACCGATCGTCACCGGGCTGCACCCGCACATCCTTGAGGAACTGCTCGTATTTTTCAAAGACCTTCGGCCACACCACATCATCCAGACCGGTGGAGCCGTCCTCGGTCTCGCTCTCGTAGTTCATGCGCCATGTGGTGCCCTCCAGACTCATCAGCTCCGGGATAGCACAGCCCTGCATGGTTTCCAGACAGGTGTAGTCATATCTCCAGTCTGCCTGATAGCCCTTAATGCCGACAGCCTCAAAGGCATCAATGGCCGCCACGAACTCGGCGTAGTTGGTGGGCAGAGGGATATTGTACTGAGCAAACAGATCGACATTTGCAGCCGTGCCGTCCACCTCGGCGCACATGGGCAGCCAGCGGATCGCACCGTCCGGCTCCTGATTGTTGTTCAGGTAGCTGGAATAGAAGGTGCCTGCAACCTCGGTCGTGCTCAGATCCATCAGGTACTCTGCCAGAGGAGCCGCATCGTTCAGGGAGAAGCGGCGGCAGGTGATGATGTCCGGCAGCTGCTCCGCACGGTTCAGCAGGTCGCGGTAGTAGTCCATGGTGTTGAAGCCCTGAATGAAGTTGAACTCATACTCCGGGAACTTCTGTTCCAGCCACGGAGTAAGCTCTTTCATCATGGAGCGGTCCCACAGGTAAAAGGTGATCTGGATCTTGCCGTTCTGGCTGCTGCCCTTGTCAGCCTCGGTCTTGCCGCCGCAGGCGGTCAGCGCTGCCGCAGCGGCCACGACGCCGGCGGCCTGCAAAAAAGAGCGGCGAGAGATTTTGTTCATCATAGGATGCTCCTCACATTTCCAATATTTTTAAGTTTATCATTATAATAGAGGTGTTTCAAGCGTTTTTGCCAAAAAAAAGACGCGCGCGCGGCCTCTTTTGGCCCTCTCCGCCCTCCTTTTGCGTCAGCAGCCCGGAGGGGCAAAAAGAAAAGCACGAAGGCCGAAACCTTCGTGCTTTGTGGTGGAGCGAAGCAACCCAAATCCGAACCATTGCCCTCTGGGGCATCTTTGGCGGCGATTTCATCGAAAGTGATGGTTTTTGTGCCGTCTTTGTAGTTGAAAGTAATCAAAACTTTTTCATCATAGAGATAAACAGCATTCACGAATGTATTGATAAGCGTCTCACGGTGGCTTTTTACGTTCGGGTCGAGCTTGCGGAACCGGGTCAGCCAGAACCGAACCTGATTTTCACTCAACCGAGGCCGAGCGATTTTTTCTTCGGCGATCCGAACCTCAAGTTCTTTCTGCTGGGCTTCCAGCTTTTCCAAACGCGATTTGGTGGAGTTGGTCAGCACACCTGCTTGGATAGCGTTCAGCATATTTTCAATGCCGTTCTCTACCTCGCGCATCTGCTTTTCCAGCAAAGGGAGCGTGGTGTTTTCCCGATCCTGCAACTCCATGACTTCTGCAACGATGGCATCAATCACGGCATCGTCCTGAATCAGCTTCATGGTTTCAGCTATGACCAAATCTTCCAGCCACTCTTTACGGACGGTCTTTTTCTTGCAGGTCTTGAAACGCTTCGCGGTGGCGCACTTATAATAATGATGAACGACCTTGTTTCTACCCGTACCGCACTCGCCGAACATCATCGCGCCGCACATTCCGCAGAACAGCTTGGTGGTAAGCAGGTAATCGTCCTCGGCTTTGTGGCGGGCAGGAGCGCGACTGTTCTTCTTGATTTTTTGCTGTACTTCTTCAAACAAGTCCTTGTCCACGATGGCCGGGATGCTGTCCGGCATTACGATATCCTTGAAGTGGTTTTCACCAATGTACCGTTTGTTCGTCAGCAGCGTCTGAACACTGTTGTAGGTGAACTTCTGGTTGCGGTTGGTAGTCACACCGCTGTCGTTCAGCCAGTTCATCAGCTCCTTCATGGTCGCACCATCGTTGTACCGCTGAAAGGCTTCTACCACAAAGGGAGCTTTCAGCGGGTCGATTTGAAAGAACTTCTCCTCATCCACCTTAAAACCAATGGGAATCGTGCCGCCGTTGTACTTCCCCTTCAGGACATTCTCAGTCATGCCGCGCACAACTTTTTCAGAAAGTTCTGCCGAGTAGTATTCAGCCATGCCGGTGAGCATACTCTTGACCATGATACCCGCAGGGCTGTCAGAGATAGGCTCCGTGGCAGATACCAGTTTGACATGATTCCTCTCTAACTGGTACTCATAGTGCGCTGAATCGTAACGGTTTCGGGCAAAGCGGTCGAGCTTCCAGACCAACACGATATCAAACAACCGCTTTTCGCTGTCCTTGATCATCTGCTGGAAGTCCGGGCGGTTATCGGTTTTGGCGGAAAGGGCGCGGTCAATGTAGTGCTTGACCACGGTAATGCCGTTCTTTTCGGCGTAGGCCGTACACTCGCGAATCTGACCTTCGATGGATTCTTCGCGCTGGTTATCGCTGGAATAGCGGGCGTAAATCACGGCGGTCATGCAAACACCCCTTTCACTTCATTCTCCGCAGGCGGCGCACAAGGTCGGATGCACTGTACAGCACACGGGCCACCGACACGGTATCCTCGCCCACAATGTAGAACACCGAGTAGTTATCCACCAGCATCTGCCGCAGCCCTTGGGTGCGCTCCGGCTCGCTTTCCACCAGCGCACAGCGTTCCGGCAGGATGTTCAGCGACTGGATGGCTTCTGCAATACGATTATACTGCCCCATAGCCGTGTCAGGCTCCAGCAGACGGTCAGCAATGTAGCTGTAAATCTGCTCCATATCACTGAGGGCTGCATGGGAAATTTTTACGTCATACTGCTTCATCTGTGCTGTTCCCTGAACTGTGCGAATGCGCTTGCAGCATC
>OHJT01001470.1_pt1 | contig 12331 bp, 8 predicted proteins | sample 1568651 | NCBI WGS metagenome assembly OHJT01 (sample SAMEA3879608, study PRJEB24766) | human gut metagenome | biome: human-associated habitat; feature: feces | place: USA | collected 1985/1987 | reverse complement strand
ATTTTTGATGTGACGGATTTTACTGACACGATGACCATCAAAATTTTTACCTTAAATGAACAGCTGGCAGAGGTAAAGGAGGGGATCAAGCCCGGCGCTTTTGTCAAAATCAAGGGTCTGACGATGGTGGACAAGTTTGACGGCGAGCTGACGTTAGGATCGGTAACCGGAATCAAAAAATGCGAGGACTTTACTTCCAAACGTATGGACAACAGCCTGGAAAAGCGGGTAGAGCTCCACTGCCATACCAAAATGAGTGATATGGATGGAGTGTCTGAAGTAAAAGATATTATTAAACGTGCGAAAAAGTGGGGGATGCCGGCCATTGCCGTAACCGATCACGGCTGCGTCCAGTCTTTCCCTGACGCAAACCATGCCTTAGACAAAGGCGACACATTTAAGGTGCTGTATGGGGTAGAGGGGTATCTGGTAGACGACTTAAAGCAGCTGGTAGAACGCCCCAGAGGCCAGAAGTTTTCCAGTAATTATGTGGTATTTGATATTGAGACGACCGGACTCGACCACCGCCGTTCCCACCTCTATCTTCTGGGAATGATCTTTCAGGAGAACGGCTCCTGGAAGCTGGTTCAGCTTTTCGCTGAAAACCGGCGGAGGAAACAGAAATCCTGGAAGCTTTTGCCAAAAGGCTTTCTGTCTCTTCTCCCCTGATCCATTTTAACGGAACTACCTTTGATATCCCCTACCTCCAGCATCGCTGTGACTTTCACGGTCTTCCCCTCTCCTGGCCGGATTCCCCGGGGCTCGATCTTTACCGCAGAATCCGTCCTTTTCAGAAACTTCTGGATCTTCCCCAATGCCGCCAGAAAGACTGCGAGATCTTCTGTGGTATTTTCCGGAAAGATCCCTTCTCCGGCGGTCAGTTGACAAAAGTATACCGTTCCTATCTGGAAACCGGAGAAATACGCCTGAAAAAAGTGCTGATGCTCCACAATCGGGACGATATGGAAGGAATGGTGAAAATTCTTCCTCTTCTCAGCTACTCCTCGCTGAAAGAAGGGCAGTTTCACCTGATCTCCCGGAATGTTTCCCCGGAAGAACAGCTCTGCCGTCTTGTACTGAAACTGGATTTTCCTCTTCCCCGTCCTCTTTATCTTTTAACGATTTTCTTTTCTTTATAATTATAACTGCTGCAATTACAGCAGCAACCGCCAAAACGCCGCCTATGCAAATCAGAACTATAGCTCTTTTTGAAAAAGTCTGATTTTCAGCTTTTTCATCAGAACCGGCAGCTTCATCTTCGTCAAGCGCTAAAAACGTAACCTCGTTTTCCTGACAGTAGGTCTGAGCGTAGCTTCCCTCGTAGCCCATTACCACAAAATCCTCGTCAAGTATTATCTCGTCGTTTTCATTTGTATAAAATCCGAACGCACTGTATCCGATTGCCGTTATGGTCGGGGGGATTTTAATCGAAGTCATTCCGGTAGACGCGAAAGCAGCCTGTCCTATTTCAGTCAGCGTTATCGGAAAATCAATCAGTTCAAGGGATTCGCATTTATAAAACGCGGCGTCGCCTATTTTCTGAAGATTCGCAGGAAGCGTAACGTCTTTAAGAGAAGTACAGCCGGAAAAAACAAACTTACCCAGAGCTGAAACCGAATCGGGGAACGTTATGGATTCCAGAGACGTGCACTCGGAAAAAACAAAATTGCCGATATACTCCAGACTATCCGGAAAATTTATTTCCTTAAGCTCAGAGCACATTGCAAACGCGCTGGAGTTTATCGCTACTATGCCATCTGCAAGCGTATACTTCTCCGGATTTTTTCCCGTAGGATAAGCCATTATCGCAAGACCGTCTTTCCCCACAAGAGCGCCGTCGCTGTCGGAGGTATAAATAGGGTTATTTTCATTTACCTTGAATTCCATAAGAGAAGTGCAGCCGTAGAAGGGATAATAACCGAAATCCGCAAGATTTTCAGATATAGTTATCTCAGTTATTTTGTCATTCAGATAAAAGGTCTTATTACCCAGCCCCTTTACCTTATAGCCGTCTATTTCCTCAGGAATCTCCACCTTTTCGGCGTCCCCTGTATATTCCTCCAGAAAAGCAACGTCGCTTCCGTCGTCATAAACCTTAACGGAATATTTATAATCGCCGCTGGTGATATAATCACTATCCTCCGAAGCTTCGTCCTCCGTATCAATCACATCCGCGTCGCCGTCAATGTCCTCTTCAGCAGCGGAGGAAAATGTATAACAGCTTAATGCTGCCGCACCGGAAATAATTACCGCCGCTATTCTTTTTATTAATTTCATATAAGCTCTCCATCATTTTTTCCGCTGCGGAAAAATCTTTTCCCGCAGCAGCATTACTTCATTATTCAACCGTTACGGATTTCGCGAGATTTCTCGGCTTATCAACATCATTGCCCTTCAGGACAGAGGTATAATAAGCGATAAGCTGTAACGGCACCACAGCCGCCATCGGCATAAGTATATCGTCTATATCCGGCAGACCGAACTTATAATCCGCCGCGTCAGCGTCCGGTTCATAACCGCTGCGGCATATCATTATTACCTTTGCTCCTCTTGCCTTGACTTCTTTTATATTGCTTACAGTTTTTTCCAAAAGCGCTTTTTGAGTCGCTACAGCAATAACCGGCATTCCGTCGGATATCAAAGATATGGTTCCGTGCTTTAGCTCTCCTGCCGCATATGATTCTGAATGAATATAGGAGATTTCCTTTAGTTTAAGCGAGCCCTCCATGCTAAGCGCATAATCCAGGCCTCTGCCTATATAAAGAAGACTGTCGGCAGTTATAAGCGAGGAAGCTATATACTGCGTATCCTCCTTATTCTCAAGAATTTCAGCTATATATTCAGGCATTTCCTGAAGAAGGCGGGTAAGCCGGCGGCACTCCTTCTCGTCTATCGCGCCGACAGCAAGCGCAAGCTCAAACGCTATAAGGTACATGACTGCAATCTGCACCATATAAGCCTTTGTGGAGGCTACGGCAATTTCCGGACCCGCATGGGTATATATGAGCATATCCGCTTCCCTTGCTATAGAGCTTCCCTTTGCATTTACAATCGCAAGGGTTTCAGCCCCCAGCTTTTTAGACAGTCTCATCGCCGCAAGACTATCCGCCGTTTCTCCGGACTGGGAAATAATAATCACAAGATCCTTATTAGTAATCAAAGGATCGCGGTATCTGAATTCTGACGCAATATCGACAACAACGGGAACTCTTGCAAGCTTTTCGATAACATATTTTCCAACCATCCCCGCATGCATAGCCGTACCGCAGGCAACAATGTAAATCTGATTAAAGTTTTTAAGCTTTTGCGGAGTTATTCCGCATTCCTCAAGATTAGGCAGTCCGTCGGTTATTCTGGGAGTAATCGTAGTCTTGACAGCAGAGGGCTGCTCGTGAATTTCCTTGAGCATAAAATGCTCATAGCCGCCCTTTTCAGCAGCGTCCATATCCCAGTCGGCAGTTTTAAGCTCCTTCGCTATTTTCTGCTTGTGCTTGTCATATACGCTGACGCCGCTGTTATCAAGTACCGCTATCTCGTCGTGCTCAAGCAGATAATAATCCTTCGTATATTTAAGAATTGCGGGAACGTCCGACGCAATAAAGCTTTCGCCCTCGCCCACTCCGACTATCAGAGGGCTTTCACGTCTTACCGCATAGACCGTATCCTTAAAATCAGAAAATACAATTCCCAGTGCAAACGAGCCTTCAAGCTCATTCATGGTTTTTATAATCGTATCAAGGGGATTTCCCTCATAGTAATAATCAAGAAGCTGAGCCACTACCTCGGTGTCCGTTTCACTCTGAAACTCGCGTCCCGAAGCAATCAGAAAATCCTTCAGGGCTTTATAATTTTCTATTATTCCGTTATGTACTATTGTAACTCTTTTTCCGCTGTGGGGATGAGAATTAACGTCCGAAGGCTCTCCGTGGGTAGCCCATCTTGTATGACCGATGCCCGCATGACCGCCCGGCTTTTCGGTATTATTCATCTTATCAACAAGATCCTTTAGTCTGCCCTTGGATTTTGCAACCTTTATTTCTCCGCCGTCAAAAACGGCGATTCCGGCCGAATCATAACCTCTGTATTCAAGCTTGGAAAGCGCGTCGATCAAAACGTCGGTGCATTCCCTGGGTCCTACATATCCAACTATTCCGCACATATATATTGTTTGATCTGCCGTTAAAGCAAATCTACTCCTTTCGCCTGTTTATAAGTTTTCCGGCTTAATGTTCATTTAAAAAACGAACTTGTTTACAGTTTATTATATCACAGCGTCAAGAAAATTGCAATATATTTTGCTTTTCATATATGGTAAATGTGTGAAAAACTGCTAAAAAACAGCCGATAACCCCTGCTTCGTTTATATTCTAAGCTTTACCGTTATTAAAAAGTGTTGTAATAAACAAACAAATTTACCTCCATCTATTTCATTTTAAGGAAAAATCTGATATAATAATTGTATATGCTTAAACTCATCATAATAAAGCGGAGATTATAACATGAATAAATATAAAAGTCTTGCGTTTAATACTGTTATTTTTGCTATAGGCACTTTCGGCTCAAAAATCCTTACGCTTTTTCTTACCCGCCTTTACACTACCTATATGGGCGCGGATATACTTGGAAGCAAGGAACTGATCGAAGCCGCCGCAAACTTTCTGATACCTGTTTTTTCCTTTTCAATGTCCGAGGCTATAATAAGATTCGGACTTGACCGTGAATTCAACAAGCGTCAGATATTTTCAACAGCATGCATGGTTCAAATCGGAGGACTTATCATAATGCTGCTGTTTTCGCCGATTATTTCGCTTATACCTTTTATCAAAGGCTATACGCCTTGGCTGATGATTTATGTCTGCACCTCGGTTTTCAGACTTACATGCTCGAATTTTATACGTTCGAGGGGCTTCGTAAAGCTGTTCGCCTTTGACGGCATACTCGCTACGCTAACGCTTTTTATATTTAATATTATATTTATTTCCCATTTCCAGATGGGCATAAAGGGCTTTATGATAGCTATGATACTCTCAGATCTTTGTTCAGGAATTTTCCTTTGGAATATTGCCGGTCTGGGCAAGTTTTTCAGGCCCTATTGGGCGGATAGAGACACAATGCGTATGATGGTAAGATTTTCACTTCCGCTGATACCGACCGCTATAATGTGGATCATAACAGGCTTTTCAGACCGTCTGCTGATTAAATATATAGACGGACCCGACGGAAAAACCGGAGATACCGCAGTGGGACTTTATACCGCCGCCTCTAAGGTGCCGAACCTTATTTCCATGGTGTCAACCGTGTTTTTCCAGGCGTGGAATATGTCGGCTATAACGGAACACGGAAACAAGGGTGAGGGAAGGTTTTTCGGCACCGTATTTTCAGCCTACCAGTCTATAATGTATATAGCCTCCGCTTTTCTTATTACCCTTGTACAGCCTGTTTCAAAACTACTGCTGAACTACAACAACCATCCTGAATATGCAAAAGCCTATTTATACACTCCCGTTCTGATTCTGGCTGTTCTTATGATGTGCTTTAACCTGTTTTTCAGCAGTATTTACACCGCCTCGCAGCATACGAAAAATTCCTTCTGGACCAGCATGGTTTCCATGGTACTAAACGTAGTTCTGAACATTATATTAATAAAAAAATTCGGCGTCCACGGGGCGGTTGCGGCAAGCTTTATAAGCTATGTAGCATGCTATATTATACGCGTTATAGACGCAAGAAGATACATTTATTTTAAGGTGGACCATACAAAAACAGTTATGAACCTTTCAATTCTGCTGGGAATGGCTATTATAGCCGTACATCAGCCGGGATTCTATATTCCCCTGCAAATCGGTATAACAATATTTATAACCGCCGTAAATTTCCCGGAGCTTATGGCTACCGTCAGAAAAATATTAAAAAGGTAAAATGAAATGCACCCCAAAAGCGTCTGACTTTTGGGGTGCATGTTTTTACTGCAACAACGAACGATTTTACTTGAAATTAAAAAGAATGAGTCCGATACAATATCAAACTCATTCTCAATATTTATTTTGTCTAAATTTATAATTTGACTTTTAGAAACCTTTATTTCCAAAAAGCAAACGCCTGCTCAATAGAATACTGTATTTCCGGAAAGCTGTTGAAGGAATTGTTGAACATCTGGTCGGCTATCTGAAATCCTGAAACCGCGATAGCCCATACCATTGAAAACATGAAAAATTTCTTCATAAGCTTTTTTATAGTCTGATTTTTCATATTAAGATAAATACAGAAAAAAACCGCAAACGCGCCCATCGCCATTTCCCATGAAAAATCAACCGTGTATCTTATAGAATAGCCGCTCTCCCATACCGCCGCCATAATGATAACCGGCATTATAACGCACGGTAGACCTATATACAGTATTGATAATATTCTGCTTTTTTTGTCCGGCAGCATTTTTAATGCCTTTCCTGACAGGAAATAAGCAAAGGCAGGGAGAACAAGGAAAAATATTCCCGATGTATTTTTAGTTATCAGATCGGCGTACAAAAAGCCTTCAACGTCAAGACTCTGATATTCCGTATATACAAAAGGGTACCTCATAACAAAGGACGGAATACCGAAAAGATAATTGAAAACCGGTACCAGCGAAAGCTTTGAATGATACTGCGCATTAGTAAAATCATTTATAGTCAGGGAATACTGTATACCGAAGTCAAACGGCGAACCAAACCTTACATAATTATACCACATCTGAATCAAGGCAATTAGAAGCATCGGAACAGCGGCGCACAGAATGTAAACGATATATCTGCTCCTTCTTATATTCGAACCGGAAACTCCCGTAACGCTTGCCGACCGTGGAATCGCATAAATCATAAATATGGCAGCGCAGATACAATATACCGCAAGAGTCGGTCTGCATAAAACTGAAACTGCTAAAATCAGCGATGATAGAGCCGTTTTAACCAATGATATTTTCCCGGGTCCGATTATATTGCCTTCAAACAGAAGCCACGCTCCCCAGGTCAGGAACGCAAAGCCCGCCGATTCTGCAATTTCGTAAATATCCGGTCTGCCGATACAGAACCATATACCGCTTACAAGCTGAATTATAATGAGACCGGCTAAAGCCATACCTGTGGAAAGACCGCCGAACCATTTTCTTATAAAGGTCATGTATGCAAGGGACAAACCAACCATTCCTATAACCGCAAAGAGCAATACCGCAATCGTAGACGGAAAATAATATCCCGTCAGAGAATGATACGGCCAGAAAAGCAATAATACCGGAGCTATGCCGTAATATGAAAAATACGCGCCGTCATAGAGTAAATGATCCCATTCAAAATCGCACCCCACTACGTCTCTTTCCGTACGATCATACGGATTATCCATCCCCAGCAGCTCGGCAGACGGCTCCGCAAGAAGATTTACCTGACCATTTGAAAAGGCGTCGACAAGCTCCTGAGTTATCTGATTCCCCTTTGTCTGCTTCATTTCTTCAGCAAGGGGAGTCTCAAGCCTGTATGCAACGGTTCCAACCGCCATAGCGCAGAACGCCGCTGTTATTATAGCTGCCCCCCAATTGCAAAAGCGTTTTCCTTTTTCATATTTTCGCTTCATAACGGCCGCGGCATAAAAGACATACGCCAAAATCGGAATAAGCACGGTCGCTGTCAGCCTCAGAACCGAAACTGTAAACGGAATAGGCTTGTTGAAAGTAATTCCTTTCAAATTAACGCTGTCTCCGGGATTCTCAAGTATGAATCTGAGATGGATTTCGGTCACATCTCCGGAAAAAAGCGTCTGAACAGTCTGTGAATTTATGCGTCCGTTTACCATATACCTGCTTATGTAATCAGTACGGAGCAAGGCCTTCTGCGCCTCATCTCCGGCGTCTATTTTAAACAGTACCCTTTGAGTGTCTTTTCCAAAATCCAAATCAGCATAAACGGAGCCTATTCTTCCGTTGAAATTTTCAATTGAAACTTTAAATTCACCGGCTCCATTAGCCGCTATAAGATTATTCTGTTCGTCATAAAAGCTGTTTTCACTGCCGTAATATGCCTTTGAAATTTCAACGTTCTGTTCCTTAAAGTCAGAATTCCATAGGTAAAACGACGGATAATTAAAAACGGTAAGCTCCAGCAAAGAGGATATAAATATAACCTTGGCTGAAAACCGCAGGGTTTTAAACCCCAGCTTCATATAGAGCAGATAAATTACAGTCTCGACAGCGGACACAATACCTATAAATAAGAAGATATGAACAAACATATCTGATTTCAATATACGTGCAATGTCTGCAATTCCCAATACCGCATTAACCGCCGAGGCCGTAAACGCCGCCGTTTTTAAACGCTTTTTCAATTTACCGGCGTTCTCCGCCAAGCTTATATCCCTGTTTTTCATGTCGCTTATATAAACGGCCGACATAAAAATAAATACCGCAACGGCAACAATATAAACTGCAATGTACATTCCTATCCCCCGCTTTAACTTAAATAAACATTTTAAGTATAGCATATTCCTACTTTTTTGTCAAATATATTCAACAACGTGAAAGAAAACAATGAAATATACCAAAAAAGCTTCCCCTTTTTTAACAAGGGGAAGCTTAAATGCTTTTTACTTAATTATTTTTTTCTTCTTAGAGCAACTGCAGTTATACCAATACCAGTTGTTATAACAAGACCTGCAACTGCTGCTGCAACGCCTGCGTCGCCTGTAGAAGCAGAAGTTGTCTGAGTTGAGTTGCCCAGAACAGCGCCGCCTGACGTACCGCCAGAAGTATTATTATTCTGAGCTTGCGTAGTCTGGTTATTTCCGTTATTTGCCTGCGTCGGCTGATTGTTATTTTCCGACGGAGCCTGTGTAGGCGTTGTATTATTGCCGCCGGAGGAATTGTTTGTTACATTAGAAGTGCCATCATTATATAATCCGGAAACTGTAAAAACAACTTTGATCTGCTGTTTTACTTCTGTCTGTGGTGAAAGATCCTGACATAATTTAGGCTGTTCCCATGTACTGGTTAAATATATTCTTGCCTTTCCAAGATCTGCTTCATAATATTTATAATCGATTGAATCAGCGCTTGATGTATAAGGAGCCTTAACACCGTCAATATAAACCTCATCAACTGTTATTTTTAAATCAGGATATTGATCTGCGGTAAAATTCTTATAATCCTCGCTTGACGAATCAGAACCGCTGATTTGGAGAATAAGAAACTCAATTGAACCCGTACCATCGCCTGTTATATTCCACGTTGCTTCATATTGCGCATTACCGTCAATATTTGCAACAGTTGACCCGTTGGCAATTGCATCTTCTTCCTTCCACTGAGAGTAAGTTCCCATCTGACCGCTAAGCATAGCTTTTCCAACTACAGTTGCAGCGCTAACAGTAGTCGCAGCGTACGACGCTGCAGAAAGAGTTGCTACCGCACATGCAGCCGCAGCCGCAAAAATCTTTTTGAATTTCATATTTAACACCTCAAATAAATTATTTTCTCTTAACCTTTGTCAGCACAGCGGCACCTGCCGTAAGAGCAAGACCTGCAAAAGCAGCCGCAATACCGGCGCCCTTTGTCGTCGGTGATCCTGACGTACTGTTTGACACCTGATTTCCCCCGGTTGTATTGCCGCCGTTATTGCTGTTATTGTTAGCGTTTGCGGCAACGGTCGTCACCTGCGTATTGGCAGAAGTGGCAGGAACATTTGTAGTAGGCTCAGTTTCAGCTGCATCTGTCGGATCCGTAGGAGTAGGCTCTACTCCGCCCGTTGCCGGCTCGGTCGTTTCCTCAGTAGCTAAAATCGGCTCTGTAGACGGCTCCGTTGTTTCTTCCGTAACATTAGACGTACCTGCAATACCTGTTCCCGAAACTGTAAACAGTACTTTTATACTTTGAGTTATAGTAGTATTGCCGGGCAAATCGGTAATTTTTTTAGATGTCCATGTATCTATCAAATACAGCCTTGTAGCGCCCTCGGGTTTCTCATAAAACGCCATATCAACCGCATTTGGGCTGGAAGTATAATCAAGCTTTTTCCCGTCTACATAAACCGAATCAATATTAATTTTCATATTCTCATACTGATGTACAGTTAAACCGGGAATCTGAATTACCAGAAACTCCATTGTACTTGTTCCGCCGTCCGTAACTATCCATTCAACCTGATATTGAGCGTCTCCGTCTACATTGGCGACGGTGGATCCGCTCGTCGCGTCTCCGGCTTCCCAGACAGACGTAGCGCCAATAGAGCCGCAGAGATAAGCGGTCGAGGGAAGTCCCTCGGCGAAGACACTGATACCCATAGCCGCAGCCGCTGTTACGGCGCAGGCAGAAACGACTGACAATATTTTTTTAAAATTCATAAATAAACCGTCCCGATATTATTTTTTAGGCAGAAGAGTCCTTGCAACCTCGATTGCATCGTAAAGATCAACTACACCGTCGTTGTTTATATCTCCGACTTCCATCTGCTCCTCGTCTATATCAATCATGTTCATCATATATTTAGCTATTTCAATAGCGTCGTAAAGGTCTACTACTCCGTCTCTTGTGATATCGCCCTTTTCATACTTAGCGACGTTTGAAGTACCGTCCTTGCCTGTACCGGAAACTGTGAACACAACCTTAAGACTCTGTGTAATCGCAGTATCAGCGGCAAGATCCTCAACGCCGGTACCCGCCCACTGATCGATCAGATAAATTCTCGTAGCAGCCGTGCCCTCTACATAATTAAGATCAATAGCGGCCGCGCTTGTCTCATAGTTTTCAACAGCCTTGCCGTCAATATAAACTCCGTCTACCTTTACGGCAAGATTCTCATATTTATCGCTCGAAAGACCGGGAATCTGAACTGCAAGGAATTCAAGCGTGTCAGTACCGCCGTCCGTTACGTTCCATACGACTTCGTACTGAGCGTCTCCGTCAATATTAGCTGTTTTTGAACCTTCTGTAATTTCATCAGCGCCCCATACGCCCGTTGCGCCGATATTACCGATTATTGTTGCGGTTCCGATAGTGCCTACAGGAACGTCCGGATCAGGCTCTGTTTCTTCAGCCATTGTTGTAACCTTATCAATGTTAAATGTAATTCCGGCAGCGGCTGCTCCCATCTCGTCTATTTCAGCCGAATCCGCATACTGATAAGCGTTGATATTAGTAGAAAGAATCAAGCAACTGATCGTATCGGCAGGACTGCTTAACAAAAATTCCGCCATATATGTTCCGTCGCCCTCGATTGCAACAGACTTATTGTCAACGGTATTTCCTTCAGCGGTCGAACCCCAATAGGAATCTGTTCCGACAGATCCTGAAAGAAACGCTTCGTAAGGCGTTTCAGTTCCGTCCTCGGCAATGTTTGCAGAATTTTCTCCAAGACCGGAAACTGTAAATGTTACAGAAATCTTTTCGGAAAAATTTCCTTTATTTTCGATATCCTTGATGTCGATTCCCCATTCGTTAAAAATGTTCATACGCAGCGATGAACCGTCGTTTTCAAAAGCCAAAGCGCCTTCAGACGGACCTGTATACGCAATTTCCTTTTCGACGCTTGCTGCGGATGCCGGAACAGCGGCAAGCAATGCGGAAGCCGCCATAGCTGCGGCAGAAGCGGAAGCGATTATTCTTTTTAATTTCTTCATTTTTAGCACCTCGTTATTTTATATTTTTTATTTTGCTGTCTTACCTAAAAAGCAAATTTTCACGTCTTAATTATAACATTACCGGCACTGATATGTCTATGTTAATGCTAACCAAAGATTGAACATTTAATTTGTATGTTCTGCTCATAATGCACAATAATTGTATTATTTCTCCATTTAATTCTGAATTATTTTTATTCAATTCATTATTTTTCCAGCGGATTTCATTTCATCTAACACATCTTTCATCAGAATTTCCGGTCTCTGGCCCTTTTCAAGCCTTACGCTGATATACGGCTTTGCAAGACTGTTGAAAAGTATTCTGCCCTTAAACGTCCTTGAAAGCCCGCTTATCTGCTCCGGCTTAGGATTTTCTATATAGAAAAACAGGTTTTCCTTTCTCTGCTGGATTTCGGTAATACCCAACGCGGCCGCCGTGTTTCTCAGAAGAGCCGCCTCTATAAGCCCCGTAACCGACTTCGGAGGCTCCCCGTAACGGTCTATCAGCTCGTCTATCATTTCAATTTTATCCTCAGGCGTTTCAATTGCCGCTATTTTTTTATAGGCGTCAATTCTCTGAGCGGAGCTTTCAATGTATTTTTCCGGAATATGAGCGTCTATGCGGATATCCACAGAGCAGTCCGCCGCCTTTTCAACCGGCTCGCCCTTTTCCTCTGCTATTGCCTCGGTAAGCAGGCGC
>OHJT01001448.1_pt1 | contig 12461 bp, 6 predicted proteins | sample 1568651 | NCBI WGS metagenome assembly OHJT01 (sample SAMEA3879608, study PRJEB24766) | human gut metagenome | biome: human-associated habitat; feature: feces | place: USA | collected 1985/1987 | reverse complement strand
TGACCGGTACCGTAAATGCACAACGCGGTAAACGCACCATCAAGCGCATCGACCGAGAGGTACAGGAGGCTGTGTTCATCCCGAAAGGAACATGGATGGCCGGAGGTGCCGTATCGTATTCCGAGCATGACGAGAGTAACTTGAACTTTCTTGTTATAAAGGATTTGGAAGGGAATGGCTATAATTTTGCGATAAGTCCGTACGTGGGCTATTTCTTCCGGGATAATATCTCGGCCGGTGTTCGCTTCGCTTACCGTAGGAACTATTTGGATCTAGGGAATGTGGATGCCAATTTGGGCGACATTACCATCTCGTTCAAGGACCTCTATTATCTGGAGCATAAATATGAGACATCCGGTTTCCTGCGCACCTATATCCCGATAGGGAAGAGCAAGATATTCGGTCTCTTCAACGAGGCTCGTGTGACCTATGGCTACGGTACGGGCAAGAATTCCACAGGCTCGGGGGTTAATTATGATGGTACTTACCAGAAGGTACAGAACCTACAGATTGGTTTCGCCCCCGGACTGGCTGCCTTTATCACCGATTGGAGCGCCGTGGAGGTGTCGGTCGGTGTGATGGGTTTCGATTTCAAGTGGATCGATCAGACAACCAACCAAGTGGAGCAGGGTTCGAGCCGTACATCGTCCGGTAATTTCAAGATCAATCTTTTTTCCATTAACATAGGTATGACTTTCTATTTGTAATTGGATATGCGAATAATCAATGATATATATAAAGTGACCTGTCGCTTTTGCCTTTTTGTTTTCTTCGTGCTGGTTTCCTGTGCGATAGAGAATGATATACCCTATCCGATCGTCAATGCGGGTATCACGGACATTCGTGTGGAGGGACAGCGTCCGGCTGAAGGCTCTTCGGATGATGCGGCATTAATTGATGCTTCGGCAAAGACCATATTACTGTATGTAAACGATTCTGCTGATATTTCTAGATTGAAACTTACTCGTTTGGTGGTGAATCCAAGGAATGCGCAGGTTTTGGTTGATTCGACTCTCTGTGCTAATCCTAATAAATTCCCGTTTGCCGGATTCGCCTCATTGGATAGTATTCCTATGTCATCCAATACGAGGGTCGATTTTACCAAACCGGTCAATTTTACTATAAAAACCTATCAAGATTATGTATGGCAAGTAAAGGTGAAGCAAATCATAGACCGGAAGGTCGAGGCCAAGGGTATGATAGACTATTCTATTGACGAACTGGATAATCGAGTGATTATTTATGTAGGGAAAGGAGAGAATCTGAAGAATATCTCTATAACCTCTTTGGCTTTGGGTGGAGCCTATGGCGAGGTGACGCCAAATCCTACTACCGTGAAAGATTTCACCTCTCCACAGAAGTTTTTGGTTCAGTATCCCTGGAGCGAGCCCAATAAGGGGACAATATGGACGGTATATGTCCGCCTGACCGATGAGGAGGGAGGCTCGCAGCCTTCAGCCGGAGATCTTTCCGTGAATACATGGAGCAAGTATGCGTTTGTGGAGGGGAAAGCAACGGAGGCTAATTGTTCGTTTGAGTATGTGAAACAGGGAGAGATCGAGGGATTGCAGCCCGCCACGGCTTATCAATGCCGACTGGTGGATGCCTCGGGAAGCGTGTTGGGCGAGTCTACCTTCACGACAGAGACTGCCACACCATTATATAATGGTAATTTCGATCTGTGGCATCAAGATGGGAAAACATGGTATGCCGGTGAGGCGGGTCATTCATTTTGGGATACGAGCAATCCGGGTACGACAACTGGATTGGGGGCTGTGGTCAATATCAACCCGACTCAAGGAAATTCAACGGTTGTGCATACGCCGGGTGGAAAATCTGCCGAGTTGAAATCGCAGTTTAAGGTGAAATTTGCCGCTGCGAGCCTGTATACCGGATCTTTTGGCAGTTTGGTTGGAATGAATGGTGCGAAGATCAAATTCGGAAGGTCGTTCGCTTCGCGCCCGTTCGCATTGCATGGCTTTTTCCAATACGCTCCGGTTGCGGTAACTCATATAGGAGATAATCAGCCTGCGGGGACGCTTTCAAAAGGAGATATGGATGTTTGCTCTATCTATATCGCCTTGGCTAAAAAGCAATATACGGTAGATAATACCGATACTGATACCTTTATTGATTTCAAGGGGGATAATAATATCATTGCTTATGGAGAGGTTCCTGTAAAGGAATGTGTATCTACGAATGGGGCATGGAAGGAGTTTACCATTAATCTAGAGTATAAGACGCAGGAAAAGCCCGGCGATATGCACCTTATCATCGTGGCAAGTGCCAGCAAGTATGGCGATTATTTTACCGGGGGAGACGGTAGTGTGTTATATGTAGATGATTTCGAACTTATATACGACTAAATAATATGATGAAGCAGATTGATAAATTTTGTTGTTGTATATTCTCATTATTTCTCATGATGGCCTGTCAGGAGGAAGAAATAATGGATAAAACCGCCGGCTTTCAGGTATCCTTGCAGGATATGGGTGTTGCCATTGAGACGAAAAGTACGCCAGCGGAATTGGGAAAGCCACTAGCGGATCAGTTTAAGCTTAAGGTCGTGAAGAACGGGGATTCCTCTCCGTTGTTTGATGGTAATTATACCAGCCAGACGATACCTGCTTCGGCCGGTACTTATACGATATCTGCTTCCTATGGAGATAATCCGGTTTTAGCGTTGGATGCGCCCTATTATTTAGGCGACACTACTAATGTGGTGATTAAGGAGGGCGAGCAGAAGAAAATTACCTTGAGTTGCAAGGTGGCCAATGCGTTGGCTTCTGCCTCTTTCCCCACTGATACGGAGTTGAAGAAAATCTTCTCTTCTTATTGGGTGAAAGTAGTTGTTGGGAAGTCCTCTTGTAAATTGACTTCTGATAGTAAGAAAAGTGCCTATTTTCAAGCAGAGAAACAGGTTGCCTTTTATTTTGAGGGAACAAAGGTGAGCGGTAAGGATTTTTCCGAGGAGTTAAAACATAAGGATTTGCCTTCGGTATTGAAAGCCGGACATCATGTTAAACTGACATTGAAGTTATCGGATGATTTATTGTTGGATGTCGCTAAAGTTGAAATTAAAAAGGAGACAATAACGAGCGATATCCCGATGGATTGGTTGCCTAAGCCGAAAGTTGAGGCGGAAGGATTTGAGAATAATATACTTTCCTTTGCTGAGACAGAGACTAAAACGGCAATATTGAATTTAAATACGGCTTCAGCACTGCAAGACTTGAAGCTGAAATTTACTTTTGGTGATCCGCAATTTTCAAGCTTGAATGATAAGGACTATCTTTTATCTGTTCCGGCAGATAAAGCGGAAATGGAAAATGTGTTAGGCATTGTATTGCCTGAGATTGGTGTAGATAAAGCCTCTTTAGATTTGACTTCCATTGTCGCTAAGTTGCGAACAGATGCGGGTACGACAGTAGAAAATAAGATTGAAGTAGATGTGAGAGCGAATAATCGCTGGAGTAGTGAGGAGATTAAAGGGCAAGAAAACCCAAGCCGGGTTTATACGTTGAGGTGTAATAAGCCGGAAATGGCAGTATCTGTTCAACCCGGAAATATCTGGACGAAAGAGTTTACGATTGATGAACTGACCGTTACTACAGGAGATCCGGAGGTTATCAAGTCTAAGTTGAAATATCAGTATAAAGAAAAGTCCGGAGGTGATGATACTTGGAAAGACATTCAAGATATGAAAGTGTTATTCAATGAACATCCCCAAAATAGATCATATCAAGTGAGAGCGGTTTATCGTGATGTGGTTATGACGGATGCTATTGATGTGGAGCTAGAGAATCCGGTGCAGTTGCCGAATTCTGGGATGGAGGAGTGGCAAGTAAAGCTGCTTGGTTCATTTGTTGGTATTCCTGACTTCTGGAATAAATATTATTATTACGATTATTTGCCTTATAAGGAAGGAGAAACTGATATTTTTTGGACTACGAATAATGAGCGTTCTAGAGCCTATTCAGTATCTCGTGTTCATGTAACATCTAGCCCTTGTGTTAGTTCTTCGGAAAATATTAGGCATACAGGTTCTTATTCCGCATTAATCTATACATCGGGTCATGGAGGAGAGTATGCTTCCACAAATGGTACAATTTATCCAGCAGGGGCTTTCGCAGGTAGTCTATTTATTGGAAAATATAGTTGGAATGATAAGACAGAATCTATTACTCCAGGACATGCTTTTTCCTCACGTCCATCAGCGTTAAAATTTTATTATAACTATGTGCCAAAGAATACCGACACATTCAAGGCTTATGTGGAGTTGAAAAATGGAGAAGAATTTGTCGGTTCCGGAACATTTATTTCTTCTACTTCGAATGAAGGCTGGGCAGAAGCAACTGTTACTATAGAGTACGTTGATCAGCCGAAGGAGGCAACTTCAATTTATGTACAATTTTTATCAACGACAAAGACCTCTTTTTCAGAAGGTGATTTTGATAAAAATAAGGGAATAACATTTCCTGTAATGGGTAGTTGGAATGCCCATATTGGTAGTATGCTTTATATTGATGATCTCTCTTTAATCTATGATAAATAATGAGGAGGGTTGTGTTTATTTACTGTATAGAATAAATGGAAAAATGAGACACTTTGTTTATATCTTATCGATTCTCTTCTTTTTGCCAAGTTGCCAGAAAGAAGACTTTGTCAGTTCTTCTCAAGGAAAGGGAACTTTGATATTGGAAGATCTTTCTGTTCAAGTAGGAAATATCAATACGGTTTTTACCCGGGCCGTGGAGAATGATCTATATGTGGAGATTTGGCAAAACGGTCAATTAATGAGCGGGCAACAATATGAACCGGGAAAAGTGCCTGCTAAGCTGGATTTGCCTGCCGGAAGCTATCTGCTGAAAACCTATAACCTAGCGTATAAAGACATGCCCAATTGGGTAGATACAGAAACTGGTGGAGCAGCCTTTTATGCTGAAAAGAATTTTAAGATAGACGCTGGTAAAATAAACTATCTGAATGTAGAAGTCCCGATGGTGAATATCGGTGTTTCCTTAAAACTCCCGGAAGGTTTTAGTGATCGCTTTAAGGATTATCATTTTACCGTACAATTCGGAAACCGATCCGTAGAAATATCCAATGGAGAAACCGCTTATTTCCCCTCGAGTGAAGTAACTTACATTTTAAGTGTCACAAATAACGATGGTGAAAATAAAACGAATTCAAAGACGATCAAATCACCAGTGGCAGGAACTATATATGAAATCTCTTATGGCTATGCGACTAAAGGGTTGATTGTTAATGCTAAATATGGCTTATGAAATGAATAACTAACGGCTTCCCAAGCCGTTAGCTTACCACTGGGGGTAGCCGCTAGTTATTCACTTCACAAGCTATAAACAAGGGGGGTGTCGTTCTTTACATATAATATAAAACGTACGTGCGTACATTAAAATATACAGTCTCTCTCTTTAAAGGCAAATCCAAAAACATATCCAGTTACTTTTCTCCCCTTTTGGATTAAAAAGTATCTTAACTGTATCGTTCAACGAAACTAAGTGTGTTGGCCAAGTATCTTAGTTTCGTTGGCCAATGCACCTAGGTGCAAATATGTATTAAAGCATATGGACAATTTCCATCCCTCGTGTCCCAACCGTTATTCGCAAATTATTCCTTACCTTTTCTTGATAAAAGAAGATTTCTTAGCGAACAGGTATAAGAATTGGAGATTTTTATCTAAGTTTGTCAGTATACATCAAAAAGAAAGGAAGATCTTATGATACCTCTGATAACCATTCCCTATGCCGTGGCTGATTTCGCTGAAATACGCGAACGTGGCTTTTATTATGTGGATAAAACTCGGTTTATCCCTTATTTGGAGCGGTATAAGGCTCCGGTGTTTCTGCGTCCGCGGCGTTTTGGTAAGAGCTTGTTGGTCTCTATGCTCGCCCATTACTACGATCGCAGTAAGTCTCATCGCTTTGAGGAACTTTTTGGGGGGACTTGGATCGGGACCAATCCTACGCCGGAGCATAACCAATACATGATTATCCGCTACGACTTCTCGAAGATGGTGATGGATAGCACGATGGACGGGTTAGAGCAGAATTTTAATGATCTGAATTGTTCCCCCGTGGAGATCATGGTAGAGCATAACCGTGATCTTTTCGGTGATTTTAAGTTCTCAGTGAGAGGTAATGCCACCAAGATGCTGGAGGAGGCGTTGGCTTATGTCCGTATGCGCGGCTTGCCCAAGGTTTATATCCTTATTGATGAGTACGATAATTTCACCAACCAATTGCTCACGGCCTATAAGGACCCGCTTTACGAGTCTGTCACCACTGGCGAGAGCTTCTTGCGTACCTTCTTCAAGGCTATCAAGGCGGGTATCGGCGAGGGAAGTATCCGTACTTGCTTTTGTACGGGTGTGCTGCCTGTTACGATGGATGACTTGACGAGCGGCTATAATATCGCCGAAATTCTTACCTTGAAGCCTGACTTCACGGAGATGTTGGGTTTCAATCATGAGGAGGCTGCCGAATACCTGCGCTATGTTATTCGTAAATATGGCAATAATGAGGATCGTTTCGACGAGCTGTGGACGCTTATCGTAAACAACTATGATGGCTATCGCTTTCTGCCCAACGCGCATCCGTTATTTAATTCCACTATATTGACTTATTTTTTCAAGAACTTCGCCGAGCTGTCCGGTGGTGTCCCCGATGAGATGGTGGACGAGAACCTTCGAACGGACGTGAATTGGATCCGCCGCCTTACCATCACCTTGGAGAATGCGAAAGAGATGCTGGATGCCTTGGTGATCGATGGCGAGTTGATCTACTCTCAACCGGATCTTAGGAGTAAGTTCAATAAGCAGAAGTTCTTCGATCCGGATTTTTACCCCGTCAGTCTATATTACTTGGGCATGACAACGTTGAAAGATAATTATGTGATGGTGCTTCCCAACTTGACCGCTCAGAGCATCTACATGAATTATTACAACGAGTTGAATCAGATTAGCGATGACGCTCGCTGTTTTGTTCCCGCTTATCGCCTGTTTATGGATCATCGGAAGCTGGAGCCGCTTGTGGAAAATTATTTCAAGGAATATCTCGGCCAGTTCCCGGCGCAAGTATTCGACAAGATCAACGAGAACTTTATTCGTTGCTCTTTCTACGAGGTACTGAGTCGTTACTTGAGCAACTGCTATACCTTCGCCGTGGAGCAGAACTTGCCAAGCGGCCGTGCGGATCTGGTATTGACGGGCATATCGGGCACCGCCTTCCACAACGATTGCCGGGTGGTGGAGTTCAAGTATTTCAAGGCGAAAGACGCTACCATGGTAGAGGCCTTGAAGGTCGTTCGTCCCGAAGATGCCGATCAGGTGAGAAGATATGCCGCTGATATCAATCGGCAATTCCCCGCTTACCGCATGCGAGCGTATGTGGTGTATATAGCGGCAGGAAAAGTTTGTAAGACATGGGAAGTTATTAATCTCTAATGTAAAGGACAAGACATGAGACATTTGTTGATTATTCTATTATGTCTTGATCGGCAATATATACTATGCGATCGAAAGAGGAATATATCCATCCTTGAATGATATTCCAATCTTTTTTATCTAACCAAATTATTCCGTACCTTTGCCCCTCAAAAAGAGAACACAAGGTATGGAAAAACATTTTAAGAGAACGCTGATTACTACGGCGTTGCCGTATGCGAACGGACCGGTGCATATCGGCCATTTGGCCGGGGTATATGTGCCTGCTGATATTTATGCCCGTTACCTTCGTTTGAAGGGAGAGGAAGTGTTGATGATTGGAGGTTCGGACGAGCATGGGGTACCCATCACATTGAGAGCGAAGAAAGAGGGGATTACACCGCAGGATGTGGTGGATCGTTACCACGGTATTATCAAGAAATCGTTCGAGGAGTTCGGTATCACGTTTGATATCTATTCTCGTACTACTTCCGCTATGCATCATCAGATGGCCTCGGATTTTTTCCGTACATTGTATGATAAAGGTGAATTCATCGAGAAAACAAGCGAGCAATACTACGATGAGGAGGCGAAGCAATTCTTGGCCGACCGTTATATCACGGGTACTTGTCCGCATTGTGGAAACGAGAAGGCGTATGGTGACCAGTGCGAGGCTTGCGGTACGTCTCTTAGCCCGACGGATTTGATCGATCCGAAATCCGCTATCAGTGGCAGCAAGCCGGTGATGCGTGAGACGAAGCATTGGTATCTGCCTTTAGACAAGTGGGAGCCGTTCTTGCGTGAATGGATATTAGAGGGACATAAGGAATGGAAGCCGAACGTATACGGACAGTGTAAGAGCTGGCTGGATATGGGACTGCAACCCCGTGCGGTGAGTCGTGATTTGGATTGGGGTATCCCTGTTCCCGTGGAAGGGGCGGAAGGAAAGGTGCTGTATGTCTGGTTCGACGCTCCGATTGGTTATATCTCTAATACGAAGGAGTTGTTGCCGGATAGCTGGGAGACTTGGTGGAAGGATCCGGAGACTAAAATGGTCCATTTCATCGGTAAAGATAATATCGTGTTCCATTGTATCGTGTTCCCTTCCATGCTGAAAGCGGAAGGTTCTTATAACTTGCCGGAGAATGTCCCCGCTAATGAGTTCTTGAACTTGGAGGGGGACAAGATCTCTACTTCCCGCAACTGGGCGGTTTGGTTGAACGAGTATCTGGTGGATATGCCGGGCAAGCAAGACGTGTTGCGCTATGTCTTGACGGCCAATGCGCCGGAGACAAAGGATAATGATTTCACATGGAAAGATTTTCAGGCTCGTAATAATAATGAGTTGGTCGCTATCTTAGGGAACTTCGTGAACCGTGCGTTAGTCCTTACGGATAAGTATTTCGAGGGTAAGGTGCCGGCGGCTGGCGAGTTGACAGATTATGATCGCCAGACCTTGAAGGATTTCGCGGATGTGAAAGAGAACGTGGAACGCCTGTTGGATACCTACCACTTCCGTGACGCTCAGAAAGAGGCGATGAACCTGGCCCGTATCGGAAATAAGTATCTCGCTGATATGGAGCCTTGGAAGTTGGCGAAGACGGATATGCCTCGTGTCGCTACGATCATGAACATCGCTTTGCAGATTACGGCTAATCTGGCGATCGCTTTTGAGCCGTTCTTGCCGTTTAGCATGGAGAAACTGAACAAGATGCTGAATGTAGAGCCGTTGGGATGGAATCGCCTAGGTGCTACGGATCTATTGGAGGCCGGTCATCAATTGGGCAAGGCCGAGTTGTTGTTCGAGAAGATAGAGGATAGCGTGATCGAGGCCCAAGTGCAGAAATTATTGGATACGAAGAAAGCGAATGAGGAAGCGAATTATAAGGCGAAACCGATCCGTGAGAATATTGAGTTCGATGATTTTATGAAACTGGATATCCGTGTGGGTACGGTTCTAGAATGCACGAAGGTTCCGAAAGCGGATAAGCTGCTTCAGTTCCGTATCGACGATGGCCTGGAGAAACGCACGATCGTATCGGGCATCGCTCAGCATTATAAACCCGAGGAATTGGTAGGCAAGCAAGTTTGCTTCATCGCTAACTTAGCTCCTCGTAAGCTGAAAGGTATTGTTTCCGAGGGTATGATTCTCTCCGCCGAGAATTTCGATGGAAAGCTGGCCGTTATCACTCCGGAGAAAGAGGTGAAACCGGGTAGCGAGGTGAAATAATAAGGTAGACGCAATAATGAGGGGGCTATTCCGTTTTAACGATGGGATAGCCCTATTTTTGAGTGGATAAGATGCTTGAGAAACAGATACAGATGGTAGATCTGCGGAAGCAGTATGAACGTTTGCGTAGTGAGATCGATCCCGCCATGCAAACGGTGATAAATGCTTGCGCCTTTATCAATGGCCCTCAGGTGAAGGGATTTTGTAACCATTTATCAGATTATTTAGGTATTCCTTATGCGATCCCGTGCGGCAACGGTACGGATGCCTTGCAAATCTCCTTGATGGCATTAGACTTACATCCGGGCGATGAGGTGATCGTTCCTGCTTTTACGTATATCGCCGCGGCTGAGGTCGCTTTGGCTCTTGGCCTAGTGCCGGTATTAGTGGATGTAGATCCCGGTACATTCAATATAGACCCGGAAAAGATAGAAGATGCCTTGTCTGAAAAGACGAGAGCTATTATCGCAGTTCATCTTTTTGGCCAGTGTTGTGATATGGAACCGATCTTGCGTATTGCCAGCCGTCATAATCTATATGTGATCGAGGATAATGCCCAGTCCATCGGTGCTAATTATACTTTCTCGGATGGAACGGTGAAGAAAGCCTGTACGATCGCCTCTATAGGAACGACCTCCTTCTTCCCTTCGAAACCGTTGGCTTGTTATGGTGATGGTGGGGCGATGTTTACTTCCGACGCACGATTGGCCGAACGACTGCGAATGATCGCCAATCATGGGCAAAAGGTAAAATATCATCATGCTTTGGTGGGCTGCAACTCCCGTTTGGATACCTTGCAGGCCGCTGTCTTAGATGTTAAGCTTCGGTATTTGGATGAATTTGCCGCCGCTCGTTGTAAAGTGGCTGCTAGATACGATGCTGCCTTTTCCGGATTGGATGCTGTACGCAAACCACTAAAATCAGCCTTTTCATCGCATGTTTATCATCAATATACGGTACAGCTAGCTGTAGAAAAGAGGGATCAAGTACAAGCTGCGTTAAAAGAACGAGGCATTCCTTCTATGATTTATTATCCATTGCCTTTGCAGGAGCAAGAGGTGATGAGGGGGCGATGCCGGATTTCCGGGGATTTGAATGTCGCTTCTCGCTTGAGCCGATCCGTATTATCCTTGCCGATTCATACGGAGATGACAGAAGAGGAGCAGGCTTATATTATAGAATCTATAAAGAGTGTTTTATGAATAAGAAGATACGTTTCGCCGTGATCGGCTGTGGTCATATAGGTAAGCGTCATGCCGAGATGATTACCCGGGATGAAGGAGCGGAGTTGGTCGCTTTATGTGATATCCGTCCGAAAGAGGAGCTGGGGATCGAGGCTTATGCGGTCCCTTTCGCCCGGGATATAGATGAACTATTCCGTTTGGGATTGGATATAGATGTGGTGAATATTTGTACACCTAACGGCTTACATGCCGAGATGGCGATCCAAGCGATAGAGAGTGGACATCATGTGGTCATAGAAAAGCCTATGGCCTTGACCTTGGCGGATGCCGAGAAAGTGGTTTATACCTCGTTGAGATTCCGTAAGCAGGTATTTTGCGTAATGCAAAACCGATATTCCCCGCCTTCGGTCTGGATCAAGGAGATGGTTGAGTCCGGAAAATTAGGCCAGATTTATATGGTGCAGCTGAATTGCTACTGGAACCGTGACGAACGCTACTATAAACCCGGAGGATGGCATGGCGACGCTGCCTTGGATGGAGGTACCTTATTCACTCAATTCTCCCATTTCATCGATATTATGTATTGGTTATTCGGGGATATTTGCAATATCCAGTCCCGTTTCGCTGATTTCAACCATGAGAAGCTAACGGCGTTCGAGGATTCCGGTTTCGTCAATTTCAATTTCGTGAACGGAGGAATGGGAAGCTTGAGTTATTCAACGGCGGTGTGGAATAAGAATATGGAGAGCAGTATGTTGATCGTGGCGGAAAATGGAAGCGTGAAGATCGGTGGACAATACATGAATGAGGTGGAATATTGCCATATCAAGGATTATGAGATGCCGGAATTGGCTCCTACCAACCCCGGCAATGATTATGGCCCTTACAAAGGCTCCGCCCAGAACCACAACTTCGTGATCCGTAACGTAGTCAACGTCCTTTCCGGCGCTCCGGGCGAGATCATAACGACCAACGTGTTGGAAGGCATGAAGGTGGTGGATATCATTCAGAGGATTTATGCTTCTTCTTGAAAGGATATGCAAGCCCCGTAATATCCGACATTCTGCAAGACTTCGTGAAAACTTTTTAATACAGAGCTGCTTATTAAATTGGACTCTTGATCAAGCAATGTTTGTGGTGCTTTCATCGTGAGAACGATGATCTCTGCATTTTTTAACTCCTCTTTTAGCTGTTGTGTACTTGGATCAATGATATCGCTATTAGAGTATACTAATTGCCGTTTATGAGTCGCCTCTGGTATAATCAGATAACTGATCAGGTCTGGGGCTGTGACTAAAGGACTTCCTTGCCCGGAATCCCAAACGATCAAGCTTTCGTTTTGAAAAATAATCTTGATAAGATTTTCTGGGGTTTGATCTTGTTGGATGGTCATCAACCCGCTATCAAAACCTCCGATAGCGGTGTTTTTTGCGTCTAGGATTTTTCCCTGACATACGATTTGAGAGTGGTAATTAATAGTGTTAAGTACATTTTGGATAGAGGAGATATTCGGCTTTATTAAATATTGTTCGTTTCCTATGATTTTTCCCAATTGTATACATTTTGTTATTGTCCCTTTGATCAGAATGGCTTTGCTCAT
>OHJT01001438.1_pt1 | contig 12581 bp, 9 predicted proteins | sample 1568651 | NCBI WGS metagenome assembly OHJT01 (sample SAMEA3879608, study PRJEB24766) | human gut metagenome | biome: human-associated habitat; feature: feces | place: USA | collected 1985/1987 | reverse complement strand
TCTGGCGCGATAATGAACATTTTGCAGACCTTTTCAATGCTACTGTCTTTAATGGTAAACAGGTGCTTAAACCTGACAAACTTACAGAAATGGACACTGATGTCTCTGCTACAATTCATTCCAAAAGTTACAATGAATCTATTACCAGAAACAGAGATGTAGTAAAGAAGATGTCTGATGGCGTTGAGTTCAATATTCTTGGTCTTGAGATTCAAGACAAGACCCATTATGCCATGCCTCTAAGAACTATGACTTATGATGCACTCGGCTACATAAAAGAATATAATGATATCAAAAAACATCATAAGCTGAATAAAGATTCTTTCAGTTCTCATGAAGAATTTCTTTCTGGAATTAACAAGTCTGACCGTTTCCACCCTATAATAACGCTCGTTCTTTACTATGGTGAGTCGTTATGGGATGGTCCTACCTGCCTGTCTGACATGATGATTTCCATGCCTGATAATATCAAGGCTTACTTCTCCGACTATAAGTTAAATCTGGTTCAGATACTTGATTCTGATAAATATACATTTTATAATGAAGATGTAAGAGATGTGTTTAATATTATAAGGAACATATATAATGATGATTTCGATTCAATATATCGTGAATATGAATCCCGCAATGTAGATATTGATGTAATGGAACTGATATGTAACATAACCTCAGTTCCAAAGCTTATGGACTTATGTACAGATACTGAACAAGGAGGGACTGTCAATATGTGTGAAGCAATGAAACGATTTCAGGCTGAATGTGAAAGCAAAGGTATGAAAGAAGGTATCGATTCCGAAAAAGTCAACTCTATCATCTCCATGCTAGAATTCGGCATAACCAAAGAACAGATATTAACCAAGTACACTAAAGAGGATTTAGAAAGAGCAGAAGCTGCTATCGCTAATGAGAACTAACACCATACTAATAATATTAAAGCCAGTTAATCTAGCAATTAAGATTAACTGGCTTATTTTATCTGATACTTTTATAGATTTCTGGTCTTCTGTCCCTGAACAGGCCCCAGCTCACGCGAAGGTCGGCATCTGCGTCAAGGTCGGATTCCCCATAGACAATTTCTTCCTTGTCTCTTGATGCATGTGTCACTATCTCGCCTGTTGCATCTGTTACAAATGAAGAACCATAGAATACAAGTGATGATTCCTGATGACCGTTGGCTTCAGACGGTGTAACCTTCTCCTCACCGATACGGTTGGCAGCTACTACAGGAACTATATTGCACGCTGAATGTCCCTGCATACATCTTCTCCAGTGCGGCATGCTGTCAACCTCAAGAATCGGCTCTGAGCCAATCGCTGTCGGATAGAAAAGGATTTCTGCTCCCTGTACCGCCATTCCTCTGGCTGTCTCTGGAAACCACTGATCCCAGCATATTCCTACTCCAATTCTCGCATATCTTGTATCCCACACCTTAAAACCTGTATCTCCCGGTGTGAAATAGAACTTTTCCTGATAATAATGGTCATCAGGAATATGTGTTTTTCTGTATATTCCAAGAACACTTCCATCTGCGTCAATAACTGCAACAGTATTATAGAACACATTTATATCTCTTTCATAAAAGCTTATTGGAAGCACAACCTGTAACTCGGCTGCCACTTTCTGAAAATGTTTCACAGCCGGATTGTCATCAACAGGTGTTGCAAATGCGTAATAATCATAATTTCTCTCCTGACAGAAATACTGTCTTTCAAAGAGTTCAGGAAGCAGTATTATCTGTGCACCGTTAGCTGCCGCTTCACGAACCATTTTATCAGCCTTTGCAATGTTCTCTTCTACCGACCGTGAACACTGCATCTGTATACCTGCATACTTTACATTTCTCACACTATTTTACCTCCGGAATCTGTTGTGTAATACAGTGGATATTACCTCCACCGACTATTATATCTCGCGCATATATCCCAACTATCTTTCTGTCTGGAAATGCTTCTTTAAGCACATTTATTGCAAGGCTGTCCGCCTCGTCATCAAATTGCGGCACTATGACTGAGTCATTGGCAATATAGAAATTAACATAAGACGCAGCAAGACGCTCGCCTGCTTCTCTCATGTCCTCGCCTTCCTCAAATTCAAAGCCATTAAGTTCTTCCTCAGTTATGCACACCGGTTTCTTAGGAATAAGCATTTTTCTTACTTTAATGTGTCTTCCTTTGGCGTCAGTTACATTCTCAAGAACAGAAAGACAAGCCTTGCTCATCTCATACTGCGGGTCATTCTCATCATCTGTCCATGCAAGCACGACCTCTGCGGGTGCTGTAAATGCGCATACATTATCCACATGTTCGTTAGTCTCATCATTATATATTCCACATGGAAGCCAGATTATCCTGCTTACATTGCAGTACTGCTTTAATTTATCCTCAATCTGTTCCCTGCTAAGCTGTGGATTTCTTCCCTTACTCAACAGACAGCTTTCAGTAACAAGCATTGTTCCTTCGCCATCTGTATGTATTGAACCACCTTCAAGAACAAATGGTGCTGCATTATATCCCTGACAGCCAAGATAAGACATAAACTGTCCGGCTACAAGGTTGTCATTGTCCCAGTCCGCGTACAGTCCGTCATATGTTCCGCCCCACGCATTAAATTCCCAATTAATTCCACGCAAATCACGCACTTCATATGGTGTATCCACATTTCCACTCACAACGAATGTAGGACCTGTATCTCTTGCCCATGCATCGTCTGTATCCATGACTACAAGCCTGACCGTTTCCGGGAGCATCTTTGCTGCTTCCTCTTTTCTACCTTCTGATACAATCATGTATACCTGCTCGCTTTCACTGATTACAGACGCTATCTGTGCAAATGCTTTCTTAGCCGCCTTTGCTCCATAAGCCCAGGAACCCGGTCTTTCTGGCCATATCATAATGCAGCCCTGATGTCTTTCAAATTCAGCAGGCATGCGAAAACCATCTGCTGCCGGAGTACTGTTAATATAATCCATATCTATAATCTCCCTTTGAAATCTTCATAGCCAAAATGCTTCCATACCTTACATTCTCCATCACTATCCATAATTACAATATCCGGCAGTGGGATTCCGTTAAATGTATTGTTCTTAACCATTGAATATATAGCCATATCTTCAAATACGAGTCTGTCCCCGACATTGATTTCCCTGCCGAATTGATAATCACCTATGATATCTCCTGCAAGGCATGTATAAGATGACAGTCTGTATCTGTATCTTCCATTCTTCGCCGGTTTCCATATACCTTCTTTTACATCCATATCAAAATCAATCTCTATGTCCTTATCAATTCCATACTCATCTTCCATGTCCGATATTTTCAATCCACCACGAAGAGGCGGTGTATATGGCATTTCCAGTACATCTGGCATATGACACGCTGCAGATGCATCAAGTATAAGAGTTGTTATTCCATTTTCAACCTTATCAAGCACTGTAGTCACAAGATATCCTGCATTAAGTGCAACAGCTTCCCCCGGTTCAACATACACCTGTACATCATATTTCCTTCTTACATTACTGATACATTTTTCAAGAGTTTCAATGTCGTAATCTTCACGGGTTATATGATGTCCGCCACCAAAATTAACCCACTTCATATCTTTCATGAGAAATCCGAATTTCTCTTCAACAGCCTTTAATGTTGCCTCTAAGTCATCTGAATTCTGCTCACATAATGTATGAAAATGTATTCCTTCCATACCTGATAACACATCAGATTCTTCCTCAAGTGCAGCTTTCAGGTTCTTAAGTGTAACTCCAAGTCTGCTGCCCGGCGCGCATGGGTCATATATTGCATGGTCACCCTGTGTAGAAAACTCTGGATTAACTCGAAGTCCAAAGCTTACTCCAGCCTCAATACATCTGGCTTTATGCTTCTTTAACTGTGAAACTGAGTTAAAGACAACATGGTCACATATATTCACAAGCTCATCCATATCCTCATCAGTAAATGCCGGTGCAAATACATGATTTTCTTTTCCCATACACTCAGCACCAAGTCTGGCTTCATATATTCCACTTGCCGTAGTTCCGCTTATATATTTTCCAATCAGCGGATATTCTGCATATGCTGAAAATGCTTTCTGCGCCAGCAGTATGTGGCAGCCGGTATCTTCTTCTACTTTATGAAGTATCTCAAGATTATGAATAAGCATTTTTTCATCTATTACATATGCCGGTGTCTTTAACTCATCAAATCTCATAATTAACCTCTCTTTTTAGTCTACTAAAACAGGATTTTCATCGACAACCCATGGGAGACCGTACTTATTAAGCGCATCCATGTATGGATCCGGATCAAATTCATCTGTTGTGAATACTCCCGGCTTGTTCCAGAGTCCCTTTGCAACAAGCATTGTACCAATCATAGCAGGTACACCTGTTGTATATGAAATAGCCTGCGAACCTACCTCACGGTAACATTCCTGATGGTCGCACACATTGTAAATATACACCTTCTTCTCCTTGCCGTCTTTGATACCTGTGAAGATACAGCCAATATTAGTCTTACCTACTGTTCTTGGTCCAAGTGAAGCAGGGTCTGGAAGAAGTGCCTTTAAGAACTGGATTGGAACAATCTCCTGTCCGTTGAATTCAACCGGGTCAGTTCTTAACATTCCGACATTCTCAAGGCATTTCATATGTGTAAGATAGCTCTGTCCAAATGTCATGAAGAAACGTATTCTCTTAACATGCGGAATATTAGCAGCAAGTGCCTCTATTTCCTCATGGTGAAGCAGGTACATATCCTTCATTCCTACTCCCTCAAAATTGTACTCTCTCTTTATTGACATAGCAGGAATCTCAACCCAGTGACCATCCTCCCAGTATGAGCCTGGTGCTGATACCTCACGAAGATTAATCTCCGGGTTAAAGTTAGTTGCAAACGGATATCCATGGTCGCCGCCGTTGCAGTCTAATATATCAATTGTATGTATCTCATCAAAATAGTGTTTCTGTGCATAAGCTGTGAATACGCTTGTTACACCCGGGTCAAAACCAGTTCCTAAAAGTGCTGTAATTCCGGCTTCTTTATATTTTTCTCTGTAAGCCCACTGCCATGAGTAGTCAAAATATGCTGTAAATCCAAGACGCTTGCATCTCTCCTCATATACCTTTCTCCACTCAGGATTGTCTGTATCCTCACACTCATAATTAGCAGTATCAACATAAGGAACTTTACATGCAAGGCAGGCATCCATAATCGTAAGGTCCTGATATGGAAGTGCCACATTAAGAACTACATCCGGCTTGAATTCATTGATAAGTGCAATAACCTCATCTGTGTTGTCAGCATCAACCTTTGCTGTTGTGATGTTAGTACTTGTCTTTCCCTTCAATTCGTCTGCTAATTTGTCACATTTGCTCACTGTTCTACTCGCTATGCACAGGTCTGAAAACACCTCGCTCACCTGACATATCTTGTGGATTGCTACTGAAGCAACTCCTCCGCAACCAATTACTAATACTCTGCTCATCTTTCTTCCTCCTGTTCTAATAATTCTTCAACATACTTCGGCAGCATGAATGCACCTGTATGAAGATTAGTTGTGTAATATTCTGTATGTATATTTCTTCTCTTCCACTCTGCCGGCTTAAAATCCTTAAGCGGATGATATTTCTTTGACGCAAATCCAAACAGCCAGTATCCTGACGGACTCGTAGGTATATGTGCCTGATACACACGGCTTATTGGAAATGTATGGAATACCTTTCTGTGCATGCTTCTGCATGCATCCTCATCCTCATCATAGAAAGGACTTCCATGCTGGTACACAAGTATTCCATTCTCCTTAAGCGCCTTATAACAGTTACCGTAGAATTCTCTTGTAAACAGTCCCTCACTCGCACCAAACGGGTCTGTTGCATCATTAATTATAAGGTCATACATATCCTGCTTGGAGCGTAAGAACCTTAATGCATCTGAATTATAAATGTGTACTCTCTCATCTTCTAATCCTGATGCCGTCTCTGGAAAATACTCCCTACACACATCAACAAACATGTTGTCCTGTTCAACTATGTCAATATTTTCGATATTGTCATACTGCAACAGTTCCTTTGATACACCTCCGTCACCGCCACCGATTATCAATACATTTTTAACATCTGGATGGACTGACATTGGCACATGCACCACCATCTCGTTATAGATGAAACAATCCTGTTCTGAAAATATAACACTTCCATTAAGTGTCAGGAATTTTCCGAACTCTGGCGACTGAAATACATCTATTCTCTGATAGTCGCTCTCGCCAGAAAACAGTTGTTTTTCAACCCTGATATCAAACTTCACATGTGGTGAATGAAGTTCTGAAAACCAAAATTCCATAGAAACTTTCTCCCTTCTATATTTGACCGATTGAACAAATCGGACATTTACATTCTTAATACATTCAGTGTCTGCAATGTTGAATCTTCCATTCCCTGCATTGAACAGCCCTTCTCTACTGAATACTGAATATAGTCTATTATCTCGTCTGTGATTTCTTCACCCGGCGCAAGTATAGGAATTCCTGGCGGATATGCCATTACGAACTCCCCTGATATATGTCCTGCTGCCTCACGGATTGGAACTTTAATCTTATCGGCATAGAAGGCTTCCTGTGGTGAAGCAAGTACCCTTGGAAGCAGCATTTGTCTGTCTACTTCAAAGCGTTTTTCTTCTTTTGAATACAGACGGCTGATTTCAGCCAATGCTCCGACAAGTCTTTCTATATCCTGTATTCTGTCACCAATTGATATGTACGCCATTATATTTCCAATGTCGCCGAATTCTATCTGGATATCATACTCATCTCTTAAGATATCATACACCTCAATTCCATCAAGTCCGATATCCCTTGTATAAACACAAAGCTTGGTAACATCATAATCATAGACTGTTCCACCATTAATCAGTTCTTTTCCGTATGCATAATAACCGCCTACCATATTAATCTCATCTCTTGCATACTGTGCCCACTCGCTCACCTTTGCAAATGACTGTCTGCCGCGCAGGGCAAGATTTCTTCTTGATATATCAAGGCTTGTCATAAGAAGATATGACGCGCTCGTTGTCTGCGTAATATTAATAATTGTCTGTACATAATCAGCATTCATACCATTATTGGTAAGAAGGATTGAACTCTGCGTAAGCGAACCGCCTGACTTATGCATTGATATTGCTGCAAGGTCTGCTCCTGCTTTCATTGAATTCATAGGAAGGTTGTCACCAAAATACAGATGCGTTCCATGTGCCTCATCAGCAAGCACCTTAAGTCCATATGAATGTGCTATATCACATATTCCTTTAATGTCTGAACAGATTCCATAATATGTAGGATTGTTCACCAAAACCGCCACCGCATTCGGATGCTCCTGTATTGTCTTTTCAACCTGCTGCACAGTTACTCCTAGCACTATTCCAAGCTTTGCATTAATTTCTGTATTAAGATAAACAGGAATCGCACCACACAGAATCAATGCATTAATTACGCTTTTATGCACATTTCTTGGAACGATAATCTCATCTCCAGCCTTACATACAGATAACACCATGTTCTGTACTGCCTGCGTTGTTCCTCCTACCATGAAAAATGCGTGTTCTGCCCCAAATGCTTCTGCTGTGAGCTCCTCTGCCTCCTTGATAACAGAAACAGGGTGGCACAGGTTATCAAGTGGCTTCATTGAATTAACATCTATTCCAACACATCTTTCTCCAAGTAAATCTACCAGTTCTGGGTTGCCCCTTCCTCTCTTATGTCCCGGAACATCAAACGGAACAATTCTTTTCTTTCTGAATTTCTCAATTGCTTCGTAAAGCGGCGCACTCGCCTGTCTTTTTAAGTCCATAATATCCCCCTGTTCTCATTGCTGCCTATGCTTCTATTCTCATCGCTGCTCGCGCTCGCAGCTTTATTCCAGAGCTGCGCTCTGTCATTGTCGCGGCGCTCCTCGAATATCCGTGAAGAAATCCCAATTCATGCAAGCATGATTGTGATTTTTCACTTCTATTCTCATCGCTGCTCGCGCAAAAAGGCGTGATTGATTTAAAATCAATCACGCCTGTATAATCATATTCTATCTTCTTTTTGATTACTGTATTGCCAAATACAGAAAATCTGACCTTTCAGAGTTTATCCAAGTAAGTCACTGTTACCGCTCTTATTGACCGTTTCACAAGATGATATGCTCTCTCGCATGATAATTTTAAAATCAACTTATAAAATTTGAGCTTCTAACTCAATCAATAATGTGTGCCCTCGTCACACTCGGCAACCGACCCGCCCGTCCGCAAGGCTTAACATGTAAACATGTGGTCTGTATTTACGATATCTTTTTATATCCAAAATACCTTTAAAATATAATATAACTGTCTGCTGGTGTCAATAACATTTTTTATATTTACCCCATATTTTACCTGAACTTTTCGGATATATTACATTATTAACCCTGAAACCTAAAGACATTATTTCCTTTTTATTTGTTACCATACAACTTCCGTGCCACCGCAAATGCTTCCTCAGGAATCCCCATTTCTCTATACATTTCCTTCCAGTCTTCTGTAAGTTGTCCTTTTAATTCAAGCTGTGTTTTCCTGTTTATACCCGAAAATACCCCAAACCATTTACGGACATCCGGATTGCTTTTGTAAAAGCTGCCACCCTCACGCTTTATCTGCATGTCCATAACTGCTGTTATCTGTAACATAAGATGCAATTCACCGGTTACATCAGACGCCTCCATGAGAACATCAGGTCTTTTATTGTAAAAGTCCATAAAGTACTGCATAGCACCCTTTGTATCCTCTTTGGCAAGATAAGACGACAAAACTGCTTTCAGCTCCCTTGTTTCGGCTTTTTCGCCAACCATTCCAACCTTGCATTCCTTTACCTTGATATTGTTTACTCTCACCCACACAAGCAATAAGAATTCAGATATAAAGCCAAACACACGCCTGTGGTATGAATCCTTATCAGTCTCCATATCAATGCGTTTCTGAACCTCAAAGAATATCGTAAACAGCCACTCAGCATATTTATCAAAAAGCTCTTTAGAAGTGACTATCATATTTCCAAAATATGTCTCATTGCCATTAACAAGCTGTATAAATGTATCATAATACTCGGGATATAATTCCTTAATAACTTCACCTGTCATGTCAAGCGCAGTTACATTATGATTAGCAGAAAATCCGTAATGATATGAATTATTAAGAACGACTCTCTTGGTTGTAACAAGTTCGTACTCCTTAAAAATCTGCTCATACTGCTTTTCATTCATAATATGCTCGTTCTCATCAATAAGATATCTTCTGTAATGGCATGTTCCAACATAATTAATATCATGCACATTTTTCCATATCCAGTATAATCCTGTAAGTTCACTATAATAACCGTTAAGAGCCGATATATTATCTCCTGTATCGTCCCTGAGATACCCCAGTGGTGAATTAATGGCTGTACCTACCTGAAGTGGCACATACATATTATCATCAGGCTTTGTAAAATGTTTATGTGTAAGTGTGTAAATTGTTAAGTCCATATTCACCCTTTATGCCAGAAATCCACTGGCTCATACTCCTGCAATTTTGCAAGAAATCCAAGTTTTCCAAGCTCCTCCTGAATTAAATCCAGTGTCTGTTCGTCATCCGCAACAATTGTATGATAATGATATCCTGATGTCACATTCATCAATAGGCTGCTCTTTCCATTTGCAATTTCCTCAAGATATTTCCTGATATCACGCCTTGAATGTATATTCATCTCCGCTCTTATAACACCATATACCTTGTGATACACAAAAACGTCTCTTATCCATCCACCCATGTCAACTATTGCTCCAAGCTCTGCTTCCACCTCATCATCTTCATGTTTAACCTTAAGTATGCGGCTGTACTCCTGCTTATCATTAAGCACATAGCCTCTGTTAGTTGAGAAAACATCTATATTCTTCGCACGTATAAGTGCTATATCCTGCACTATAACCTGCCTGCTGACATCTAATATCTGTGCAAGCTGTGTACCCGGCACAGGACTTGACGAATGTTTTAATATATCTACTATCTGATTTCTTCTCTCTTCTCCATTCATTGCTACAACTCCCCGGTTCACCCCGACAATGATTACTCCTGTACAGGATGAAGATTTTTTAATGAAATGTCCATAATTGGTGCAGAATGTGTAAGTGCACCACTTGATACAAAGTCTACACCAAGGTCAGTAATTTTTGCAATGTTTTCTTTAGTTACATTTCCAGAAACTTCAACTAAAGCTTTTCCACCAATTATATTCATAGCCTCTCGCATATCCTCATGACTCATATTATCAAGCATAATAATATCTGCGCCTGCCTCAACAGCTTCACGCACCATTGAAAGGTTCTCAACTTCAACTTCTATCTTTCTTACAAATGGTGCATATTCCTTAGCCATTGTAACTGCCTGCTTAACTCCGCCTGCAGCACCTATATGGTTATCCTTAAGGAGTACTCCGTCTGTAAGATTATATCTGTGGTTATTACCACCTCCGATTCTGACAGCATACTTCTCAAATATACGGTTATTAGGTGATGTCTTTCTTGTATCAAGAAGCTTTGTCTTAGTTCCTGCAAGCAGCTTCGCAACACCATTAGTATATGTCGCAATTCCACTCATTCTCTGGAGATAATTAAGTGCTGTTCTTTCTCCACACAGAAGAACTCTTATATCTCCTCTTACAACTGCCATCTTCTGACCTTTCTTAACCTCATCCCCGTCTTTTGCAAAAAATGTAATCTCTACATCTTCATCAAGCAGTTCAAATGTTCTTGCAAATACCTGCAGACCACATATTATTCCGTCCTGCTTGCATATAAGCTCGACTTCTCCAAGTTTTGGTTCTGGCATAACACTGTTAGTTGACACATCCTCACTTGTAATATCTTCTTTAAGTGCTCCAAGAATGAGCGGATCCACATTTAACTTTAAAGTAACTTTATCAAACATATCATTTCTCCATTTCTATATATTATGCGTAATTCTTCTTCTGGCTTTCTTCATAGGCTTTATCTGCCTCTTCAATCTTTTTATTGACTAATTCTGCATATTCTCCGTCAATTTTCGACTCATCTGCATATTTTTCTGCATCAAATGTATCAAAATATGTAATCTCATCCTGTGTCGGTTTTACAACTGCATTTTCAGTAATATCAAGCGCTGCCCTCTTTGCAAACACAAGACTTTCAAGAAGTGAGTTGCTTGCAAGCCTGTTTCTTCCATGAACTCCGTTGCAGGCTGTCTCGCCTATTGCATACAGGTTATCCATAGTTGTTCTGCTCTCATGGTCTACCTTAATTCCTCCCATGAAATAGTGCTGTGCAGGAACAACCGGAATACACTCTTTTGACGGGTCATATCCCTTATCAATACAATACTGCACTATATTAGGAAAATGCGTTTTTAATTCTTCTTCAGGTATTGTCCTTAAATCTTCCCATACAAAGTCTGTATTGTCCTTTGCCATCTGTTTTCTAATCTCTTCTGTAAGCAGGTCTCTTGGAAGCAGCTCATTAACAAATCTTTTTCCATTCTTATCATAAAGCTTTGCGCCTTCGCCTCTTACTGATTCAGATATAAGAAAGCTCCTGTCTTCCTCTTTGTCAGAATAAAATGTTGTCGGATGAATCTGGACATAATTAATATCCTTTAATTCTACTCCATGCTTTATAGCAATTGCAATTGCATCTCCTGTAAGATGTCTGAAATTCGTTGAATGTCTGTATAAACCACCAATTCCACCTGTAGCAAGTACAACATCTGAAGCTTCTACCTTAATAAGCTCTCCATTTTCTGTCCTTATAACCGCACCAAGGCATCTGTTATCTCTGCTTATTATATCAAGCAGTCTTGTGTATTCCATAATTGTCACATTGGGAAGAGTTCTCACCTTCTCTAACAGATGGCTTGTTATCTCTTTACCTGTAATATCTTCATGGAATATTATCCTGTTAGATGAATGAGCTCCTTCTCTTGTGTATGCAAGACTTCCGTCAGCCTCTCTTGCAAATCTTGCTCCACAATCGACAAGATCTTTTACTACATCTGCTGATGAACGGATCATTATTTCAACAGATTTCTTATCATTTTCATAATGGCCGGCTTTCATTGTATCTTCAAAATAACTGTCGTAATCTTCTTCACATTTTAGCATACACATACCGCCCTGTGCCAGAAATGAATCACTGCTCTCACAATCAGACTTTGTTATCATAAGAATCTTCTTATCGGCAGGCAGATTCATTGCCATATACAGACCAGAACAGCCACATCCGGCTATCAGCACATCTGTTTTAATTGTATTATTCATAGGATACCTCCATTCTTTCTGCGCATACTACAATCTTACTTTGCAAGCTCAAGCATTCTTGTAAGTGGCTTCATTGCTTTCTTTGCAACTTCTTCCGGAATATCCTTTACACCAATAGAATCCCTTTCTACACGATAGTCTGTTTTTTTCATAGTTATTCGCAAAAGGAGATGCCATCATCACAACAGAGGTTGGACAGAACCAGATGTGGGCAGCTCAGTATTTTAAATACAAAGAGCCAAGAACCTTCCTTTCTT
>OHJT01001434.1_pt1 | contig 12604 bp, 9 predicted proteins | sample 1568651 | NCBI WGS metagenome assembly OHJT01 (sample SAMEA3879608, study PRJEB24766) | human gut metagenome | biome: human-associated habitat; feature: feces | place: USA | collected 1985/1987 | reverse complement strand
AGTTGTTGGAGCAGCGGCTGATGGTCACGGGTAAACCGTAAGTTCTGTGGTAAGCCAGTACCAGAAGGTCTGCGGCTGCCTTGGAAGAACTGTAGGGGCTGCTGGTGTGGATGGGAGTCTCTTCGGTGAAGAAAAGATCCGGGCGGTCCAGAGGCAGATCTCCGTAAACTTCATCGGTGGAAACCTGATGATAGCGGGTGATTCCGTACTTGCGGCAGGCATCCATTAAAACAGCCGTTCCTTTGATATTTGTATCAAGGAAGACTTCCGGATTTTCGATGGAACGGTCTACATGGCTTTCAGCGGCGAAATTTACCACCATATCCGGATGTTCTTCTTCAAAAAGTTTATAGACAGCTTCCCGGTCGGTGATACTCTCTTTTACAAAGCGGAAATTAGGATTATCCATAACTGGCGCCAGGGTAGACAGATTGCCGGCATAGGTAAGACAGTCCAGGCATACGATCCGGTAATCCGGGTATTTCTTTAACATATGAAAAATAAAGTTGCTTCCGATAAATCCGGCACCGCCGGTTACAATAATATTCATGGTATTTCTCTCCTTTAATGTAAAATGTCAAGATATTTGCCGTCCAGCACATCTTTTAAATACTGGCCGTACTGATTTTTTTTCAGGACTTCGTAAACTTTTAACATATCCTCCCGGGTAATCCAGCCGTTTAAGTAGGCGATTTCCTCCAGGCAGGCGATCTTGCGGTGCTGATGCTGCTCCATGGTTTTTACGAAGTTGGTTGCCTCTACCAGGCTCTCATGTGTACCGGTATCCAGCCAGGTGAAGCCCTGTCCGAGAAGCTCCACATTTAAAGTGCCGTTTTCCAGATAAATCCGGTTCAGATCTGTGATCTCCAGTTCTCCTCTGGCGCTGGGTTTTAAGTTTCGGGCATATTCCACAACTTTATTGTCGTAGAAGTAGAGTCCGGTTACACAGTAGTTGCTTTTTGGTTTTTCTGGTTTTTCTTCAATGGAAATTGCTTTTCCCTGGTCATTAAATTCTACGATACCGAAACGTTCCGGGTCATCTACGTAGTAACCAAATACAGTAGCTCCTTTTCCTGTTTCAGCATTCTGAACAGCTGCTTTTAAGCGTTTTTTCAGACCGTGACCTGCGAAAATATTGTCTCCAAGAACCATGGCAACACAGTCATCACCAATAAATTCCTCACCGATGATAAAGGCCTGTGCCAATCCGTCTGGGCTTGGCTGTACGGCATAAGAAAGCTGTACGCCGAACTGATGACCATCTCCTAAGAGTTCCTGGAATCTTGGGGTATCCTGTGGTGTGGAAATAATTAGAATCTCGCGGATTCCTGCGTTCATCAGTACAGATAGAGGATAATAAATCATGGGTTTGTCATAAATCGGTAAAAGTTGCTTGGATGTTACCATAGTCAGCGGATAAAGGCGGGTTCCGGAACCGCCTGCTAAAATAATGCCTTTCATAGAGTTCTCCTTTTTGGTTGTTTCGTTTTCTGGTATCTATGTTTGTATTATATAGGGTAACGTAACGTCACCTGCAAGGGGTTTTTCCAAAATTTCACATAATTTTTAGAATCATGGGCGTTTACAGAGAAAGACTCCGGCCTCTTTTGTGATGTGAAAGGACGTTTTTGTCTTTTTTGCAACAAAACTGCGGAATTCTTTGTACCGGTCCAGAAGATATTGATTCTGGTTTCCATGGCAGGATAAAATATAGTCAATCAAGGGTTCCGGGGTATCCACTTCCAGATAGTCCTCGTATAATTGCCAGGAAATGTTGGAAAAATAGGGAGAGAGCAGGCTTTTTCCATTTTCTTTTCCGAATTTTTCGTAAAGTTTTTCTCCTGAGAGAATAATCCGACTGTCAAATTCCTGGACAAGATTGCTGATTTCTTCCATATGTGCAGAACCATAAGCACTGCAAAGAAAAGTTCCCCCAGGCTTCAAGACCCGTTGTACTTCCCGGCAGACTTTTGGGATATCGCAGTAAAAAAGCACATGGTTAGCAATGACCAGATCAAAACTGGAGTCAGGATAAGGAATCTCATGGCAGTCAAAGGAATGAAAGGAAAAACGATTATCTAGGTTTCCGATTTCACGTTTTGCATCACGGAGCATACCTTCGGAAATATCACTGAGTGTTATGGAGACTGTTATTGGAAGTTTGTCTTTATTTTCTGCCCAGAGGGCACCGCTGCCACAGCCGATTTCCAGAATTTTCATGTTATCTTTTATATGACACTCTTCAAAAAGCCAGGGAAACCATCCTTGTTTATTCTTGGAGTACAGGCTGTGAAGACGGATTCTGGCGGATATATTGGAAGAATTCTGATACTGGGATTTCAGACTTTTCTCCATGTTGGTCAGGTGAATCAGGTTCAGCATACGGCTCCAGTTAATACTCTGTTGTGTGCTAATTTCCTGGGTGGTATCTTCAATGGCTTTCTCTACCATTTGAAGCTGTTCAATACGGTCACGGATGAGCTTTTGCTGCATCTTCAGTGAATTGAGCATGAAGTGAAAGTCTGTATCGTCAATGGTCATTTCTTTGATATCATCCAGTGAGAATCCCAGGTATTTCAGCAGAAGAATCTGCTGGAGCCTGGCAAAATCCTGATCGGTATAGAAACGGGAGCCGGAAGGGGATACATAGGAAGGCTTCAGGATATTTTGTTTGTCATAAAAACGCACCGTTCGGACTGAGATGTTTGCCATGCGGGCAAACTGTCCTGAGGTGTAGTAACCTGGAAGGTTCATGGGAATCCTCCTTTCTGTGGAAAATAGTGGTTAGGATTATTATAACCCAGGGGGGAGGGGGGAGGGCAAGAGGGAAATGCAGTGAGTATAGAAATATAAGATATCATATGACAAGCTCACGTATTTGTGATAGAATGAATGCAACAGTAATCGGATGGAGAATATGAAGTGACAGTAAATTACGATATATATTTTAAGCTTTGCAAAGAAGAGCAATGAAAGACGAGAATGCTAAGGGATATTAAAATAAAGGAGGCATTTAATGGAAAACAAACAGATTGAGAATGACAAGGTTTTATACAAGCCAATCATTACTGATATTAAAGAGTTGGTTCATGCAGGCAGAAATGCCGCCTATAATGCTGTTAATAAAGCTACAATTATGACATACTGGAATATCGGAAAAAAGATTGTTGAGGAAGAACAGGCGGGAACAGAAAGGGCAGAATATGGAAAACGGTTGATTTCTATATTATCAGATGAATTGACAAAAGAGTTTGGTAGTGGTTTTTCTGATAGAAATCTTCGTAATTTTAGAAAATTTTATCTGTTGTTTCCAGATGAAAAGATTTGGAACGCATGCGTGCCGAATCTAAACTGGACACATTTTCGTTCCTTGTTGCGAGTTGACAATGAAGATGCACGTATATGGTATATGAAAGAGGCAGCAAGCGAAGGTTGGAGTTCGAGAACTTTAGATAGAAATATTAGCACACAATATTATTTCCGGCTTTTACAATCACCGAAAAAAGAGGCGGTGATTACAGAAATGCAGGAGAAGACTAAGGATCTTGAAAAAAATAAATACGAATTAATCAAAAGTCCTGTTATTGCAGAATTTCTTGGATTTAAGAACGAAGAATCATTTTTAGAATCAGATTTAGAGAGTGCAATCCTTTCTCATATTCGGGACTTTTTAATGGAACTCGGGAAAGGATTTGCTTTTGTGGCCCGTCAGTAGCATATTGTTACTGAAACAGACGACTATTATATCGACCTGGTATTTTATAACATAGAATTAAGATGCTATGTTTTGATTGACTTGAAGATGGGAAAAATCACACATCAAGATGTGGGACAGATAGATATGTATGTGAGGATGTATGATGACCTTAAATGCAAAGAAGGAGATAACCCAACAATAGGAATATTACTTTGTGCAGAAACAGATGAAGATATTGCAAGATATTCTGTGTTACATGATAATAATCGCTTGTTTATGTCAAAATATTTAACGTATCTTCCGACAAAGGAACAACTAAAAATAGAAATAGATAAGCAGAAGAATATATTTTATATGCAGCATCCAGAATTGAAGGAGTATTCGGATGCAGAGAATTAAAAAATTATAATAAAATGGAGAAAAGAAAAAACACTATCTGGGGGGGAGAAAATAGCAGGAGTCTGCCGCATAATTTTTTAGTGCGGCAGACTTATTATGTTATTTATACTCTTAGGTTGTTTGTGTACCCTTTGTTTCTCTATATACAGAAGGTGACATGCCCAATTTCTTCTTAAAGCTGTTGCTGAAATAATATTGGTTTGCATATCCGCATTTCATACTGATTTCTTTTAAAGATAAATTTGTAGATTCCAGATAATGACAGGCACTTTCTATTCGAAGAGACGTAATGGTGTCACTGATACTTTGACCGGAGACCTTTTTAAACAAAGAACTCAGGTATGCAGGGCTAATGTTAGTATGTCTTGCAATATCATTGAGGCACAGGGAACAGCTTTCAAAGTTTTCTTTAATATATCCAAAAGCTATCGTATATACCTGATTGTGATAATTTTGTAAAGAAGAATCTAGTTTTTCACACACTAAAGTACACAGATGTGTAAGCCATCTTACAAACTGTTCATAGGTACGGAAGGAGTCAAACCTTGTATAAACCTGGATGATTTCCTTTTCCAAATCTTCAGTATCCAGATTCATTTCATATAAAAATTTCAAAATCCGTCCTAAAAGGGAATAAATTCTAATAAACACCAGATTTTTGTCCTGTATTTTTTCTAATAAATTTTGAAAATAACAAGTAAGCCATTGCTCAATTGCTTTTAAGTCTTTGGAACAAATAAGGCGTATCAGTTCTTCTTCGGTATTTTCCGAAAAAGACAGGAGGCTGAATTCTTTACCGAGGGCTTCTCTTGCATCAAAAATGTTTTTATGAGGGAAGAAAAAACGGTATTTCAGTGCATGGGAAGCACTGGCAAAAGATACAGGAAGTTTCCAAATGTTATCAGCGATACTTCCAATTCCTATGTTCAGTGAAAGAACGTTGTTTTTACATAGTTCAACCATGGAGGAGGCTACTTTATGTATGGATTGAAGAAAGTTCTGTGGGTGTTTCGTATTTTGGCCTATAATACAAACAACCCCACTGAACTCTTTTAAATAAAAAACATGATCAAAAATCTGCATTTGTTCTTTTATTAAATCTAGGACATTTAAAAGCTGAATCTGGTACTGGGTAAAATCTAGTTCAGGTTTAGCTGAATTGTATTCTGTTTCAATGATAAGCACATGGAAACAGTCATAGTCAAATTTTAAATCCAGATATTCCAGATACCGGCTCAAGTGTGCGGCCGGATTTTCACCAGGATAATGTAACAGGTCATGAAAGAATTTTTCTGTCATAACAGGCCGGCTGGCCTTTACTAATTCAGTATTTTTTTGTGTACGGTCTATTTCTGTAAAAGCATTTTTGATTTTTTCCGTAAGATAATTATAGTCCAAAGGTTTTTCAATATAATCATATACACCCAGGCGGATAGCTCGTTTGGCATATTCAAATTTGTCATATGCACTTACAAGAATCACTTTTATAAAAGGCTGAATTTCCTGGGCTTTTTGGCTCATGGAAATACCATCTAAATCCGGCATTTCTATATCTGAAATAATTAAATCTACATGAGAATTTTTTAGGGTATCTAAGGCAGAAAGACTATTATATTTTACGGCAATCACGCTCGCATCCAGGGAGCTCCAGTTAATATTTTTTTCAATACCTTCTGCTGTGAGACAGTTATCATCTACAATCATTACTTTCTTCATCATTTTCCTCCATCTGGTCAAATTCAATCGTAATTGAGGTGCCTTCAAATAAATGGCTCTCAATGGAAATTCGGCCATTTCCAAAATAAGGATTAGAAATTCGTTTATTTACATTTCCAATACCAAAATGTTTTTCATAATTTACAATTTTTTCGCTTAGAGTTTTTCGTAATTCCTGAAGTTGTTCTTCTTTTATTCCGATACCGTTATCAGTGATAGAAATGATAACAGTATCATCTCCATAAAAAAGATTGATAGAAATATGAATTTCAGGTGTATTCTGGGATATACCATGCAGGATACTGTTTTCCAGAAATGGCTGGAGTGTAAATTTACATATCAAAAAGTTATCAATGCCATCTTCCATGTTGATTTCCCAAGTGAGGTTGTCGTTATGACATAGTTTTTCAATTTCTAAATAAAGATTTGCAATGGTCAGTTCATCCCGGATGGTGATTAAATCTTTTGATTTTCTAAGAGTCATGCGGTAAAAACGTGTGAGGTTTGTCAGCATCTGATTGGCAATATCTAATTTCCCGAGGGACTGGCAGGTTTGTATGGAACCCAGAATATTATAAAGAAAATGAGGATTAATCTGGGATTGGAGAAGCTGATATTTTAACCGTTCTTCCGCCAGCGACAGCTCCAGAATAGACTGGAGATTGTCATTCAAGGAATGCTGCATTTTTTGAAACGTTACCCCCAATTTATCGATTTCATCAAATGTTTCAGGATTTCGGTCTTTGGATACCAGATCCTGAATCTTGTTATCAGAAGCATCTAATTGCAGAGTTTCCATAGCCTTCGACAATGCCTTGATCCGCAGGGTAAGATTCTTTGAGAACAGAATCACTACCAAAATAGTCAAAGGGAGAGAAATCAAAATAGTCAAGAGGATGCTGTTGATCAGTATGCGTGTGTTTTGCTTTATATAAGAATCAGGAATTTCTGTTACATGGAGCCAGCCGTTTTGTAACTGTGCAGTATGGTAGGTAACATGCGATTCTTTTTTTATAGAATTCTTATTTTGGAATAAAAAATCAAATTTTTTCTCATCGAAGGGGGTAGAAATCAAAGCATCATTATTGCTGGCAATGATTTCTCCATTATCGGTAAGAATATAACTGGAAATATTCTTGTCTTGAAAACTTTCCTGCAGGATAGAAGAAAATTCAGATGTATTTATGTGGACAATATAAGCATACTCTATGATATCTGTGTCAGGATATTTTAAGATTCTACAGCAGGCAATGGTATCGGATATATCGTGGTTATTGGATACAAGAAAAGGGATGGACAATCCTTTCTGGTGAAACCAGATAGAAGATGTTCCTGGATTTTCCAGAGCTTTTTTTGGAATCTGAAAATCTGATAGTTCGGATAATGGAAAGAAATATAAATTTTCCTGAGAACCCAGATGGTCATCCGGTAAAAATATACCAATATATGCTAAATTAAAGGATGACTTGAACATTGATAAATTGCTTCTGGTTTCAGATAGTGCAGCCAGCGTATCTATAGTTGTTTCTGCCTGTATCAAATTATACATATCATATTGAAGAGAGTCAGCCACATTTTCCATTTGCAGCAGGCGGTTATAAAATTGTGTATGTAATTGCTCATCAGAGGAGATAGAAGCATTTAGAATCTTATCTTCTGCAATATTATAGGAAACAGCATAAGAAATCCCACCTATGATGAAGATAGGAATCAATGTACATAATAAAAAAGCACATAAAAGTTTGGTTTGAAAATGAGAAAAACAAAGCCGGGAATTCTTTATGAATTTATTCATGAAATAGTCTCCTTTATGTTGGTTTATCTTGAAATCATTATAAAAGAAAGAAAAATCTCTTTCAACAGGGATAAAAATAATATAAACGAATCGAAAAATATTGTATTTTGAAAAAATGAACACTTTGTTATTCTTAGTTCATCAAAGAAAAGGGCAGGAAGCCCGGACAGGAGGATTTAAGAATGAGAAAGAAAATCGTGAGCGTATTACTGGCAGGAACCATGGCAATGGGAATGTTAGCAGGATGTGGCAGTTCCAAGGGAAGTGAAGGTGAAGGAAGTGCAGCGAAAACAGAAGAAAGTGGGAAGAAAGATGGAGAGTATGATTTGACGCTGTATAGTGTCAATACCACAGATCCTGATTTTGATGGCTGGCTCGAAAATGTAGAGGAGGCCACAGGACTTAACATTAATGTAATTGCAGCACCTACAGACTCTGATACACGTCAGCAGAAGGTTACTACTATTTTATCTACAGGAGATGATGCTGTTGATATTATTGAAATTAATGATGAAATGAGTGCTGCATTTAAAAATTCGGGATGGCTGGAAGGACTGAATGATACCGTTATGACAGAAGATATCCGTGATGAGTTTGCTAAGGGCTATGTAGAAAATATGATTACAGACAAAGACGGAAATATTGTTGGTGTTCCCGGATATGCCGGTTACCTTGCTTTTTGGGTAAACCAGGAGATTATGGATGAAGTCGGAATCACAGAAATTAATACAAAAGAAGATTTTATGAAATATATGGAAGCTGTTTCTGCTGATGGAAGATATGGATATGGCGGTTCCTGGGAAAAAACATATGTATCTAATGAGATTGCACAGTTTGTAAATATGTTTGGCGGAGATTATTTTGACTGGACAAAAGCTGAAAACAAAGAAGCGATTCAGTTTTTAAAAGATATGGTGGATAACAGCCAGACACCAATTGACCAGATTGCAGATAAATATGAACAGATGAATCCAAAGGCAAATGACGGAAAATATGGAAGCTGGTTTATGTGGGGACTTGGAACCGATTATGAAAAAGCAGGTATGCTTGGAGCAGATAAGATTCATATGGCTATGGTTCCAGATTTCAGTGGAAACGGAGAGAGAGCTATTTTTACAGATTCCTGGAGTTATGTGCTGAATACTGCTTCTAAGAATAAAGAAGCAGCAATTAAGTTTCTTCAGTATATGGCAGATGAAGGGGGGATGGCAGCATCATATGAAGCCTTTGACAGATATCCTGCAAGAGCGGATGTGGCTGAGAAGATAGTTCCAGATACAGACCCTGCAAAAGAAATGTATTCCCGTTATGCTTCTGAATGTAATGTTTCAGGACGTCCAATGCTTCCTCAGACTATGGAATTTATCACAGATATGGGTACTATTTTCCAGTCCTGCATGAAAGACGAAATTTCAGTAGATGAGTTTTGCGAGAAAGCACAGGAATTAGTAGAAAAATATAGTGAGTAAAGAATGTAACAACTTAACAAGGAGAGTACACCGCAGGAACTTAATCCTGCGGTGTATTTCCTCAAATGACAGGAGGAGAAAAAAGTGACAATCAGTAAAAAATCAATGAAATGGATTCCCTGGATTTTGATTCTTCCAGTTGTACTTATCCGTGGTTTTACTACCTTATATCCGATTTTAGTTACTTTGAAAAATAGTTTATTTGACATAAAAGTTTTATCAGGAGTCAATGAATTTGTCGGTCTGGCGAATTATGTAAATGTGTTTAAAGATACAAAAGTACAGACATCCATATCCTTTACTGTAATTTTTGTAGTTGTTTCCATGATATTCCATGTGATTCTTGGAGTGGCACTGGCTTTAATTTTAAATATGAAGTTTAAAGGCAGAAGATTTTTGCGGACAATTGTTTTGATTCCCTGGGCTATGCCAGCGGTTGTTATTGGTATGGCAGCAAAGTGGGGATTTAATAATGACTATGGGTTGGTAAATGATTTTATACGGCGTTTTGTAGAAGATTTCCAGTATAATTGGTTAATTAATACCGGTTCTGCCAGAGCAGCGGTTATTGCTATGGATTTATGGAAGGATCTTCCGTTTTTTGCAATTTTGGTACTATCAGGGCTTCAGTTTATTTCTGGAGATATCTATGAAGCTGCAAAAGTTGATGGGGCAAACGGAGTGCAAAGCTTTTTCCGTATTACGTTACCTTTGATTATGAAAAATGTCATTACTTTATGTATTCCGTTTACACTTTGGAGACTGACCACATTTGATCTTGTATATGCTATGACTTCAGGCGGTCCTGGTGAGGATACCTCATTAATTGCTTACAGAATTACAACAGAGGCATTTACAAACCTAAATGTGGGATATGCTGCTACGCTGGCGGTTATGTTGTTCCTTGTAATGGCAGTCTTTAGTTTTATTAATATTAAGTTTATCAACAAACTGGCAGATTAGGAGGGAATGTGTCATGAAGGATAGTAACAAATATAAAGTATATAGAGCCTTCACTGCAGTAGGCAGATGGGTATTATTTGCAGTGGTTGCCTTTTTGATTTTGTTCCCGGTACTGTGGATTTTTATATCGTCCATTACACCGCCAGGGGAATTGTTTAAAATGCCTATTGATTATATTCCAGATCATCCTACACTGGATAGTTATAAATTTCTGATAGAAAATGTAGGGCTTTTGGAAAAAATCGGAAATACAGTTTTAATTGTAGGAATTACCATTGTGGTAAGTACAATTTTATGTGCCATGGCAGCGTATGGATTTTCCAGATTTAATACAAAAGGCGTAAGCATTGCTTTTGCATTTATTGTTGCAACGATGTTGATTCCAGAAGTTGTAACAGCAAGACCCCTGTATGAATTTATGAGAGCAGTAGGATTGTATGATACATATCAGGGTTTGATTATTCTTTATATCAGTGCTGTTATTCCGTTTACAGTATTGATTTTAAAGAATTTTGCAGCAGAGATTCCAGTATCGCTGGAAGAGGCAGCAGCTATAGACGGAGCAAATTTTGTACAAAGATTGTTTAGGGTAGTGTTACCGTTAATGAAACCTGCCATTGCTACAGTTTGTATTATTAATTTTATTACTTGTTTGAACAACTTTTTTACCCCATTATATTATTCCAATGATATTCAGGTATTGTCTGTTGCAATTGTGCAGCTTCCGCTTAGGGATAATATGTATGGTGTGCCTTGGGATTTGGTCAGTGCTATGGGATGGATTATTTTGTTACCTATTATTATTTTTGTAGCAATCTTTGAGAAACAGATTATGGATGGTATAATGGCAGGAGGAGTAAAGGCCTGATTTTGCCTGAAATTTGAGAAATAGGAGGATAAACAGATGTATTACGATTTCGGAGGAAGTTTAGGAAATTTACCATTAGCAAAACATAGAAAAAGCCGTGCAATCAATGCAGAAAACCCAAAAGGAGAAAAAGGCAAAGGTGGAATGGCTGCCAGCCATCTGGGACCTTCCAGAAAGGGAAGCCCTTGCCTTAGAGATATTTTAAGTGGACAGACAGTGACACTTGCAGAGATAGACGGGCCAGGTACAATTAATCATATTTGGATTACCGTAGATTCAAAAACTACAGAGGCAGATTGCTTTGTGTTAAGAGATTTGGTGTTACGTATGTATTGGGATGATGAAGAAGAGCCATCAGTAGAAAGCCCTCTGGGAGACTTTTTCTGCTGTGGATTCGGAAGAGAATGTAATGTGAACTCCATGCCAATTGCCGTGGTGCCAAGCAGAGGATTGAACTGCTATTTCCAGATGCCTTTTCGGAAAAAAGCAAAAATCACTTTGGAAAACCAACATGCAAATCTGATTCCTGCATTTTTCTATCAGGTGGATTATTGCCTGTATGATGAAGAACTGCCAGAGGATATTGCTTATTTTCATGCTCAGTGGAGAAGAGAAAAAATCACACAGTTACAAAGGGATTATGTGATTCTTGATGATGTAAAAGGAAAAGGTCATTATGTAGGGACATATATGGCACTTACAACATTGGAACGTTACTGGTGGGGAGAAGGAGAGATTAAATTTTATATTGATGGAGATGTAGAGTATCCTACAATCTGCGGAACAGGAACAGAAGATTATTTCGGTGGTTCCTGGAGTTTTGCAAAGCAGGTAAACGGTAAAACAGTGGAACAGAATTATTGCACCCCGTATTTGGGATATCCATATTATTCTTCACATGATGAAATGATTCATAATTTGTATCACAATGATGACTGTATGCCAATGAGAGGCTTCTACCGCTGGCATATTCAGGATCCTATTTGTTTTGATGAAGACTTGAAGGTTACGATTCAGCAGATTGGCGTAGGATATAGGGGATTGTTTGAGCGGCAGGATGATGTGGCAAGTGTGGCATACTGGTATCAGGCAGAACCTCATAATCGTTTTCCCAAACTGCCTGACAAAGAAGAACGGTGGCCAAGATAGGAGCAGAACTTGAAAAAATATGTATTGGGTGTTTTGCTTGGCTGCCTGTTGATGGCAGTCGGATGCAAAGACGGGCAAAAAGAAGGCAATATACAGGATGTACAAGAAAACGCAGCTTCTCAGAAAGAAACAATAACCATCATGCATATTGATGCAGAGGTACCTGGATTTTTGGAGTTCATTGAACAGGCGGAAAAAGAACTGGATTTGGAGATACAGGTAGTTTCCTGCCCTGCAAATGCAGATATCCGGCAGGCAAAAATATCTACTATTTTGGCGGCAGGGGAGACTTCAGTGGATATTTTTTCTGTGAATGATGAGATGGTCAGTGAGTTTAAATATAAAGGGTACCTGGAACCACTGAACGATAGGGTAATGACAGAAGAATTACTGTCAAAATATCCTGAGAGTTATATGCAGAATATTACCATGAAGGATGGAGAGGTCTATTCAGTTCCCTATTTTATGGATATCATGGTATTCTGGATAAACCGGGAAATGACAGGAGACAGGAAAATCCAGACACAGGAAGATTTTCTTGCATTATT
>OHJT01001428.1_pt1 | contig 12693 bp, 10 predicted proteins | sample 1568651 | NCBI WGS metagenome assembly OHJT01 (sample SAMEA3879608, study PRJEB24766) | human gut metagenome | biome: human-associated habitat; feature: feces | place: USA | collected 1985/1987 | reverse complement strand
ACTTCCAAAGAAACCAGATTCGCTATGGCCGGTTTTGCGCCCGTGATTATCATAGTGATTATAGCCGCCGAGAAATCCAGGATCTGTATGGCCAATTTTCCGTCCGCTGGCATCATAATCGGTGTAGCCGCCAAACAGGCCAGGTTCGCTTCGTCCGATTTTATGGCCCTTCTCATCATAGTGTGTATACCCGCCGAAGAAATTTGGTTCGCTTTTACCTCTGTTTCCCATGTTAACCCTCCTCGCTACGTGCCAAGATCTTCTAAATTCTTCTAGATGATTATATCGTAACATAGCAAGTGTACGAAAAACAGGACAGATTAACGAATCCAGAAATGTACTTGAATTCCAATTATGCTTCAATGTCTACGGGCACATTGGATATGCGGTCATGGATGAATAAACTCACGGTATTTCTATTCACTTTATATATTCGTGCAATCTCGCTGATAGAAACATTTTGCTCTCGTAACTCCTTAATTATCGCTTCCTTACCTGACAGTTTTACCTTTGACGATTTCCGACCCTTTGGGCGACCTAATACAACACCTTCAGCCTTCTTCCGTGCAAGCGCTTCTTTTGTCCGTTGACTTATCAGGTTGCGCTCAATCTCAGCAGACAATCCAAATGCAAATGCAAGGATTTTGCTCTGAATATCATCTCCGAGGCGATAACCATCTTTGATCGTCCATACTCGACATTCCTTCATCATACACTGGTGAAGAATTTCCATTATCATAAATAAATTCCTTCCAAGTCGAGACATCTCTGAACAAATGATAAGGTCGCCTTTTTTCACCTTTGCAAGGAGGGTTCCCAACTCGCGTTTATCATAGTTTGTGGTTCCACTAACCGTTTCCTCAATCCACCCATCAATAACAATACCCTGGCTTTTGCTAAACGCCAAAATCTCAAACCGCTGGTTTTCTACAGTCTGCTTGTCACTGCTCACCCTTATGTATCCGTATGTCATCATTCCGCTCCTTTACTGCAATAAAAATAGGAGCGTTTATGTTCAGCAGAACAGCAATATGACTTGTTTTACATCCTCTGACAGTTGGACAATTTTGTCATCAATTGAAGCAGCAATTAAACAGAAAATTGAGGCAGCGGGAATCAGACTTAAAGATTGGAATGTACGAATCAATCGCGGAATCCTAACTGGATGTAACGAGGCATTTATCATTTCTGGCGACAAGAGGAATGAGTTGATTTCCCAAAATCCAAAGTCTGCTGAAATAATACGACCGATTCTGCGTGGCAGAGACATTAAAAGATATAGTTATGAGCACGCAGATCTCTGGCTAATTTCTACTTTTCCAAGCAGGCATTATGACATCGAGAACTATCCAGCGGTTAAAGAACACTTGTTATCGTTCGGTATACAGCGTCTTGAGCAAACTGGAGCAAAACACATCGTTGATGGAATAGAGGTAAAAGCTCGTAAGAAAACGAGCAACAAGTGGTTCGAGACACAGGACAGCATAAGTTATTGGGACGATTTTTCTAAACAAAAAATAGTATGGGGTAACCTTTGTTTGAATGCTCAATTTGCATATGTTGAGGATGACTATTTTATAAATGCTCCATCCCCAATGATTGTGCCGGGAAGCAAATATCTCTTGGCCGTATTGAACTCCAAGGTAGCAGATTGGTATATTCGCCAATTAGGAGTTACACGCAATGGCGGCTATTTTGAATACAAGCCAATGTTTGTTGAGAAGTTGCCGATACCGCCAGAAACAAGGGAAAGTCACAATTTATTAGAAGAAATGGTAGATAAAATTCTTGCTGCAAAAAAGGGGGGCACTTCGACGGATGAGCTAGAAAACTGCATCGATCAATATGTGTACTCGCTGTATGGCCTTGATCCTAGTGAAATTCGTTATATTGAATCTCAATGAGCACCTTTGTCTACCATTTCCTCAATAAAGTTTACTTCTTCAGAGGTCAAGCCAAAAAGTTTATATATTTCCTGGTTAATTTGCTCGATTAGGCAATGGTCATTCCCGTTGCTTTGCAGAAGTTTATCAAGCAGGTGCGTAATTATAGCTTCTTTATCTGGTGTAGGCTCTGGAATTGGAAGCAATTCAATAAGGTACTTTTTCCATCGCAGAGTCCCCATGCCGGTTGTTGTGCCATATTTTGCAAAAAAGTATTCAGATAATGTAGAATTCAAAAAACATAGGAGGTATTTCAAGTGCTCTCCAGTCATTAAAAATGTAGTTGCTTCTGGATAGTACTCACCGTCAACATCTATAGCAAATTTGGGCTTGTCGGAGATTTCACCCCATACAATCTTCTGCATAGATAAATCGTCCATATAAGCACAGTTGCGGAGGTTATATGGAGTATCTCCTTTATCAGCCCGCTTGCAGAGCTTTGAATAGAATTCATCTAAATGAGCTTTAATCGCGGGATACTCATCAATATGAATTCGAGGTATATTTCTTCCTCGTATACCATTATGTGAAGTTATCACCCACAAATCTGAAAATGTATACCCGTAGCGTTTAATATCTCTGCCACGCAGAATCGGTCGTATAATCTCAGCAGATTTTGGATCAGTTGCAATCAGTTCATCTTTCTTTTGCCCGTCAACAATAAATGCATCATTTAGACCAGTTTTGATTCCGTAGTTTATTGATATGTTCCACTCCTTTAGTGGGATGCCTACAGACTCGATTTTGGCCTTTATGCTCTGTTCAATCGGTGAAAGGATTGTCCAGCTTCCAGAGCCATTAAACCCCATGTCTGCATGGTGCTGCTGAACATAAACGCTCAAATTACTCGAACACTTTTCCCGGATAATACACGAAGCAGTCTTACTCATATTCTGGGCCTTCTCGAACAATAGAATATTTACATCTACTGTTGCAGATTCGAATATTTTTTGGCCAGCGAAATCGATCAAAATTTTAGGGTTAGTGTTCACAGCGAAGAACTTTCTCAGTTTTTCTCCGTATCCTGCCCGCATCCACTTATTGCTCGTAATAAAGGCTAGAACGCCATTGGGATGAAGTAACCGATAACCCTTTTCATAGAACAAGCAGTAAATGTCACCGGTCTTAGCGAAGGTCTGATAATCCTTATCTGCATACTGATCGCCAAGTTTCTCGCCTGTTTCAGCATTGATTTCCTTTTGAAGTTGAATGTAGGGAGGATTGCCGATTACAATGTCAAAGCCTCCTTTTTCACGGAACACACGAGCAAAATCAAGTTGCCACAGTACATACGGCTTTGAGGCCAAACGAGTCGAGTCAGAATACCGTTGCATCGTTTCATCGGAACATCCCTCTAATTGAGAGGAAATCACTAGATTGCGCAACGACTCAATTTCCTCTTTGAGTTGTCTTTTCGTATCTGTGTTATCACAGAGGAATAATTTGTTCTGTTTATCAATTAGTTTTCTGACAATTGAATCAAATCGTCCCGAACTCAAATCAGTCTGATATGTATCATTGCCTAGCAAATCGCTTTCTTTAACCAGAGGAATACCATCAAACTCATCGTTCAAGCTATTACCACATACTATATTACTTTCAAGGTTGGGCAAAGGAAGGGGATTTCTATGCCCCTCCAGCTCATTCTGCGCGGTAGGATTGATTTCATCATCAATAACCAGAGCTAACCAAAGTCGTAATTGAGCGATGTCAACCGCAGAGGGCTCTATATCGGAGGCAAAAATGCAATTCTGGATTGTGTCCCTTTTTAGAATGTATGGGGACCGGTCAACTTGATACATGAAGCGAATATCATACGGCTTCATGGTAATGGCCTTATATGCGGAAATGTTCTGACGTGCTCTGACAATCTCGTTGAGCATACCAAGAGGAAATGCACCTGACCCGACGGCGGGATCTGCAATGCGCACATTCTTCAATGCAATATCAATGTCTTTTAATTTGTCTACCACAACTGAACCAGTATTGTCAATTTTGTAGAGGTTATCAGAAATGTACATTCCGCCATTGCCTTGGCGTTTTTCTTTCGTGGTGTCTTCATCCTTCATAAGATCGCCGTATAGGATAAAGTCACGAATATCCGATTCCGTAACATCTGGAACAGCACTCGTAAGATAATTGATTAGGCTCTCCTGACACATATAATGAACAATCTCACGCGGGGTGTAAAAAGCGCCTTTTGATTTTCGATCATTAACTTCCAGCAGGTTCTCAAAAACCTTGCCCAGCATTTCGGGGTCAATGGCTACTTCACGCTCCATCGGCTCATCTTCGCTCATTGTGAAGTTGTATCGATCAAAAATATCAAGGATGCCGTCGGCATCTCTACCCTTAGTCGATACGTTAGAGAATACTTCGTTTGGAATGGAGAATTCGTTGTGCTCCCAATCATAGCCATCAATAGGTTCGAACAGACCGCCGGACAAGAAGGGGATACGGCAATGCAGGGCTGGACAGTAGCCCTGTTCACCACGATTACGGTTTAGAGCATCGTAAAACAGAGGCTCAAGAATATCATTGTAGAAATTTACGTGCTTGCTTTCTGCAAGATTAAAGAGCCTTCGCATAAAATCTCGCGGACCGGTACCCCATGGATTTCCTTTAACACATTGGGCAAGTACTTCTTCATCAGAATCGCTAATGCGCTTTAATCCTGCGTTGGATACATGATATGTACCATCGCCAACAGGACGATAGACAATAGGAATCAGTTCCCGTGACTTAGCACCACGGGCAAAGAAAGCATTTTTATATTCTTTTTCAGTCAGTGTATTCGGCCATGCTTTTACTCCGAGCCAGCCCTTTTTCTGTAAAAAATACAGAAATACAATCTGGCCCATAAGTTTTTTTGCAAATTGAGCTGACGTGAAGTTGTGCTGTTCGGCCTCAATTCTAAAGTCCTCAATAGATTCCAGTTGCTCACGCAGCTGATGGAACTTTTCGCAATACAAATTGAAAAACTCATCCGTCACTTTCTCGACACTGAAGGCTTCTTCCAGGTCATCCAAAGTAGGGTGTTCAGGATTGGCAGCGCTATCTGCAATAAAGCGATAGAATCGACTAATTGCCGTATGGCATGGTTCATCCTGACCAACTAAGTATGAATACCTCTTCGCTGGTGTAAGGCTTTCAGCGGCCTTCAACCGGCCATTTTCAATCTTCATCTCATAATCCAGACGGACAAGAGATAATCTCCACTTTGGTTCGCCCTCGGTGTAAAACGCAATAAATGCAGCATCAGCGTTTCCATTTTCAATCAGTTTCTTTGCGTAACTACGCTGTGTACTTCTAGCGTTTTCAACATAGCCAGCTTTTTTCAACTGAACAGCCATCACGACAATCTTCTTAGTGTCCGGCGTGATGAAATTCCCGATATGAATGGAGCCTTCAATATGAGATGAAAAGTTGGTGAACTCTTTATTGAAGTTGTCCGGGGAAACAAAGTGGATATTGGGGAAAATCTCTCTTACAAGGTCAACAAAGTTCTTAGTGCTGTATTCGCTGCGCAAGATTGCTTCAATTTTATTTACAACGGCATTCATTAAACAGGGCCTCCTTCTCTGAGGTAGCATGAAAGGATAATTTGCTTTTCACCATCAATTTGCGCTTGGCTGTTCTTTTTCTCCTCAAAATATGTCGTTGGCACAAGTTTCATAATTTCATAATAGAGTTCCAACACATCGGTTACTATGGAACTCTTTTTTATGACATCCTTAGAAACCTTAGCAGGGATCTCACCGTTTTCCCACAACGTAATCAATTTACTAATAGTTTCTTCCTGTACGTCCGTAAAGCGAGGGTCAGCCTTGATTGCCTTTAATAGACGAATGATTTTTGCATCATTACCGGCTACCATAACCTTCTCGGTGGTTACTTCTTCCTCGGCAACAAGCATTTCATCGAAGCCTACATTATTCTTCTCAAAGTGTTGGTAGTATTCACCAGCTACTGTGACAGTTTGTTCTTCTGGTTCTGCTCGAATGAGATCAATAGCCTGCATAAAGGAGAGCTGCTGTGCTTTATCACCACTACTCACGAAAAATGTCTTCAAGGCACCTTTTCGGATGAAAGTCACCGTAGAATTGGTTTCTACTTTATCAGAGTATTTACCCGCTTTCGCCTTCTTAGGAAGCCGCTTTATCAGAGAGAACAGTTTCGGATCATTATCACGGATTTGACGGATGATTCCCAAGTATGCTAGTTCAGGGTTTGTACTTTGCTCTTCTCCATCTAGGTCGGAGGTCAGGTCAGAAAACAACTTTTTGGAGGAGACCTCCTCTTCATCGGAGAGATACTTGAAGTCCTCTCCGAGAGTATCATGGAAGGATTGCAACTTTTCCAGAATACGTTCTTCCAACGGCATTTGCTTCTTGCTCTGAGCAGTCGGGAAGAAGTTAAAGACATAGATTCGGTCATGCTCTGTACCAACACGATTGATACGACCAACTCGTTGCATAATTCGGGTCGGATTCCATGGAAGGTCATAGTTCACCAGAACATTTGCACGGTGAAGGTTAATACCCTCAGCAAGTACATCCGTAGTAATTAGTAAATCGTATTTATTGTTATCCTTGTTCTTAAACTTCGGATTAAAACTATCTTCAATCTCAATCTTAAGCGCAGGACTACTCTGGCCACTATAATACACAATCCGATCATGGTAAATACTTTGTAATTGACTATAAAGGTATTCAGCAGTCTCCATCGATTCAGTGAAAACGATCATCTTTTTCCCCTTCATCAGAGGATTCGTAGATATATTATGTCTAAATTCTTCGAGTTTTGGATCTACCTTAATCATCGACCAGATGAATTGTAAAGATTTCAGTTGTGCTAGATCGGCTTCAAGGTCTCGAATAAACTGTGAAGAAAACTCTTTGGTTTCGAACTCCATAATATCCTGCTGCTCAAGCAGGTACATCAGTTTTTTCGTGTCACCACTATCGAGCAAATCATAGACATTTACCTTTTTGCTGATATATACTTTCCCGGATTTTGCCATCGCAATAAACTTCGTGTACGACTCAGCAAACCGGTCTAGTGTTTTAGAAAAAGCATAGAAACTGCTTTCCAGCCTCTTTACAAGAATTCCCTTCATGAATCCGCCCATGTTATGTTGCGCCGCCAGCATTTGTGCATATTTCTTTTTATCCTTCAAATAAAGGAGCGGCGTATATCGGGCGTACTTGAAATCCTTGATAATGTTGATAGTCTGATTGAACGCATCGTCTGTATCAGCGTCGAACTCATAAATGATTTTCTCAGGGCTACCTGCTTTTGGAAATACCAGCCCTTGTTTGGCCAAATCGTCTGCATAGTACTCTTGAATCTCGCTTCTGGTTCGACGAATCATTACCTCACGAATCAATCGATCACGAATGACTTCGGAGTTTTCTCGAAGTTGTGCCATATATGCAGCAGAACCCTTTGGGAGCTTTGACAACTTTGAATTGAGACCCCTGAAGAAGCCTTCTATATTTTTGATGCCGTTGATTGTTCCACTCTGTTTCGCCTGAAAAAGATACAACTGGTTTTCTACATCGCTTGTGTAGTTGTTGATAGGTGTAGCAGAAATGAGAATTACTTTTTTACCACGGCAGATTTGATGAAGCTCGGTAAATGCCTCTGTTCCGCTGTTCCGGAAGCGGTGAGCCTCATCAACAAATACATAGGAGTACTTGTCCGTTCCTCTGGCAATAACTGTATTTAGTTTGCCGAGTGATTCAACATCACATCTTGATACATCAAATTCTTGCAAAACACTCTTCCAGTAATCAACAAGCACTGGTGGGCAAATGAACAACTTGTAGGAGTTCCTATTAAAACTATTGGCAAGCATAGCGCAGATGTATGTTTTACCAAGACCTACAACATCAGAAATGAACACACCATTATAGGCATCGAGTTTTTGCCTTGCCTGAGTAACTGCGTCAATTTGATATTGAAGTCGCATATACCCATCAGGAAGCAAGGTCTCAAAATTCTCTTTATCTGCATTGATTTCTTCCTTAAAGAACTCATATAGAGTTTTTAGATAAAGTTGGTAAGGGGTGATGTCATTTCTCATCCAAGTGTTTTGCTCGACCGCATCGATGTAGGTATCTCGAATATCCACGCTTTGTTTCCAAAGCTCTTCAAACTTATCGAGCGCAAATTTGACATCAGCGTAATCTTTCAGCTCAACATTAAACTCCAAATTGTTTACAAGCCCTGCTTCAGAGAAGTTGCTTGAACCTGTAATTACACTGCCGAAGGTGTCAGGAACCTTTTCTTGATCCTTACGCATTACATAGACCTTAGCATGAATGGGAGCCTCAGTGTACATGCGCATTTCAAGCTTACCTGATTTCAGCCAATCAATAAAAATACGGACACCTTTTTCCACCTCAGCCGAACTTGATGCGGCTTCGAATTCTGCTTCTACTTCTCCTGTAATAATCTCTTTTCCTTCTTTTTCCGAAATTGATGATACCCGTGCCTCGTTTGTAGCACGGTCAATAACCTTCACCGTGAACTTATCAACATTCAATCCCACCAGAATACGAATTTTCTCAACACTCTCGAGCGCTTCATACATTTTGAAGAATCCACTCGACCTAAAATAACCGACTAAAATGTCAAAGAACTGAGTATTACTCTTCAGGATGGCAGCGAACCGGCTATATAAATCCCGTTCTGGTTCATTAGTGAAAAATTTCAAATCTGTTTGATTCATTATCATTCCTCCACATTATTGGGATGATTTTTAGTCCTATCCGAGGCACCTATGTATTTCCCGCTCTTAATTCTTGCATCCGCTGGCTTAACTGCATCTTTTGGAATCATCCAGGCGGAACCAAACCGCTCTGTTCCAGGGATACGTCCAGTCGCACACAGGGTCTGAATTCTGCGCCGCGTCAAACTCCATTTTTCAGCTGCTTCACTAATGGTCATATAGTCCATCTTATCACCTCAAAACAAAGGAGCCTTGCGACATGGCAAGGCTCCCACTGGCTGCCAGGTCCGCAGCTATGTATGGTAATATTCGATGAATTTATTTTACACCTAAAGGCGAACAATATCAATCAACATTTCGGCAATTATTGACATTACACCCGAATGGTATCAATTAAATTTAGCACGTTGCGGATGGATTCTCGACGCGCCTGCTTTTTTGCTCGCTTTTGCTGCTTCCGATAGCGTTTGGTTCCCTTTCGAGGCGGCTCTTTCTTCCTCTGTGCAGGGTGGATCGGGTTCAGCATTCGGAAGTAGTCGTGCTCCACTATATATTCCAGATACCCAAGCAGAGTTGGATAGCATACGCCCTGACAATGATAACCAGGTACTCTATCATGACGTCTCTTCTCCAAATGCAATTCATTTTTGTGGTAAAGCGTTGTGCATGTGCCATTGTCTTCCAGCGTTATCTTCCATAGGCTGCGCGGAGTCTCAACACGAAAACATTTATTCTCGATGCTGAAGCACAGCCCATTATGGGAACAGTACTCTTGAATTGCAGATTCTTCAGACTTATATTTCTGCATTAGTGGATTGCAGTGTTTGCAGAGATGATAGCGCTTGGAGAAAGCCGCCCATATGGACGGAATCTCGATCAAGTTTTCCTCGCGAATTCTCTTGCAATGAGGACAATCCAGTGTATGTATGATCCGTTTGCGTCCAAGCGAAGTTGCGTAATACATCTGCCTGCCCCCATTATATTACTTAGTCGTGATACTCCTGCCAATATGCCTCGGCATCATAGTAGTCGAAGAAATCATCATAGTTATCGTAGTAGAAGTCCTCTTCATTTGAGTAGTCCTTAGCATTGTAGGGATCTTCTTCTATCGTATCATCTTTTGGTTTACTCGGCCTGTAAGATGGGACATAGGGCTCATCATTCCGATTGTCCCACACCTCTGTGACTTTTCCTCGGACACATCTGGCCGTGAAAATGACTCGTCCTCCGCTTACAAAGTCATATAGATTCGCAAGATACTGTTCTCCATTGATACACTCGTAGTTATGACGAATCTCCGATTTAGGGCTGCCGAGTGAAGTACTTGATATTTTCGACTCGGACATTCCAACAAAAGGGACTCCATTCCGTATGCGTTCGATTTCTTTCGCTTCCCGCTCAATCCGTTGGAGTTCCCGCATGACTTTGCAGACTTCGGTCATTTCCAGAACAAAGGCATCTAACTGATCCTGCTGCTCTGAAGTAAGATTTTTGAATGACAGTTGATTCAAATACTTTTGTGCCCCAAATGTGTCTTCCCGTTCAAAGGCATTCATTGCATAGATGAGAGCCAGGATGGATGCAGTATCTCCGTAGTCCTCGTCCTCTATGGACTTCAGTAAGATCTCCGCCTGTTCATACGCCCCCTCTGATACACAATTTAATGCCTTAGAATAAGTTTCCTCGACTTGAGCCTGGTGCCGGACGGAGGTGAACATTAGAACACCCAGCACAACCAAGAGACTTGCGAATAGGGACAGATATACTTTCCTTGAAGTCTCCAACTCCTGAACCTCCTTACATCACGGTATCTCCTGCCTACAATATTATATTATCATAATATCTGTCCCTTAATACGGACTATTTAAGAGCCGAGGCATCGTGTTTGCCTCGGCTCCAGTGGTTCTATGATTTTTCGTACATTTCCAGTAAGGATAGCACTGTTTTTTGAGTGTAGGCCCAATCAGGGATCGCAGCGTTTACAGGGAACATACCCCTGTGCAATCAGATCATCGCGGTTGCCACTATACTCTTGCCGATTGGTTGCCTTGATGTCATCTGCACTGGAGCAAGAGGGAAGATGGAACTTTTTCGTGTTGGTGTTGAGCACGTAATCGCACTGGCTTTGAGGGGCGTTCTGCTGCGGCTCCGGTGCAGGAGTATTCTCGGTCGGCTTGCTAGGAGCAACGGGCGTGGAAGGCTTTTCGGGCTGAGGTTTTGGCTGGGTGTTAACAGTCCCGCTCTCTAATTCACTCTCTCCAGTGGCGTAATTGATTTTGACTCCGGGCTGAGCATTATAGGCGAAGACGCAGAAGGTAACGCCATCACCCTGATCCTCAACAGAATATCCTTCCATCAGAACACCGGCAGCGAGAAGGTTGTCTCCCTCATAGATTGGCGTCACGCGATAAAGTACATGGTTGTTCGTCTCCTTTACGTAGTCCGCCACCATATTTTCAAAAGGTAGCATTCCTTCGATGTTCAGGTACCGGGTCCCAGTGATCAGATTCTCCTCATTCGCATTCTCGCCGGTGAGCTGGAACCCAATGAGATGACAGCGGTTGTAGAGATACTTGCCATCCACGCAGTCATACTTCACTGTATGCCAACCAGTAGGTTTAACCTGACCAATGCTTCCACGCTCTTCTGTTGGCATAATATCCTGGCCTACACAGGCATAGGTGACACCACAGCGGCCCAGCGCGTCCAGAGGATCGTATGTTTCGAAAGAATTGGTAGTGAGCTCTGAATCGTCGAAGTAGGGGACATTCCCATTGACTGCGATGTAGGCATTACCTGAGAAGGCCGGCACCTCGGCAAGGTTGAAGGAAGCGGATACCGTCGGAAGCTGAGACGGCTGCGGTGTTTGAGGGGCACTCTGAGTCTGTGGCTCGCTCTGTTCTGGTTTTCCGATGTGATCTGATGTCAGCCCGAGGTCTTGCGTTAGGGATTCATCGGAATCACTCTTCTCAGGATTCTCTGTAACAATGGCGGATTCATCAGGGGGGACAGTAGCTGTTCCGGTGCCAGAGCTGTCGCTGCTGCATCCGGACAAAAGAAACAGGGAAAGGGCGAGAATCGCTAACCAGCGACTCATTATATTTTTCATCTCACATAAACCTCCATTGTCACATTTTCATGGGAGTGCCCAGGAAAGTCTTCCGTTGACTGAAGTTTCCACCTATTCTGCGTCAGGTCGATGTCGAAGGCACGATCCTGTGGATAGACACGGTTCCACTTAAAAAGGATGATCTGCTCCACCCACTTCTCGTAGGTGGCCACAGAAACATCCTCTACTAAGCAATAGTCGCCTGGAACAGCTTCATTAAGGAACTCACCGGAAATGTTGATTTGCGGCATTGCATCCACATCAAACTGTTTGGCCGAATACTCGTTCATCCATAAACGGCTTCCGGCTGTCAGATCCAGTATCCGATCCCGAACGACAGAATCAGAACTCTGCCTTCGGTGGTTGAAGGCAATCCCGCCACGGTCATCTACACATGCAATCAGGATCATTACGGCTCATCCTCCTGACAAGCAGGGTAGAAGGTGAGGTCAACAGCACCACGGTCGAACAACTCTCGGATCGCTGCATCAGCATTGACAGCGATGATGCTCTCTACCTGATAACTGGCATCCGCGTTTCGTAGGTAGAGAATCTGTTCCTCCGGGTCATAGACCGCCTCAGTCACTTCAATTGCAATCAAAGTGCTATCTTCTTTATCTTTCAGCAGGGCTCTCATCACATACTTCTCCTCTTCATACTTATTTTTTATTCATCCAGTAGGTCTTCCAAATCAGAGATTGCATCCTCCAACTGCTCACGGCCTTCTTCCCAGGCATCATACGCGGAACCGAGCACATCATCCGGCTCCTCACATTCCCAGTCGAGGAGTTTGTCTTCTAATTCCGCCAGTTTTGCCCGGATGACCGACTCACTTTCTTCTTCATAGTCATCGGCGTCGAAACTACTCATCTCTGCGAGAGAGGCGCGAATAGCCTGCTCCATCT
>OHJT01001411.1_pt1 | contig 12852 bp, 10 predicted proteins | sample 1568651 | NCBI WGS metagenome assembly OHJT01 (sample SAMEA3879608, study PRJEB24766) | human gut metagenome | biome: human-associated habitat; feature: feces | place: USA | collected 1985/1987 | reverse complement strand
CCCCAGTGGGGCTTTTAAGCGACAGAACGGTCTTGCGCAGCAAGATGGAGGGGCCTCGCCCCGACAAGTTCACGTTGACATGTCTCGATTTTTGTGGTAGCCTATCCCAACAATTTAATATAACATATTTACTTAGAGTTCCAGCTCGGCTCCCGAAGGAGTCGGATCAAGTTTTTAACTTTCTTATCGCTACATAGCAAACCCGAACCAAGGCCATCCCGGAAGGGATGGTCAGGTTCAGGTTGTTGTGTGGCGATTTTTTATTTCCAAATCCAGCACCGCACCTTGAAAACCGCATGACCGTCTGCATGGGATACACGGCGATGACCCCGCAAGAGCGAGCCGGAAAACGCCGCCGAGAGGGGGCAGGAAATCCATGCAGGGAGAACGGCACACTTAATATCTACTGGTCAAGATGGTCAGTAGATGTGGTGAATGACACAAAGCGTCATTCACCAGAAAAACCTTATGCGTTACGGCTCACCTCATGTGGACGAAATGTCCACATGAGGTAAACTGTCGCAGCCTAATTCAATGTGTTCAAACTGAGCACATTGACTCTGTCCGTGTTACAGCTGACCTCGACTTGACATTTTGTCAAGCCACGGTGAAATCTGGTAACGAAGAACACACTCCCCGAACCGTTGAGGATGTGAAGGAGATGCTGACCAAGCACTCCAACGGTGAAATCCAGCGGACGATCCAAAACTGCATCACGATTTTGCAGAATGACCATGTGCTTGCCGATGCCATCCGGCTGAACTTGTTGAGTGAGCGCATCGACATCGTAAAGCCTGTGGGCTGGCCCCGCTCCGGCAAGACGCTGAGCGACACCGACATGAAGTATATCCTGCGTCGGATGGAGAAATACGGCATCTCCAGCGAAAAGAAAATCGAATCTGCTATCCGCATCGTTGCTAACGAGAACCGCTACCACCCCATCCGGGATTATCTGAACATTCTGAAATGGGATGGGACTGAACGGATTCCCCATGTCCTGCATCATTTCCTTGGTGCTGCGGAGGACGAGTACACTTGCGAAGCTATGAAAATTTTCCTGCTGGGAGCCATCAAACGCGTGTTCCAGCCGGGATGCAAATTTGAAACCATGCTCTGTCTGGTGGGCGGTCAGGGTGCGGGGAAGTCCACCTTCTTCCGTCTGCTGGCCGTTAAGGACGAGTGGTTTTCGGATGACCTGCGGCGGCTGGACGATGACAACGTGTACCGCAAGCTGCAAGGTCACTGGATCATTGAAATGTCGGAGATGATTGCCACCGCCAATGCCAAAAGCATCGAGGAAATCAAGAGCTTTCTCAGCAAGCAGAAGGAAACCTATAAAGTCCCCTACGAAACACATCCTGCCGACCGTCTGCGCCAGTGTGTTTTTGCTGGCACGACCAACCGGCAGGATTTTTTGCCCCGTGACCGCACGGGCAACCGCCGCTTCATCCCCATCCCGGTGGATGCGGAACTGGCCGAAGTTCACATTCTGGACAATGAGGAGGAATCTCGCACCTATATCGACCAGCTCTGGGCAGAAGCCATGACGATTTACAACAGCGGTAATTACAAGCTGGCGTTCAGCCCCGCCATGCAGGAAACGCTGCAAGTCCATCAGCAGGACTTCATGCAGGAGGATGCGCAGGCTGGCATGATCTACGCCTTTCTGGAGGACTACACGGGTGACCGGGTGTGCTCCAAGCAACTTTATGCGGAGGCACTGGGCAACACCAACATCCCGGCAGAGTGGGAGACCCGCGCTATCTGCGAGATCATGAACACAGGAATTTCGCGCGGCGACATTCAAGGCTGGCAGGCTCACAAAACCGCCAAGCGTTACCCGAAGTACGGCGTTCAGAAAGGCTGGGAGCGCGTAACCAGCCCCGAAACCGGGGCTGAAGATTTCTCCGAAATGACGGATGCGGAAGCCAAGCAGCTGGGCTTTCCCTTCTGATGGATAGCGGTTACACGGTCAGTTACAGGTTTGGTTACGCTGCAGTTACAGCGCAAAAACCGCATGATTGCTGCGTTTTCTTCTTTCTGTAACCATGTAACCTTAAAAAGATAAGAAAAAGTATAAAGTCCACCGAATGTCCTGCGTACAGAAAAAGAGAGTTTTCCTGCCCGGTTACAGGCGTTCGGTTACAAGGAATTGGAGGTCTGCCTATGAAGGAAGTTCGCGTTTGCGAAGCAATGAAGTCCCCGGTGGAGACTTCAAGCGACGGAACGGTCTTGCATCAGCAAGATGGAGGGACCAAGTCCCGACAAGTTCCGATTTGGGAAAAGAGCAATTTAACGCTGGAGGAAGCTGCGGCTTATTCCGGCATTGGCATCAATAAACTGCGTGAGATCACCAACGAGGATAAGTGCAAATTTGTCCTTTGGGTGGGCAACAAGCGTTTGATCAAGCGCCGTCTGTTTGATTACTTTATCGAGCAGGCGTATTCTATTTGAGAATGATGCAACGTCTTTTCTATTCGATATCGGTGGAAATCGCATGGTCGGTATGGTATACTAAAATTAACCCCTATATGCGCTTTTCACAGAAAGGAGCTTCTAAATGCCTGAAAAGCGCAAGGATAGCAAGGGCCGTGTTTTGAAGGATGGCGAAAGCCAGAGAGCAAACGGCACCTACGACTATCGTTATACCGATATCCACAAGAAACGGCGTTGTATTTACGCTAAATCCCTGACAGAGCTGCGGAAAAAAGAGGAAGAACTGTGGCGCGATCTGGCAGACGGCATCGACTATGCTGCCGGAGAGATGACAGTGGCTGATCTGGTTGACCGCTATATGAACCTGAAACGTGGGTTGAAACCCAATTCACTTCGGTCGTACAACACAGCGGTCAAGCGGATTCATGCTGACCCTTTCGGGCAAAAAGCTATCAAAACGGTAAAATTGTCCGATGCGAAAGGCTGGTTCGTGTTTCTGCATGACAGCGGTTTCAAGCAAAACACCATAGGAATCCTGCAAAGCGTTGTCAGACCGGCGTTTGAGATGGCGGTAGAGGATGACATCATCCGCAAGAATCCATTTAAGTTCAAGCTGTCGGACGTTGTGCCGAAGGACGCTTATGTGCGCAATGCCCTGACCAGAGAACAGCAGGAGAAATATCTGCAATTCGTTCAGGACTATGGCGGCAACTATTATGATGATATCGTCATTCTTATGGGAACCGGCTTGCGTGTGAGCGAGCTGTACGGCCTGACACGAGCAGATATCGACTTTGAACGGCACTGTATCCATGTCCGGCGGCAGCTTTGCCGGACGGCTGAAAAACCCTACTTTGTCACACCGCCGAAAACAAAAAGCGGTATCCGCAATGTTCCCATGACAGATACCGTTTGTGCAGCGTTGCGGCGTGTAGTAAAAGCTAGAGCGTCCACGAAAGTGGAAGCGCTGGTAGATGGCTGCAGCGGATTTCTCTTTCTGGACAAGTCCGGAATGCCGAAAGTGGCAATGCACTTGGAAAACTATATGCGCGGCGTGCAGGGAAAGTTTGAGAAGGCGTACAGCAAACCTGTTCCGCGCATTACACCTCATGTGCTGCGACACACCTTCTGCACCAATGTTCAGCAGGCCGGACTGGATGTAAAAAGCCTGCAATACCTGATGGGACACTCCAATGCCAGTGTGACGCTGGATGTCTACACGCACAGCAGCTTTGAATCGGTTGAAAGAGCCTTTGAACAGATCGCCGGCAACTTGTGATTTTCGACGCATGACGCGGAATTGCTTACGCTGAAACTTACGCCAAAACTTACGCCAATCACCCGGTAAGTGGCGTAGATTTGCGTAGAAAAGCGTGGATCGTGCAAAAACGGAGAATCTGGAAAAATCGGCTTGTGGCCTTGATAATTCTACAAAAGTCTACGTTTCCCGATATTCGTGATTCGGCTCCAGAAGTGTGGTTTGGAAGGGCGGCATGTACTAAGCCGCAGCCCCATCCCATCCCGATGTCTTTTGAGGCAGGGTCTCTTCGGAGGCCCTGCCTCTTTTGCGTAACAGCCCCCTTTTTTGCCCATACTACGGGGCAGGGAAGGGGGCTTTTTTATGTCGGGCCGGAGGGTGCTTGCGCTGTATGGGGCGCTTCTGCTGGGGTTTGCGGCGGTGGTCTGCCGGTTGTACTGGCTCTGCTCGAACACCGGATACGCAGCGCGGGCATCGGCGCAGAGCGAGGCCGTCCTGCGCCTGCCTGCGGCGCGGGGGAACTTCTACGACTGCGACGGCCTGCCGCTGACGGGGCTTTCGGAGCAGTGGATGGCCCTCTGCTTCCCGGGGGAGGGCAGTTATGCGCGGCTCTACCCCTACGCGGACGCCGACGGACAGGCGGTGCTCTACCGGGAGCGGAACGCCTCCCGGCCCTTCCTGCTGGAGGTGGCGCAGGATGTGAGGGGGCTGGGCGTGCGGTGCTATGCTGTGCCCCGGCGGTACGCCGCCGCCCCGCTGGCGGAGCATCTCATCGGCTATCTGGACGGCGAGGGCCGCGGCGCGGCGGGCCTCGAAGCGGCGCTGGACGACATCCTTTCCACCGGCGGGCAGGACATCCTCCGGTGCGCAGTCACAGCGCAGGGGCGTCTGCGGCAGGGCAGTGAGCCGGTGCTGGAAAAGGCATCCGCCGCCGCGCAGGGGGTGCGGCTGACCCTCTCTCGCAGCATCCAGCGGGCCGCAGAGGGGGTGGCGGCAGAGAGCATGGCCGCCGGGTGCATCTTGATCTTAGAGGCCGGCAGCGGCAAGGTGCGGGCCTGCGTCAGCCGGCCCGGCTTCGACCCGGCCCATGTGGGCGAGAGCCTGACGGCCCCGGACAGCCCGCTCCTGAACCGCGCCCTCTCGGCCTATGCGGTCGGCTCGGTGTTCAAGCCGGTGGTGGCGGCTGCGGCGCTGGAAGCCGGGGAGGGGGACTTCGTCCGGGACTGCCCGGGGTATGACAGCCGGAACGGACAGGTCTACCGCTGCGCCGGAAGCGTGCCCCACGGCCTTGTGGGGCTGGGCGGTGCGCTGGAAAAGAGCTGCAACGGCTACTTCATCGAGCTGGGGCGGCGTCTCGGGCCGGAGCGGGTCCGGCAGATGGCGGCAGCGCTGGGCTTCGGAAAGGGGCAGGACATCGCGGCGGGGCTGCGGGCCTCGGCGGGCGTCCTGCCCGAGGTGGAGACGCTGGAAAACGAGGGGCAGTTCGCCAACCTCTGCTTCGGGCAGGGGGAGCTTCTGGCGACGCCCTTACAGGCGGCGGGGATGATGAACGCCATCGCGGCGGGCGGCGTCTACCGCACCCCCCTTTTCGTGGAGTGTGTCGTGGACGAGGCCACCGGCGAGGAGCTTGCGCCGCTGGCCCACGGCTCGGCCCGGCGGGTGTTTTCCGAAGAGACGGCAAAGAGGCTGCAAGGCCTGCTGGCGGGCGTTGTGGCGGAGGGGACGGGCCAGCAGGCGGCCCCTGCGGAGGGTACTGCCGCCGGAAAGACCGGTACGGCCCAGACCGGACAGTTCCGGGAGGGCGAGGAACTGAAAAATTACTGGTTCGCGGGCTTTTACCCGGCGGACAGGCCCCGCTGGACCATCGTGGTGATGCAGGACGCCCAGACCGAGCCGGAGGTGTCCAGCGCCGCGGTCTTTGCCCGCCTGTGCGACGCGCTGGCGGCGGAAGAGGACGGGTAGTTTTGCGTTTTTGCTTGCTTTTTTGGCCGGGGTATGTTACTATATACTTGTATCTGTATGTTTGTATCCCAAAATTGATAATAAAAGGAGCGTTTTCATCCATGGCAGTCAATGAAATCGTCGGCGGCGTTATCCTGCTCGTCGTCTCGGTCGCCATCTTTGCCCTTACCCTGATGCAGCACACCCACGGTCAGGGTCTGTCCGGTGCCATCAACGGCAGCGCTTACGGCGCAAACAACACCCGTCTGACCCCTGCGGATCAGATGCTGGCGAAAGTGACCCGCATCGCCGGTGTCATCTTCTTTGTGGTGGCCATTCTGGCCTGCGTGTTCGCAAGCCGTCTGGCCTGAGTACGCGCCCGCAGCCCCGTGATGAAAGCGGGGCTGTTTTTCTGTTTGTATGGATAAGAGGGAAGAGCCGCGCCCCGGTGGGAGGGCGGGCCAAGGTAGTTAAGGAGAAAGAAAATCTATGTCAATGCGCGATAAGATCGAACACGCGATCCAGAACCAGCCCTGCACCGTCAAGGAGCTGAAGCAGAAGTTTGGCGGCGAGCGCGGCGCAGACCGCAAGGTGATGGAGGCTCTGGACGAGCTGGTGCGGGAGGCCGTCGTCTGCCAGCGTCAGGGCGTGTTCTTCACCGTCCGCTCCGGCCGTGCCGACAAGGCTCTGCTGTGCAAGGTGGTCAAGCTGGGCAAGAACTTTGCCTTCGTCATGCTGGAGGACGGCACCAGCGACATCTTCATCCCCGGCCGCTTCACCAAGGGCGCCATGCCCGGCGATGAGGTGCTGGTGGAGAAGTTCGAGCATCCCCGCATGGAGGGCAGCGACGAGGGTACCATCCTCGCCGTCCTGACCGAGAAGAACGATCTGGTGGGCACGGTGCGCCGGGTCGAGGGCCGTCTGCGCTTTGTGCCCGACGACTGCCCGGCCATCACCATGCCGCTGGCCCGGGACTGCGAGGGCGGCGCAAAGGACGGCGACAAGGTGGCCGTCGAGATCCTGAACCGCGGCAATCGGCAGGAGGATCACCGGGTGGGCGTCGCCATGCGCTTCGGCAGCTCCGACGAGGCCAAGCGCTGCGCCAAGGCTCTGCTCTACGCCAAGGACATCCGCACCCGCTTCCCGGATAAGGTCCGGGAGGAGGCCAAGAAGTTCGAGGGGGCAGAGATCTCCGAGAAGGACTGCGAGGGCCGGATGGACCTGCGCGCCCTGCCCATCTTCACCATCGACAGCGCCGAGACCAAGGACATCGACGACGCCGTCAGCCTGACCCGCACCTCTGACGGCGGCTTCGAGCTGGGCGTCCACATCGCCGACGTCTCCAACTACGTCAAGCCCGGCACCGAGCTGGACAACGAGGCCTTCAGCCGCGCCACCAGCGTCTACTACGCCGATCAGGTGGTGCCCATGCTGCCCAAGGCCCTGTCCAACGGCATCTGCAGCCTGAACGAGAATGAGCTGCGTCTGGCCTTCTCCTGCCTGATGCGTCTGGACAAGGACGGCAACCTGACCGACTACCGCTTCGTCAAGTCCATCATCCGCAGCCGGGTCAAGGGCGTCTACGCCGAGATCAACGCCCTGCTGGCCGGGACGGCGGACGCTGAGATCAAGGCGAAGTATGCCGACGTCATCGACCAGCTCCCCGCCATGAAGGAGCTGTACGGCCACCGCGCCCGCCTGCGGAAGGAGCGGGGCTGCATGGACATCGAGAGCGGTGAGGTCAAGCTCATCCTCGACGAGAACGGCCGCTGCATCGACGTCAAGAAGCGCACCTCCGGCGAGAGCGAGAGCATGATCGAGGAGTTCATGCTGCTGGCCAACCAGTGCGCCGCCCACTTTGCCCGGGTCAAGCAGATCCCCTTCGTCTACCGCGTCCACGAGGAGCCGAACGCCGAGAAGCTGGAGCGTCTCCACGCCCTGCTGCAGGCCTGCGGCATCAACGACCACTTCGCCAAGGAGGTGCCCACGCCCAAGGAGCTGAGCGCCATCCTCGAGGGGGTGCGGGGCACGCCGTATGAGCAGATCATCAACACCGGGATGCTGCGCTGTATGTCCAAGGCCCTCTACGAGGAAAAGCCCAAGGGCCACTACGGTCTGGTGCTGAAGGATTACGCCCACTTCACCAGCCCCATCCGCCGCTACCCCGACCTCGCCATCCACCGCATCATGACCGACCTGCTCAAGGGCACCGAGAAGGAGACCATGATCCTCCGCTACACCGACTTTGCAGAGCGTGCCTCCAAGCAGTCCAGCGAGCGGGAGGTCGTCGCCATGCAGATCGAGCGGAAGGCCGAGGACTGCTACAAGGCCGAGTATGCCCGCCGCCATCTGGGCGAGTGCTACGAGGGCACCATCTCCGGCGTGACCCAGCGCGGCCTCTTCATCGAGCTGGACAACGGCGTGGAGGGCTTCGTGCCCGCTTCCAGCCTGACCCCCTCCGGCACCAGCCTCACCGAGGGCGTCCGTCTGACCGACCCCGCCTCCGGCAAGAGCTGGAGCCTCGGCGACAAGATGATGATCACCATCGTCCGCGCCGACGTCAATCTGGGCAAGATCGACTTCGAGGTCGCCCCTGCCGCCAAGAACTGAGGAGGGGAAAACATGAGCATCCGTCATGCAGTCCCCGCCGATGTGGGCACGCTGGCCGACATCGAAGCGGCATCCTATCCGCCTGCTGAGGGGGCGTCCCGGCAGAGCATCGCCGGGCGGGTGGCCGTCTACCCGGATCATTTCTGGCTGCTGGAGGAGGACGGCGGGGTGAAAGCCTTCGTCAACGGCCTCGTCACCGACCAGCCCGACCTCACCGACGCGATGTACGACGACCCCCATCTCCACACGCCGGAGGGCAGCTGGCAGATGATCTTCAGTGTCGTCACCGCCCCGGCCCATCGGCGGGAGGGCTGTGCGTCCCGTGTTTTGCGGCAGGTCTGTGCCGACGCAAAGGCCGCTGGCCGCAGGGGCGTCGTGCTCACCTGCAAGGAGAGGCTCATCGGCTTCTACGCCCGGTTCGGCTTCGTGGACGAGGGTGTGTCCGCCTCCACCCACGGCGACGTCGTCTGGCATCAGATGCGCCTGACCTTCTGAACCTGTTTCTGCTCCGCCCCCGGTGCGCTGGGGGCGGATTTTTTTATGCAAACGGGGCGGTTTGCTGAAAAGTGCGTCAACTGGATGGTTTTGCTTGTTGTCTGCGGCGGGTGCGCAGGGTATACTGTTGCCATAAGGACGGCACAGAGATGTCGAAAAAGCGACCGAAACAGGGAGGTTTCTCTATGTACTATTCCAATGGCAACTATGAGGCTTTTGCAGCGCCGAAAAAGCCGGAGGGCGTCGATCACAAATCGGCTTATCTCATCGGTTCCGGTCTGGCGGCCCTGACGGCGGCCTGCTATCTGGTGCGGGACGGCCAGATGAAAGGCGGGCATGTGCACGTGTTCGAGAAGGACCCCATCCCCGGCGGAGCCTGCGACGGCTATAAGTACGACGTGGGCTATGTGATGCGGGGCGGCCGCGAGATGGACAACCATTTTGAGGTCATGTGGGACCTGCTGCGCTCCATCCCGTCTCTGGAGACCGAGGGGGCCAGCGTGCTGGACGAGTATTACTGGCTGAACAAGGCCGACCCCAACTACTCCCTCTGCCGCGCGACGGTCAACCGCGGCGAGGACGCCCACACCGACGGCAAGTTCGGCCTGTCCGATCAGGGCGTCATGGAGATCATGAAGCTCTTCTTCACGCCTGACGAGGCGCTGGAGGACAAGAAGATCACCGATTACTTCGATGACGAGGTGCTTGGCTCCAACTTCTGGCTCTACTGGCGGACTATGTTCGCCTTCGAGAACTGGCACAGCGCCCTCGAGATGAAGCTCTACCTCAAGCGCTTTATCCACCACATCGGCGGCCTGCCCGACTTTACCGCCCTCCGCTTTACCCGCTACAACCAGTATGAGTCCATCATCCTGCCCATGGTGGCCTACCTGAAGGACCACGGCGTCCAGTTCCACTACGACACCAAGGTGGTGGACGTCCAGTTCAGCCTTGAGCCGGGCAGGAAGCAGGCCGTGGGCGTTACAGTGGACCACAAGGGCGAGGTGACGACCATCGGCCTGACCGAGAACGACCTGCTCTTTATCACCAACGGCGGCTGCGTGGAGAGCTGCACAAAACAAGGCGGCGGGCTTCGACCCCGCCATCCGGCCGGGCAACGGCTGGGATCTGTGGAAGAAGATCGCGGCGCAGGACCCCGCCTTCGGACACCCGGAAAAGTTCTGCTCGGAGCCGGAGCGGAGCAACTGGGAGAGCGCCACCATCACCACGCTGGATGAGAAGATCCCGCAGTATATCCAGAAGATCTGCAAGCGCGACCCCTTCAGCGGCCGCACTGTCACCGGCGGCATCGTCACCGTGAAGGACTCCAGCTGGCTGCTGAGCTGGACCCTCAACCGCCAGCAGCAGTTCCGCGACCAGCCCCGGAACCAGCTCTGCGTCTGGGTCTACGGCCTGTTCAGCGACAAGCCCGGTGACTACGTCAGGAAGCCCATGCGGGACTGCACCGGCCGGGAGATCTGCATGGAGTGGCTGTACCATCTGGGCGTGCCGGTGGAGGACATCGCCTCGATGGCCGAGAACAGCGCCAACACCGTGCCGGTGATGATGCCCTATATCGACGCCTTCTTCATGCCCCGGGCCAAGGGCGACCGCCCCGACATCGTGCCCGAGGGGGCAGTGAACTTCGCTTTCCTCGGCCAGTTCGCCGAGACGGCCCGGGACACCATCTTTACCACCGAATACTCCATGCGCACCGGCATGGAGGCGGTGTACACCCTGCTGGACATCGACCGGGGCGTGCCGGAGGTCTGGGGAAGCACCTACGACGTCCGCGCCCTGCTCGACGCAGCGGTCAAGCTGCGGGACGGCAGGAAGCTCACGGACATGGAGCTGCCCCTTATGGGCCGCATCGCCCTGAAGGAAGCGCTGAAAAAGATCGAGGGCACCGACCTCGAAAAGCTCCTGCGCCGCTACAACGCCATCTGAGCACGGCTCATTTTCAGAACGATATTCCTCCCAAACACAGAAGACCGGATGCTGCACGCCTGAGGCAGGAAGCAGCACCCGGTCTTTTGTGCTGATTTGCGCGAGATTTCATAAAAAGTCGTACCAATAAAGGAGATTATTGTACAGGATGACCAGATTTGGGCTTGCCCTTTCGGCGGTTCTGTGGTAAGCTTAGAGCAAAGAGCGCGGCACGGCAGAAGAGAGGCTGTGCCGCCAAAGGTCCGGAACATAAAGGAGGTCATTTCTCGTGAAACACTTTATTTCTCGCCGCAATTTCCTGAAGGCCGCCGGTGTCACCGCCGCTGCCTCGGCCATGGCCGCTGCCGTCCCGCAGGCTTCCGCCGGCTGGCTGACGGGCAAGGACGCCGCCGTCACCATCTTGTACACCAACGACGTACACACCTACATTGATAACAAGTCCCCCAAGCTGACCTATGCCGCCATCGCCGCCCTGAAGCAGGGCTACGTCGATGAGGGCAAGCCCGTCCTGCTGGTGGACGCAGGCGACCACATTCAGGGCACCGCCTACGGCTCGATGGACGACGGCGCGACCATCATCGAGCTGATGAACGAGGCGGGCTACGATGTGGCCACGCCGGGCAACCACGAGTTCGACTACGGCATGGCCCGCGCCAAGGCCGTCATCAAGGAAGCGGACTTCCCCTATGTCTCCTGCAACTGGGTGGACCTGCGCACCGGTCTGCGCGTCCTGCCCGCCGTCAAGCTGTTCCCCGCAGGCGGCAAATGGATCGCATTCGTGGGCATCACCACCCCCGAGTCCTTTACCAAATCCACCCCGGCCTACTTCATGAACGCCAAGCAGACCAAGTACATCTACGACATTCTGGGCGGTGACGACGGCAAGAAGCTGTACGACGCCGTGCAGAAGGGCATCGACAAGGCCAAGGCACTGGGCGCAGACGTCATCATCGGTCTGGGCCATCTGGGCGTTGACCCCTCCTCCTCTCCGTGGACCAGCGAAGAGGTCATCGCCAACACCACCGGCTTCGACGCCTTCATCGACGGCCACTCCCACACCGTTATGGAGAACAAGCAGGTCTACGACGCCGCCGGTAAGGCCGTCACCCTGACCCAGACCGGCTCCTACCTCGCCAATGTCGGCAAGATGACCCTCGCCGAGGACGGCACCATCACCACCGAGCTGATCTCCACCGCAGACGTCTCCGACGCCGCCGTGGCCGCTACCGCCGCAACGTGGATCAAGGAAGTGGACGAGATGCTGGGCGAGCAGATCGCCGTCACCGACATCAACTTCTACATCAGCGACCCCGCCACCGGCAAGCGCCGCATCCGCTCGGGCGAGACCAACCTCGGCGACTTTGTGGCCGACGGCATCTACACCTACTTCAACGAGATCGAGCAGCTGGACTGCGACATCGCCATGATGAACGGCGGCGGCATCCGCACCGACGTGAGCGCGGGCGACTGGTCCTTCAAGACCTGCAAGCAGATCAGCCCCTTCGGCAACGTGGCCTGCCTGATGGCCGTCACCGGCCAGCAGATCCAGGATGCGCTGGAGTTCGGTGCCCGCTTCGTCGGCCCGGAGGGCAAGGAGAACGGCGGCTTCCTGCACGTTGCCGGTGCGACCTATGAGATCCACACCGACATCCCCAACACCGTCCGCACCGACGACAAGAACGTCTGGCAGGGCAGCGCCACCGGCACGCCCCGCGTCCAGAACGTGCGCATCTACGACCGAAAGACCGGCACCTATGAGCCGCTGGATCCGAACCGCACCTACGCGCTGGCCGGTATGAACTACACCCTGCGCAATCTGGGTGACGGCTTCGCCATGTTCGACGGCGCAGAGCTGATCAAGGACTATGTCGCGGAGGACTACCTCGTCATGTCCACCTACGCCATGATCTTTGACGGCGCGACCGAGGGTATGCCGGTTCTGGCAAGCGCCAACAGCCCGCTGGCAAGCTACCCCGGCTACCTGCTGGATTATGAGGATCCGCATGGCGCAGGACGCATTCAGGTGGTCTGAGGGATTGATAGAAAAGCAATAAGATGACGAACGCCCCCTCTTCCGGCTGGAAGAGGGGGCGTTTTGGTGAAAACCTCTCCTCTTCGCCAGAGGCTCCCCTACAAGGGGCAACGGCGACGACCGCCGCCAGCGG
>OHJT01001400.1_pt1 | contig 12984 bp, 8 predicted proteins | sample 1568651 | NCBI WGS metagenome assembly OHJT01 (sample SAMEA3879608, study PRJEB24766) | human gut metagenome | biome: human-associated habitat; feature: feces | place: USA | collected 1985/1987 | reverse complement strand
ACCGACTTGATGATTGACTATTTTGCAACCATAAAACTGCCAATTCGAGAGGCAGCACACAAAGCGGGGGAAGAGATTATTTCTTGTATTCAGAATCCGAATATTATTCATAAAATTGAACTCTCTGCTACACTTATTTTTCGTCAGTCTTAATTTAAAATTCAAATATTTATATGTAAACGGTTTGAAACGCACCCGCACACAAAGGCTATTTATGTGCGGGCACATTTTTTTGACATTAATGTTGGAGGTTATGATGAAGAGAGGCAGAATTTTGAAGTCAAGAAATTTTCAATGTTTTTTATTTATAAAAAGTGAAAGATAACAATTTATTAGTTTTGAATACTTCGCAGAAATTACCCTTGACAAATACAGTTTCAGAAGAAAATGCTTGAAAAGTATGCCAAAGAACAGGGTTTTACGAATCTTGCACACTATACCGATGATGGGGATAGCGGCACACTTTTTTGGATGAAATATCTGCAGATATTATGTATATATTTGACATATGCCAATGCAACCATATATAATTGTTTGTATTTGGGATAATAATCAGTAATCAAGGGGTATAAAAGATACATGAAAACAATAGAATTTGATACACATTTCTACAAAAAGCTGTGGACACTCATGGTCCCGATAATGGTGCAGAATCTGATGCTGGCGCTGGTGGCTGTGGCGGATGCTTTCATGCTTGGAGGACTGGACCAGAACTATATGTCAGCGGTTTCGCTTGCCACACAGATACAGTTCATCCAGAACATGTTTCTATCAGCGGCGACAGCGGGCCTTGCAATACTCGGAGCGCAGTATTGGGGCAAGCAGGATATAAAGGCGCTCGATGACATATTCGCTCTTGCAATCAGAATATGCTGTGTAGTATCAGTACTGTTTTTCGTGGCATGTGCATTCTTTCCTCGATATCTGATGCTCATTTTCACAAACGAGCCTGTGCTTATAGATTATGGTGTAAGTTATCTGAAAATAGCCTCTTTTTCGTATCTGTTGACGGGCTTCTCGCAGTGTTATATAGTCATGATGAAGATATCAGAGCATGCAGGGACTGCGGCGGCAGTCAGCTCGATTACAGTGCTAATAAATATCGTGCTGAATGCTGTGTTTATCTATGGTGCATTTGGCATCGAGAGCATGAATGTGAGGGGAGCGGCAATTGCCACGCTCATATCAAGAGTGCTGGAGCTTATGCTTTCAATCACATTTTCTTACAGACCGGGATATATCAGGCTTAAAATCAGGGAGCTTTTGGTGAGAAACAAGGAACTGTCAGCAGATTTTATGAAGTGCTCCGGACCGATTCTCGGAGCAAGCCTTGTATGGGGAATAGGCTTTACATCGTACTCTACATTTATGGGACACATGGGAACAGACGCAGCAGCGGCCAACTCCGTCGCAGCGGTTGTGCGTGATATCATTTGCTGTCTCAGTGCAGGTATATCAAGTGCAGCAGGCATTATGATAGGAAATGAGCTTGGTGCAGGGAATTTAAAGCGTGGAAAAGCATATGGCATCAGAATGGCAAAGCTGTCATTTTTGTGTGGAGCTGTTATGACAGTGCTTATGGCGGTTTCAGCACCGGTGATTTTACATTTTGTAAAGCTCACACCGCAGGCTGCAGAGTATCTGAAGCAGTTATTCGGTGTACTTGCCTTCTACATGATTGGACGATCGGTAAATGAAATCATCATAAACGGTGTCTTTGGTTCGGGAGGAGATACGATGTTTGATATGTACTCTCTTGCTGTTACGATGTGGGGCATAGCAATACCGCTTGCAGTTGCAGGCACATATTTTTTGAACTGGCCGGTGGTTGTGGTATATGCGTGCACCTGTGTGGATGAGGTTGGAAAGATACCGTGGACACTCATACATTTTAAAAAATACAAGTGGGTAAAGGATTTGACAAGATAATGGAAAATGTATGAAAACAAGCGTGTGCACAGGGAGTAGGTCGGTTATCGGCTTAATAAAGCGAGATGACGGATTGCCTGTCAACAATCTCAACATCCATAATCTCACCTAAATTACTGTCTGATTCATTGTCATGTATTTTCTTTAGGAGAAGCTCGGTTGCAAGCCGGGCTTTTTTTGGTACATTTTGTGATACCGATGTAAGCTTCGGCACGGTGTACTGGCATAGATTCAAATTATCATAGCCTATGACAGATAAATCAATCGGGACACGGTAACCGCCGAGACGTGCACCCTCCATGATGCCGATAGCACATATATCGGCAGTTGTTACCACTGCTGTGATTGGTGACTTGCTGCCTGCAATGGCACGGCCGGCTTCGATACCGCCCTCATATGAAGGTGGATAGCTGAAAATATATTCAGGACGGAAAGGAATATGACTGTCCTCCAAAGCTTTTTTGTATCCGTTAAAACGTTTGGTGAGGACGATATTTCCCTCATAATCAGCTACAAATGCAATCTCGGTGTGCCCGTGATTTATCATATATTTGGTCGACAAATATAAGCCCTTTTCATCATCAGATATTACATTTATGAGATTAGGGTGAGAGTAATTGCTGTCAAAGGTAGCAATAGGGCAGTTGGCTGCATCCATCAGCTTTTCAAGATTTTGGGCAGAGGTGGGGAAAACCAGAATCATCCCATCGACATTCCAGTTCTTAACCAAAGATAATATGTCTGAGCTTCTGGATACTGATTGAAGCATGGTGAAGTATCCGTTTTTGTGAAGCTCTGTTTCTATTGTACCAATCATTGTACTGACATATGGGTTCTCAAAATAATTGTATCCTGAAGCATATTCTTTCTCCTCTAAGAATGTAACAACTCCGATAATGTGTGAGGAATTGTTTGAAAGACTTCTTGCGTTCATATTCGGAACATAATTATATTCCTCTATAATTGAATTGATTTTATCCCTTGTTTTCTGTGAAACACGGCTTGTCTTTCCGTTGATTACGTTTGAGACGGTCATTGTGCTCACACCTGCCATTTCGGCAATATCCTTAAGCGTCATATTAAACTCCATTCTATTCAGTATTATAATTTTTTTACTATAAAGTTTATACATAAACCACAATAAGTTTGAACATAAACAATGATGAGTTTATACATAAACCGAATATGATTCAAAATATGGGTTTATAAATTATCTTAAGTATACATTTTTATTTTGCAAATAGCAATCGGTTTTTGCAAATATTTAGACAAAACCCTAATTTACATGTAAAAATGCACAAAAAACATATGAAAATAATATGAAAAGTGATAAAAAAACAAATAACTATTGACGAATGTATAAGGTGGTGGTAGATTATAGTCAGATTTAGCGCTAAACTAATTTGAACGAAAAAGAGGATATTGAATTAAGAAAGTGAGGATTTCTATGAAGAAGAAACTTATTGCAACAGTTATGGCAGCTACAATGGCAGTGACAGCGCTTACAGGCTGTGGCAGCTCATCGGCTTCATCAGCTAAAAAGGACATAAAGGTACCAACAAAGCCATTTGGCGATACGGTGAAGTATGACCCTTCGGTTGAGATTAATGATGGAAAGGATATCTCAATTGACCTGTGGGAGTGGGGAAGCGATGAATTATTTCAGAAGGTTATTGACAGATACACAGCTATTCATCCTAATGTAACTATAAACCTGGTGGATAATCCATGGGAAGATTACTGGACAAAGCTTCCTCTGGCACTCGATGGTGAGGACGGACCGGCACTCTTCGATGTACATAACAGCTATCATGAGAATCTTATCAACTATATGGCTCCGCTTGATATTCCTGTTGAGGATTTGGAGCAGGACTTCAATGGAGTGAGCGCTCATGTGATTGATGGTAAGGTTTATTACATTGATTACGGAATGATGACAGGCTCTGTTTATTACAACAAGGAGATGTGGAAGGAAGCCGGATTAACAGATGATGATATTCCAAAGACCTGGGATGAAATGATTGAGGTAGCAAAGAAGCTCACAATCAAGGACGGAGACAATATAGTCCAGGCCGGACTCAATTTCAATAATGATTTCCACCAGAATTATCTGCTTGGTCTTAATTATCAGCTTGGTGAGAACCTCTTTAAGGAGGATGGAAAGACACCTAATGTCAATTCGGATGCCATGAAGAAGGTAATGCAGATGCTTGTTGATATGTACGACAAGGATCAGATTGGTTCAAAGGATTTTGGCGATAAATGCGCAGACAGCTTTGGACAGGGACAGTCGGCAATGGTTATTCAGTGGGGACATTATTACAATACACTTAAGACCACATGGAGCGATATAGATTTTGGCGTATTTGAAATTCCTACATTTGACGGAAATCCATATGCATACAATAGATATAACGGTGAGTCAACATTCGGTGTAAACAAAAAAGCACCAAAGGATCAGCAGGCAGTTGCACAGGATTTTGTAAAGTTTTTCCTCTGCGATGATGAGTCTCAGGTAGATTTCAATCTTGCTATGAGTACCTTCCCTGCAAAGAAATCCCTTGCAGACAATGAGGAAATACTTAAAAACCCATCGCTTAAGGTACTTGCAGAGCACATTGACCACTACATCTGGCCGGGTCCGATGCCTTCATGTGTTGAGGAGGATATGAAAAAGGCCGGAGAGGACATATTCTACAATGGAGTGGATATTGATACAGCTTTAGACAAGGCACAGGCTGATATTATAAAGGATATGAAGAACAGTTCATTCCAATCAGTCGAGAATCTATATGAGTTTGCAAAATAACAGGTAAAGATTCACCACGGAGGATTATTAATGTTTAAAAAATCACATCCATTACAAAGTAAGAGTGAAATAATTTTAAGAAACATAGTTGTTGTAGCTATGGTAGTTTTCTTTATAGTGTTTTTGATAATACCAATTGGTATAGCATTTGCAGGAAGCTTTCATGAGTGGAATCCGTTAAGCGGAACATACAAGTTTTTGGGTCTGGAAAATTATAAGCAGGTGTTCACGAGCAAATTGTTCGGCAAATCAATGTTCAATACCGTAATTTTTTCGGTAGTTGTAATTGTTTTCAGAGTCGGTCTGGGACTGGGAATCGCGTATGCTATTTATTCAACGCTTATAAAGCATAAGAGCTTTTTCAGGGCAGTTTACTATATGCCTGTAGTAACGCCTATGGTTGCAGTGGCATTTGTATGGAAGTTCATGTACAATCCACAGATTGGAATCATCAACAAAATATTCGGGCTCGATATCAACTGGCTGATGAATCCCAAAACTGCTCTGATTGCAGTAATTATAATGACCATCTGGAAGGATTTTGGATATGCGGTTGTCATGTATATGGCAGGCCTGTACTCACTTCCGGCAGATGTCATGGAGGCAGCACAGGTTGACGGAGCGAGTGGCTGGCAGAAATTCAGATACATTACATTGCCGTTGCTTAAGCCTATGACACTTTTTGTAGTCATTACATCAATTATTTCGTATATCCAGGCATATGTTCAGATACTCATCATGACAGAGGGTGGACCGGGAACATCAACATATCTGGCTTCTTACATTATTTATGCTTTTTGTGATTACCGCAGTGCTTACCGTGCTTTCTTTCAAAGTATCGGGCAAGGAAGAGTAGGAGGAGAATATCATGAGAAAAAAAGTAAGCAGTATAGTTTTAAATGTATTCCTTCTATTATTGGGTATTGTTACAGTTTATCCGTTTATATGGATGCTATGCTCATCATTTAAGCAGAATAAGGAAATAATGGCGTTGCAGCAACATCTGCTTCCACAAGAGTTTACAATAGACAATTACATCAGCATGAATTCGCATTTCAATTTCATGAGGTTTTTTGGAAACAGTTTGTTTATCACGATTGTTGTAACCCTGCTTGTGGTATACACCAGTACAATCTGTGGTTTTGTATTAAGCAAATATAAGTTTAAGGGCAGAAATATCCTATTTGGCTTTGTATTGGCTACTATGATGATTCCATGGTGTGTAACAATTATTCCAAAATACACTATGATTCAGAAATTCGGATGGATGGACAGCTATAAGGCACTTATTATTCCGGCTATGTTCAGCGGATTTGGAATATTTATGATGAAGCAGCACATTGAGACCATCCCTGATGAGATTATTGAAGCTGCCAGAATGGATGGCGCTAATGAGTTTTATATCTTTCACAGGATTATATTTCCGATGGCAAAAAACGGAATTTCAAGTATAGCTATTTTTCAGTTCCTGTGGACATGGGAAGACTATCTGTGGCCTTATCTTGTAATTAATACCAAGGAAAAGCAGCTATTGGCAGTGGGTCTGAAGATGTTTAACGGACAGTATTCAACAGATTATGGCGCACTTTTTGCGGCAACGGCAATATCTATCATACCGGTTTTACTGATATATCTGTTCTTCCAGAAGCAGTTTATCGCAGGAATTGCGGCATCGGCTGTCAAGGGATAGCGTAATTTATATGAGAGGGAGTATTTCATGCAGGAAATATACAGAGTAAAGACAAGTCCGGTGGCATTATCGGACAATATGATAATAGGTGAAAAATACAGGATTACATTACTGACAGAGGCGCTTGTCCGTCTGGAATACAGTGAAGATGGCGTATTCGAGGATAGGGCAACACAGACAGTATTGTTCAGGGATTTTCCAAAGACCGGCTATCATGTGGTGCGTAACGCTGATGGAATTGAGGTTCATACATCAATGCTGCACCTGATATATAATGAGAAGGAGTTCTCATCACACGGACTGAGTATACAGATTAAGGGAAACCTGAGCGCATATCACAGCATCTGGCATTATGGCGAGAAGGTGCATGATTTGCAGGGTACAGCGCGTACACTTGATGACGTAAACGGAGAGGTTGAGCTTGGACACGGTGTTGTTTCACGCTTTGGATATTCAATTCTTGATGACAGTAAATCACAGATTTTACTTGACGATGGATGGATTGAGCCAAGAAAAAAAGGTGTGTCTGATTTGTATTTCTTTGGATATGGACATGATTATAAACAGGCGCTCAATGATTTTTACAGGCTTTGCGGCAAGACTCCGATGCTTCCGCGATATGCACTGGGAAACTGGTGGAGCAGATATTATAAATACTCAGAAGAAAGCTATATGGAGCTGATGGACAAATTCGATGAAAAGAATATCCCATTCACAGTAGCTGTAATAGATATGGACTGGCATCAGGTTGATGTGGACCCTAAATACGGAAGCGGCTGGACAGGATATACTTGGAACAAAAAGCTTTTCCCGGATCCGAAGCGCTTTCTTGGAAAGCTTCATGACAGAGGAATGCATACGACCCTGAACGTACACCCTGCGGATGGTGTGCAGGGCTGTGAAGAAATGTATGTTGATATGGCAAAGGAAATGGGCGTGGACTATGAAAATGAGGACCCGGTTGTATGTGATCCGGCAAGCCCAAAGTTTATGGATGCATATTTTAAGTATCTTCATCATCCGAGAGAGGCTGAAGGTGTGGATTTCTGGTGGATTGACTGGCAGCAGGGCAGCAACTGCAAGGTTGAAGGATTGGATCCGCTATGGATTTTTAATCATTTTCATTATCTCGATAATAAAAGAGACGGCAAGCGTCCAATGACATTTTCGCGCTATGCAGGTCCGGGAAGCCATAGATATCCGATTGGATTTTCGGGAGATACACATATTACATGGGAGTCGCTTGATTTTCAACCGTATTTTACAACGACAGCGACAAACATCGGATATGGATGGTGGAGCCATGATATTGGCGGACATATGCTTGGCTACAAGGATGATGAGCTGACAGCCAGATGGACACAATATGGTATATTCTCTCCGATAATGCGTCTGCACAGCTCATGCAGCGAATTTAACGGCAAGGAGCCGTGGCGATTTAAAAAAGAGACTGAGGAAGCGATGGAGGCAGCGCTCAGACAGAGGCATTGTATGATTCCGTATCTGTATACTATGAACTATCGCAGCTATGCCGAGAATATGCCGCTGATTGAGCCTATGTATTATGAGTATCCTGAAAATGCAGAGGCTTATGAGGTAAAGAATCAGTATTTCTTTGGCAGCCAGCTTATGGTAGCACCTGTTACAACTCCACGTATTAAGGGACTTAATGTGGCAAAAACCAAAGTATGGTTCCCGGAGGGCATCTGGTATGATATCTATACAGGCATGCGCTATGATGGTGGAAGAATGCTGGAGGTTTACAGGGATTTGAGCAGCATACCTGTGTTTGCAAAGGCTGGAGGCATACTTGTGTGTGCAGATGCTGATGAGCTTGATGCAAGATCTGTTATCAAAAATCCTGATGTATTATGTGTCAGGGTATTCCCGGAGGCTGCTGGTGAGTTTGAGCTATACGAGGATGACAATGAATCCTGCGGATATGTGGATGGCAGATGTGTGACCACAGCTATGAAATATTCTGCGGATAAAGATATGTTTGTCATTTCTCCGGCAGATGGAGATACATCATTAATACCTGACAACAGAACCTATAAGCTTGTCTTTGAAAGAAGAACCGAGGCAGCAGCCGGTAAGGTAAAGGTATCTGTGGACGGTAAAGAGGTCTGGGCAAAGAATGAATATGATAAAGAAAACAGAAAGCTCATCGTTACTGTAACTGCATCGACAGCAAGCAAAATAAGCGTTGCAATATCGAAAGACACAGTAGCGCTTGATAATCAAATCGAAAAAAGATGCTTTGATTTCCTGAATCAGGCAGAGATAGGCTTTGTGCTAAAGGATGAAATCTACGGTCTTATTACATCGGGAAAGAAAACAACAGTGATTTTATCAGAGCTCAAGGCAAAGGAGCTTGATACAGAGCTGTATGGTGTATTGACAGAGATACTTACAGCCTGAGGCAGTCACCGGTCATACTAGGTGTGGCCGGTGACTTTCTTTGTTGTAAAAATAAAAAATGGATGATACTATTATAGTAAACGGAAGTATTTTTATAAGAAACATCAGGAAAAACTATATAATTCAAGGGAGGATTATGCAATGGGAAATTCATATAAGAACTGTAAAATACAGGACAACACAGCAGAGCTGATCTACGAGAACGGCAGTCTGTTTGTTACCATATTTGAAAACAACATAGTACATGTTGCACAAAAACCCGGCATCGAAAGTGTTGCAATAGAAGAGGGCTTTATTCCGAAGGCTGCCACACCGGACATAACCTGCAAGGATACGTCTGATGCCAAGGGGACCGCAGCAGAAGCCGGTGTAAGCGATGCAGCAGTTAAAGCAGTCATCAGCGCAAGGGATATTACTGTATATGTGAAGGATAACGAGAAGCTTGATATTTATTACAAAGGGAAGCTTGTGCTTTCAGATTATGAAAAAGCACGCAAAAAGAGTGAGAAGAATCCGTACGAGGATCTTGCCATCGCAGAGCTTGAGGGACATACTGTCGGAAAAGATGAAGAAAAAACTGACGCTGTTACCATCATCAAAAAGCTTGGAAAGGATGATGCTATTTACGGTCTGGGAGATAAGCCGGGATGCCTCAACAAGCGTGGATATTCATATGTAAACTGGAACACAGATGATCCTGCGCCACATGTGGACAGCTTCAAATCGCTGTACAAATCCATACCGTTTTTTATCGTGTTGGGCGATGAATATTGTTATGGAATTTTTGCGGATAATACCTACAAGACAACCTTTGATTTCGGTTATGAAAACACAGATTACTATTTCGTCGAGCATGAGAAGGGCGAGCTGGACTACTATTTTATGCCGGGAAATGATATGGCAGAGGTGGTAGGACTTTATACATCACTGACAGGCACCACACCGCTTTATCAGAGATGGATATACGGCAGCCATCAGAGCCGCTGGGGCTATTACACGCAGGATGAGGTGCTTGATATAGCTGACAAATTCCGCGAGCTTGATATCCCATGCGATGTGATACATATGGATATCGATTACATGAATGGCTACAGGGTATTCACCTTTGATGACAAGAAATTCCCGGATGTAAAGGGTCTTTCAGAGAAGCTTGCTGACAGGGGTGTAAAGCTCATATCCATCATTGACCCGGGTGTGAAAAAGGATGAGGACTATTTCATGTACAAAGAGGGCATGGAGATGGATGCATTTGCACATGATACAGATGGCAGTGTATATGAAAATGCTGTCTGGCCGGGAACATCGGTATTTCCGGACTTCACAAAGCAAAGCGTCAGAAGCTGGTGGGGAGACAAGACAAAGATACTTCTCGAGCACGGTATCAGTGGCATATGGAATGATATGAATGAGCCTGCAAGCTTCAACGGACCACTGCCGGATGATGTGCAGTTTGAGTATGGAGCACATGAAAAGGTTCACAATATTTACGGACATTTTATGGCAAAAGCCACATATGAGGGACTTGCGAAAAATGATGGTGGAAAACGTCCGTTTGTACTTACCAGGGCTGCGTATGCCGGAAGCCAGAAATACTGCGGTGGCTGGACCGGAGACAATCACAGCATCTGGGCGCATATAGCACTTTCACTCGAGCAGGTGTGCAATCTGTCAGTCAGCGGACTTGCCATGTGCGGCAGCGATATAGGCGGTTTCGGAAGTGATACTACACCGGAGCTTCTTGTCAGATTTTATGAGGCAGCAGTATTTGTGCCGTTTTTCAGAAATCATTCAGCGATGGGAACACGCAGACAGGAGCCTTGGCAGTTTGATGAGACTACGATAGATGCAGTCAGAAAGACAGTAAAGCTCAGATACAGATTTATCCCATATATATATGATCTGGCACATGAGTGTGAAAAGACAGGAGCACCTATCGTGCGCCCGCTCGTATACGAATATCCTGCAGATAAGCATGTGAGAAATATTTCCGATGAATATATGCTCGGAAGCTTTGTACTGGTTGCACCTGTGATCGCACCGGGCAAGGAGGCAAGAGAGGTTTATCTGCCTGACGGCGACTGGTATGATTACTACACAGGCGAAAAATACAGTGGCGGCAGATATATTTTAGCAGATGCACCACTTGATAAAGTACCTGTCTTCATAAAAGCAGGAGCCATTATCCCTGTTGCAGACGGAGAAATCCGCTCTACAGAGGACATTACAGAGGATAAGATCAGTATACTGACATATTCGGGAAAGGGCAGCTTCGTGCATTATCAGGATGACAATGAGACATTTGCATACAGAGACGGTGCGTATAATGCTGTTGAGTATACACTGGATGGGGATAAGCTAGAGAAGAAGGTGTTACATAAGGGATTGTAAAAAGGAGTCCTATAAGGATAATAGAATAAAATTGTCTTTTATAAATCAATCCGCTATACTATATATTTAGTGTAGCGGATTTTTTATAGAAATATAGGTGATTTAATGTTAAAAATAGGAATATGCGATGATGATCCGACATTTGTTGATGACATAGAAAAGAATATAGAGCAGACGATTAAAAAACATCATTGGAATGGTAAAATAGTAAAATTTACAGACGGCAGAAAATTAGTAAGAAGTAATGAAAAAAATAAGTTTGACATAATTTTTCTGGATATTGACATGCCTGAAAAAGATGGATTTTCAGTTGCAAGAGATATACCTGAAAAAGATAGTCTTTTAGTATTTTGTACAAGTCATAATGAACTTGTATATAATTCGTTCTCATATCAGCCTTTCTGGTTTTTATGCAAAGAAAATTACGATAAACATTTAGATGAAGTTTTGACAGCTGCGCGAAAAAAAATAGCATTAAGAAATGCAAATTATGAGCTAAATATTAATGGAAAGATTTATAGCGTAGATATTGAACAGATATTGTATATTGATGTCTTAAAACATAGGGTACACATTCATTTTAAAGATGGCAGAGAAATAGATTTCAGGGAAAATTTATCTACAATAGAAGAAAATTTTAGAGATTATAGTTTTGTTAAAATTAATAGCGGATGTTTAGTAAATATGACGTGGATAAAACATATTTATCAAACGGAGGTCGAACTGAAAGATGGACAGAATTTTTCTTTGAGCAGGGGAAGAAAAAATGAAGTTAGAGAAAAATTCCACGAATACATGAGGATAAGACGATGATGGATTTATTTTGGATGATATTTGAATTTGTGGTAAATTTATTTCAATCAGCAATTGTTTTACAGACGATAAGAGCAATTTTAAAGGACAAGAGAACCGGAAAGAAAGCAAATCTAGCATATATATTATTTGTAGCAGTATTATTTTTGGAATTATCATTTGTAAATTTTATGGTGCCATTTGAAGGAATAGGAATTATCATATCAATACTTATCATATACATATATTCCTTATTAAATTTAAAAGGAACATTTATGCAAAAAATGTTCTGGTCGATTTTTGTTATGCTGCTTATCATGGGGATTACGACAGTTGTGCTTAGCATTGAGGGATGTATTATAGGAAAGGGTTATTTGGATCTTGTGATTCAAAAGGACTTATATCGTTTTGTAGGGGTAGTTGTAATTCAGATAGTTTTGTTTTATTTGACGCGGTTTATGATAAAAAGAACAAAAAAAGACAGCACATATTCCCTGAAATGGAATGAGTGGTTTGTGTTATTGATAATTCCTGTTATATCAATATTTACAATGTCTTTTGTTTCATTGATTATAATTAATATTGAAGAACAATTGTCACCGATGCAACATATTTTTTCAATTCTATCAATATTGGGAATACTGATGACAAATTCTTTAGTATATGTACTATATGTGAATATGCAGAAGGATCATGCAAAACAGCTTGAATATAGTATTTTGCAACAGGCTTTTAAGAGCCAGGAGAAAAGTGTTGAGGAAACCAAAATACTGTATCAGTCGGTCAGAAGTATTCGTCATGATCTTAAACAGCATTTTCAGGTGGCATTGACAATGCTGCATTCGGGAAAAATTAATGAAGCTGTAGATTATATGGAAAAATATAACGATACCGTATTGGATGGAATTTCGAATAAAGTCTTTTGCGATAATGATGTAGTAAATTATATTATAAA
>OHJT01001392.1_pt1 | contig 13073 bp, 5 predicted proteins | sample 1568651 | NCBI WGS metagenome assembly OHJT01 (sample SAMEA3879608, study PRJEB24766) | human gut metagenome | biome: human-associated habitat; feature: feces | place: USA | collected 1985/1987 | reverse complement strand
AGGCCGCCGAATTTTTCAAGAATAGTAATCTACGCTATAACGTGATCGATTCCGTATTCTCGAAAGATGTGGCTCCGGGCTCCATCGTGGAGTTGGTTCCCGGTGTCGGATCGAAGGTGAAAGAGGGGCGGATCGTCTTTGTTACGATTAACGCATTGACCTCCCAGATGGCCGTGATACCGGAGGTGGAAGACTTATCTTTCCGTCAGGCGTATGCCTTGCTGCGGGCCCGTGGCTTCTCGTCGGTCGAGATAGAGTATGTGCCGGGCGATTATAAAGATTTGGCGATGGGGGTGGAGTTAAACGGGCGTACCTTGCTCAAAGGGGAACATGTACCGTTGACCGCTCATCTGGTATTGAAAGTAAGCAGTGGCGATCCGAATATGCTTCCCGACTCATTGGCTTTGGATAGTATTCCGGTAGAACCATTGGATAGTGATATAGAAAACTGGTTTTAAGGGAATGGACGAGTTTTTGGACGATATGGATGATGAACAGGTAGACGACCTGTTGATGCCGGAAGAAGACGAAACATCGTCGAGCCAGATGTATGAGCATTTCCGCTTCGTAGCGGACAAGGGGCAATCCCTGCTCCGGGTGGATAAGTTCTTGGTAGACCGTATGATGGGCGCTACCCGTAACCGCATCCAATTGGCGGCTGAGGCGGGTTGCATCTTGGTGAACGATAAGCCGGTGAAAAGTAATTACCGGGTGAAACCTTTGGATGTGGTTTCTATCGTGATGGATCGCCCACGCCGGGAACTGGAGATTATCCCCGAAGATATCCCTTTGAATATAGTATATGAGGACGATGATTTGCTGGTGGTGAATAAGCCGGCAGGCTTGGTCGTACATCCCGGCCACGGTAATTATACTGGTACATTGGTGAATGCCTTGGCTTATTATTTGAAGGATGATCCCTATTATGATCCTTCCGATCCTCGTTTAGGCTTGGTACACCGTATCGATAAGGATACGTCGGGCTTATTGGTGGTGGCTAAACGCCCGGAGGCCAAGAGTAACCTGAGCCTGCAGTTCTTCAACAAGACAACCAAACGTAAATACCGTGCCTTGGTATGGGGCATCGTTCAAGAGGATGAGGGGCGTATCGAGGGAAATATCGGTCGTGACCCTCGTGACCGTATGCAAATGACCGTCTTCCCGGAAGGCGATCAAGGCAAGACCGCCGTCACCCATTACACCGTGTTGGAACGCTTGGGCTACGTGAGCTTGGTGGAGTGCCGTCTGGAGACGGGGCGCACGCACCAGATCCGTGTACATATGAAATATATCGGTCATACGCTTTTCAACGATGAGCGGTATGGCGGACATGATATCTTGAAAGGAACAACTTTTACTAAATATAAACAGTTCGTGCAAAACTGTTTCGCTATTTGTCCACGTCAGGCCTTGCATGCTAAGACGTTGGGGTTCGTTCATCCTACTACGGGAGAGGAGATGTTTTTCGATTCTGAGATTCCTTCCGATATGCAGCAGCTGATCGACAGATGGCGTGTATATGCGAACACTAAAGAATTGTAAAAATGAAAAAGAACATCGCTATCGTAGCAGGGGGAGATTCCTCCGAGATCGTTATTTCATTAAAAAGTGCGGACGGAATCTACTCTTTTATTGATAAAGACAAATATAATTTATATATTGCCATCGTTAAGAGGGATGAGTGGGCGGTTATACTTCCTAGCGGGGAACATACACCAATTGATAAGAATGATTTTAGCTTCAAGGAGAATGGCGTGACGAGGCATTTTGACTTCGCTTATATAACGATACATGGTACTCCGGGCGAGGACGGACGTTTGCAAGGATATTTCGATATGATCGGTATGCCTTACTCGTCTTGCGGGATGCTGGTGAGCGCTTTGACATTCAATAAATACGTATGTAATCATTACTTGAAAGACTTTGGTGTAAAAATTGCCGCGTCCATTCATTTATTCAAGGGAGAGACTATTACGGACGAAGAAGTCGTGACTCGTTTGGGTTTGCCTATTTTCGTGAAACCAAACGATGGGGGTAGTAGTTTTGGCGTGACGAAGGTGAAAGAGGTCTCCGCTATCCAGCCCGCTATCGCTAAGGCGTTTGGGGAAGGACGTGAGGTGATTCTCGAGCGCTTTATCGATGGAACGGAAGTGACATGCGGTTGCTATAAGGTGGAGGGTAAAGAGGTTGTCTTCCCTTTGACCGAGGTGGTTACGAATAACGAATTCTTCGATTTCGACGCGAAGTATAACGGACAGGTGGACGAGATCACTCCGGCCCGTATCTCCACCGAGTTGACGGAGTTGATACAGCGCGAGACATCAAGGATCTACGATATATTGGGCGCCAAAGGACTGATTCGTGTGGATTATATTATTCCGGCAGACGGGGAGCCTGTCTTACTGGAAATAAACACGACACCGGGAATGACGGCTACCAGCTTTATCCCACAGCAAGTACGTGCGGCGGGATTGGATATAAAGGATGTCATGACAGACATTATTGAAGACGAACTCAAAAACAGAAAAACAAAATGAATAGATATGGATACAGAAACAGTTTCCCCTAATTTCGACGACATCCGTCCGCTGAACAACAGTGAGGTGAAGGACGCGATTGAAAAATTGGTCGCCAATGAGGATTTCGAGCGGGCTTTACGTTACATAAAGCCGAATTTGAATTGGGAGGAATTCTCAGTTGCCATGCGTGCTTGCAAGACGAAGGAGGAGTTTAAATCTACTCTGGCCTATGACGCTGTAATGACGGTGGCGAAAAATACTACTTTCTCGCTTACTATCTCAGGGCGTAGCCGTCTGCCGAAAGATAAGGCGGCCTGTACGTTTATCTCGAACCATAGGGATATCGTATTGGATGCCTCCTTCTTGAACGTCATGTTATATGATGTGGGGTATGGTATGACGCAGGTCGCTATCGGCGACAATCTTTTAATCCGTCCGTGGATCGAGACGTTGGTGCGCTTGAATAACAGCTTTATCGTGAAGCGTGGCGTTTCTGTTCGTCAGATGTTGGAGGTCAGCAAGACGCTTTCCGCCTATATCCATCATGCGATCAAGAATGTGAACGAGTCTGTATGGATCGCCCAGCGTGAGGGACGTGCTAAGGATTCGGACGATCGTACGCAGGGCAGCGTATTAAAAATGTTGAGTATCGGCGGTGATAAGGATAATCTGTTGTTGAATTTGATGGACTTGAATATCGTACCGGTCGCTATCTCCTACGAGTTTGATCCTTGCGATTTCTTGAAGGCGAAAGAATTCCAGATGAAGCGGGATGATCCGGATTACGTGAAATGTCAGCGGGATGATTTGTTGAGCATGGAAACGGGTATCCTGAATAATAAGGGTCGTGTCCACTTCACGATCACTTCCCCGATCAATGATTCCTTGGCTAAACTAGACAAGGATATGGAGAAGAATGAGCTGGTAAGCGCTATCGCGTCCGTTATCGACCGGGAGATCTATAAGAACTATCGTTTCTATCCTTGTAATTACGTAGCTTATGATTGGCTGAACGGTACTCGCCGTTTCCACGAGCATTACGGACCGAAGGATAAGAAGCAGTTCGAGGAGTATATACAAGGACAGTTGGACAAGATCGTCCTTCCGAATAAGGATGAGGCGTTCTTACGTAAGAAACTATTGGAGATGTACTCCAATCCGTTGAAGAACTATTTGACAACTTTATAAGTTCCAATTGATTTTGATAGAGAGGTGTTGTAAAAGAGCGGAAGAAGCCTTTTACAACACCTTTTTGGTTAACCGACGTATCTACGTTCATAAATACCTGCATGAATGTATGTTTCTTAACATACGCTTTCGGTGACATATTGTAATCCCCTATTTCGTATCTTTGGCATATACGGTAAGAAACGCTTACAGTATGCTAATCATTTAAATCAGTAGCAGTATGAAACCGGAAGATTACATCACCCGTGAGGAGAAGTATGGTGCCCACAACTATCATCCCCTGCCGGTCGTTCTCAGAAGAGGCGAAGGCGTGTTCGTGTGGGACGTGGAAGGAAAACGTTATTTTGATTTCTTGTCCGGATATTCGGCGTTAAGCCAAGGACATTGCCATCCTAAGATCGTAAAGGCCCTGATGGAGCAAGCGGAGAGGCTTACGCTCGTGTCTCGTGCCTTTCATGCTGATATACTTGGTGAATACATGGAATTTACTTGCAAATTCTTCGGCTATGACAAACTTCTGCCGATGAATACGGGAGCCGAGGCGGTAGAGACGGCCTTGAAGCTTTGCCGTCGGTGGGGATATCGTCGGAAAGGGGTTGCCCCGGAACGTGCGAAGATCGTGGTTTGTAGCGAGAATTTCCATGGACGTACGATTACGATTATTTCCATGAGTACGGACCCTAGCTCATACGCCGATTTCGGTCCTTATACACCCGGGTTTATAAAGATACCCTATAATAATGTGGATGCGTTGGCCGAGGCCCTGAAAGATCCTGATGCAGTAGGCTTCTTGGTGGAACCGATCCAAGGTGAGGCTGGGGTAGTGGTGCCCGACGATGGTTATCTGCGGGCTTGCTATGATCTTTGTCATCAAAAGAATGTGTTGTTTATCGCGGACGAGATACAGACGGGTATCGGCCGTACCGGTAAGTTATTGGCTTGCGATTACGAGGGGATTCGTCCGGACATCTTGATCTTGGGAAAGGCGTTGTCCGGTGGGGTCAGTCCGGTCTCGGCGGTATTGGCGGACGATGAGATCATGCTTACGATCGCTCCGGGAGAGCACGGTTCTACGTATGGTGGAAATCCGTTGGCGGCGAAAGTCGCTATCGCAGCCTTGGAGGTGGTACGTGACGAGCATTTGTCGGAGAATGCGTTTAAGATGGGTGAGCTGTTCCGTGGTGAGATGGAGCGGATTAATAATCCTATGATAAAGAAAGTACGGGGTAAGGGCTTGCTGAACGCTGTCGTGACGGAACCTAAAGATGGGAAGACGGCATGGGACATCTGTTTGGCGTTGAAGGAAAACGGTTTGATAGCCAAGCCTACCCACGATCATATCATCCGCTTCACGCCTCCTTTGGTGATTACGGAGGAGCAAATGATGGAAGCGATTGGCATTATACGAGATACGTTCGCTAAATTCTAGTGTATGAAGATAAATGTAATAGGTGTTCCCTTGAATCTGGGATGTGACCGGGCTGGCGTAGAGCGTGCCCCGAACCACCTTCGGGAACGGGGATTGATGGGGGTGATCCGGAAGAACGGGCATAAAGCCTTTGACTTGGGTAATTTGTATGTACCCCCTGTTAGCGAGGCGGATAAGTTCGTACGGGGTAACAGCATGAAATATCTGGATGCGATCGTGGAGGTAAATACGAATCTGGCGGAGTTGGTTTATGATACATTGCGTGGAGGAGCGTTCCCCTTGGTGATTGGCGGGGATCATTCGCTGGGTTTAGGTAGCGCCTCGGGCGTGGGTAAATGTTATGATGATTTCGGCATTATCTGGCTGGACGCTCATGGGGATATCAATACCAGCGAGACGTCACCCAGTGGTAATATCCACGGGATGCCTCTTAGCGCATTGATGGGGATGGGAAGCGAGGAGCTGGTGAATGTCTACGCACCCGGGAACAAGGTGAACCCGCAGAACGTATTCTTGGTCGGGACCCGCAGTCTGGATGAAGGCGAGTGGGATTTGATCGAGCGGGAGAAGCTGAGTGTCTATACGATGGAGACGATCCATCTGAAAGGTATCGGCTTCGTTGCGGAGGACATCAAGCGGAAATTGAAGGAACGGAAGATCCGCAACGTGCATTTCAGCATAGACGTGGATAGCATAGACCCCCGTTTCGCCCCGGGCACGGGAACCCGTGTGTGTGAGGGACTGATGCCGGATGAGTTTAATAACTTCGTGGATCATATGCTATCGACAAACTTGATTAAATCGATGGATCTGGTAGAGCTGAATCCGGAATTGGATGTGAACGAGCAGACTACGAGCCTTTGTCTGCAGATCATTGATTATATTACCGCCCGTCTATAAGGAATCTAAATTCCATGGTTTATGATAAGAGTGTGAAAATGAAGTCCCCTTGTCCCGGTTCAGACCGGATACGAGGGGACTTGAAAATACGATATGTCTATCGGTTTATTTCATTTTTCGGATATTGGCGTAATTGAAGCTATCGCTCAAGAAATCATCTTCGCTGAATTTATAGCCTTGAGGGCCCCAGTTGCCCATAGCGAGCATGGCGATCATCTTCATCGGATTGAAACCGCTCATATCGCCGCCGGCGGCCGCTAGAGGAACGGACTCCATCAGCTTGCGCATGGAATGTGGATAATTCTCGTTGATCACCATGTTGCGGTATAAGGCAAGGATTCCATCTCCTTGCTCCTTACGGTTCCAAGTCAGGATATATGTACCGTCGTTGGCTTCTGCTTTCGCTTGGAGATCGGGTAGTTTGGCGGAGTTGGCGTCTGCTATGATAAAGGTTACGAAACCTTCCTTGTCCACTTTAGGCATTTCTTTGTCGTAAATAGAGGCATACGAGTAGGTCTCGGCTGACCCAAGGCATATGGACCAGTATCGTACATCGGCGGTGGCGTATTCGCTTACGCTTTTAGGAGCCGTAGGAGGGATGAAACGGAAAGTAGCTACCTCCCCTTCGTTCAGTTTGATGCGGGCGAATAGGTATTCTGCCGGGCTGTTCGGGTACATTAGGCTCAGCGGGGCACGCATGAACGGGAGTTGCGGCAGGTCGGTGGAGAAATCCATCGGCGGCAAGTTCAACGATTCGTGGATGTTGCAGACCTCACGCTTCGGGAAATCCACTTCCTCACCTGTAGTCACATTGAAAGCTTGGATAGCAGGCATGTCCACGCCGCCATACTCATCGCCGCTATATTGTTTCGCCAAGTAAAGACGCATGAAAATGGAGACCATATTGACATCTTCCGGAAACTCGCATATGTTCTTCATCGAAGCACGTGCGCTAGCCGGTGTGTTAGCTGGAATGATATAGATCGTATAGCCATTTGATGCGTAATCGTCTGTCTCCTTTACGTAGGGGTTGATAGAGCTGTCGTCGGGTTGGATATTTACGTCCTCGATGCTGGATACGTCTATCTGGGTCTCGTCGTTATAAACCGTGAAGTTAAAGAAGCGTGACTTCGGGTACTTTCCGGTCAGACGGAGGCCGATGTTTGGATTATCTTTGTAAGAATAGGTGTATTCCCAATAATCGGCATAGATATCAGGAAAGGCCAGTAGGGTTTGATTGTCGCCCCGGAGCGTCTTGCCCCATTGTTCCTTGGGTTCCGGGTTGTTGATTTGAGGGGTATTCTCATCATTGTCATCGCAAGCGGTGAACATACCCATAGTAAGGGCTACCAACATTAAGTAAAAAATCTTCTTCATGATTCTGTTCGTTAATTAATCTGTTTGTTATTAAAATGAGAGCGCAAAAGTATCTCATTTCCAATTAGGGTTGACCTATTGAAAATGAAATACCTTGGATAAGACCACAGAATCCTAGGAATGGAACAGCTAGAAGGGGTATCCGATAGCGAAATGGTAACCCATGCCGTCCTTGAATTTCGGGATATTGTAATAGCCTTTCTTTCCGGTATCGTAAGGGAGGTGCAGGCCGATACCCACGTCGAAACGGATGACGATAAAGGTGAGGTCGTAACGCAGGCCGAAGCCGGTTCCCAAGGCTAGATCCTTGAGGAAGCTACCCCATTTCAGTTGTCCGCCGGGACGATCCGGATCGTTTCGGATCAACCAGATGTTGCCGCTGTCGAGGAAGGTAGCCCCGTGGAGGTCGCCAAGGATCGGGAAGCGGTATTCGAGATTGGCCTCGAATTTAAGATCACCCGTACGGTCGATGTAAGCGTATTTATTGTTGTCGCTGTTCTGGTAGTAGCGTCCGGGACCGATGCTGCGGATCGTAAAGGCACGGATGCTATTCGCTCCGCCGATGTAGAATTGCTCGTTATAAGGGGAGGTACGGGCGTTGCCGTAACTATAAATAGCGCCGGCCATTAATCGGCCTACGAGATATTGCTTATGCCCGAGGGCGTAATTATAACGTATCTCGGCGGTTCCCTTGATGAATTGGGCGAAGGGGTTGCCGAGCAGTTCCTTATCCTCTTGATTGAACTTCTTCCCGGCTAACGCATAAATCCCATCCAAGACAAGGCCCGCTTGGGTAACGGATGCCTGCCACCAAAGATGGTTCCGGCGACTGGTAATCGGGGAATCATCATAGGTATAGGTATAGTTCATGGCCGGGATGAATTGATTTTGCAAACTCTTCTTTAGGGCCTTGTTCACGTTGGTAATGCTGTCGAACTCATGCGTGGTATGCTGGAGCAAGTTGAACGTCAGCTTGAAAGGGGTGATGGAATGATGAGACGTGGCGGTAGGCTGGAACTCATACGAGGCGTCACCACCGAATGCCAGCAACTTGAAGAAACGGGCCCGGTTCATCTGGTCCGCATAGAGGCGGAAGGTGGTGCTGGCCGGGAAATTCATGTCCCGTTTGCTGAATGTAGGGAACAATACCCGTGGGAAAGTCAGCGTGGTAGTCAAGCCTAACTCATAACTGTTGATCTTGGAGTTGCTGCCATCCAGCTTGTTGCCGGTCTGCCATTCGTAAGAACCGCGCATACTGACGCCGAATGTCTCCCCTCCTCCGAATATATTCCGTTTGGTAACGCTGAAAATGGCGCCCGGTCCTGTCTGGTCATTGCTCTTGGTAGTCACGTTCAGTTCCAGTTCTCCATCCAGAGGAAGGTCGTAAACGGTGTTGATCTGTAAGTTCAACGTATCGCAACGGCGGGCGGTATCTTTGGGGATATATTGCATTTCCGAATAACGGAAAATGCCGAGACGGGAGAAGCCGGTCTGGGTCTTTTCCTGCTGTTGCTGCGAATAGAGATCGCCGGGGCGGAATTTCAGCCGGTCGTACAGCACCTTCGGACGGACACGCAACTTCCCTTCGTAAAAGATGGTCATATCTTTATACCGGATGGAATCTGTCGGTGGCTCGTTGTTGTAGCCGTTCAGGAATACCGATATGTTGCCTATCTTCCAGGGGCGCAGTACGGTGCGTGGCAGCCCTGGCTTTGTGGAGATACGGAGCGCTACCTTTCCGGGATTCATGATCGTATCGGCCTGGTAGCTGATAAATTCGGGACGGAAATAGTAATACCCGTTGTTACGGAGCAGGGAAGAGATGCGTTGGCGTTCGGCTTCGAGTTGTACGACATTGAAATTATCTCCGTCGCGCAGAAGCCGGTCGCCGATGTTGCGCTGGACGAGTGTGTCGATGCGATGCCGTAGCCGGACGTAAGCAATGCTGTCGTATGTGTAGGCATTGTTCATCTCCACCTTGTAGCTGATCTTTGCCTTTTTGGGGTTCTTGGGGTCCGGTTCCACCTCGTAGGAAGTCGCTCCGTTGAAGTATCCATATTCGCGAAGCAGGTTATAGGCTACCTTTGTCCGGACTTCCGGATTGACCGTGTTGATGAAGACGGGTTTGGATGCCAGTTTATTGAATATCCATTTACCCACTTTTCCCTTTCTGTTCACGAATGCATTGTACATCCATAGTCCGAACGGCAAAGGGATACGGATAGACGAACTCCCTAGCAGGGCGTTATTGGGCGGATAGGCAAGAGCGGCCTCTATTTCCGTCAGCGCCTCTTCCCCTTCCTTGCTTTTGTCCTCATTCGTCACTTCAATCTTCTTGATTCCCGTATATAAAACTTCCCCCTCCGGCAAATTCTTCGTTGTAGAGCAGGAAGCAAGCAGGAATAACGAAATATATGCAATATATTTGATGTGTTTCATTTTTTCTCTTCTGTTTGTTTGTCGTCCGTTACCGGTTTGGGCTTGTTTTTTTTAAAGATGAAGAGTTCACGGAGGTGAAGCATCTTTTTGCGCAGGACGATACCGGCACCGGTTTCTGTGATCTCGCCTTCCAGCAGACTCTCGTAGTTCTTGTCGTGGAAGAGCTTGATGTAGCGGGTTCCGCTGCCGTCGAGACGGTATTCGATCGAAACGTTGTCGATGAACTGCTGCGACTGTCCGGCGTTGACATCCTGTCCGGTCGAAACACGTCCGCCCAGTATGATACTGATCCGGTCGTTGTAGAACCGCTTGGCGAAGCGGAAGGAGAAGTCTGTCCGCTCCCCGCCCGATCCTGTGCCGTTCTGGTCGTACTGCTCCATGCCCAAAGTGATATCCACAGACTTCAAGGCGCTACCCGCGATATTGTTGATCTCGCTTTGCAGGAAGCTGTTCAGGGCGGCTCCCATATCGAGGCTCGGTTTCTTTCCGCCGCCGCCGACATCGCTCATGTTGAGGTACATCCCTGTGACAAGCATCGTAACGGCGATCTGCGAGCGTTGTCCTTCGCCCATCTTGTCCAGTTCCTGTTGCATGGATTGGTCTTCCGGTGCGGAGAGGATAAATTGCAGTTGCAGGTTCTCCAATGTCTGTTTGATCGCCACACCGACATTGAAGGTGACCAGACGTGAGCTGCCGTCGTCTTGTGTGACGGATGCCCGCATCCGTTCGGTTGCTGTCAGGTTCAGCATCGGGTCCATCGGGTTGCCGCTCCACTGGACGTAACTACCGTCCTGTATCGTGAACTCCTTGAGCGGAATAATCGGCATGGCATATTTTACCATGCCTCCCGAAAGTGTATAACGTCCGTTCAGGATCATTTCACCCTGTGTCGTATATTGGAATGACAAGTCGCCCCCTCCCTCCAGTTCCACACGGCTCGATTGGTCGGGGGTGATATCTGCGTTCAGACGGACGGCCTGGTCGATCCGGATCGTCATCAACATGTCCAGTCCGCCGATGGGCAGAGGTGCTTCCGGCCGGTGCCGGCGGGTCAGCAGCGTATCGGAGAAATCGGTAAAAGTCACAAGGTCTGCTAAGCGGTCTTGAGCCGTGAGCGGGGATTCCTGCATCACGTAAGTGACATTTGTCCCGCCCAACAGTTGTAAATCTCCTCGCATGATCAAGGCATCGAGCGGCCCCTTGACAGTCGAGTTGAGGTTGACAAGCAGCTTGCCGTACACCATGCTTTCCTTATTGCGTTTCACATTCAGCAGTTGCATGTCGTGGGCTGTCAGTTTCAAGTTTGCCGTCATTCGGGAAAGATTGTGAATGTCGATCGTTCCGTCGACTACGAACGGATTGATCCCCGATGCATAGATGTTGTATTTGTCGAAACTGATCAGATTATTCTTGATCTTGATATCCTGCTTGTCGAAACGGAAGGAAGAACCGACTGCCGTGACATATACCGCCGAGCTGTCCATCCGCACATACCCGTTGACGGCAGGGGCCGAGGTGGTTCCGGTTATCGCCAGTTCCCCTTGCAAGGCTCCCGTCAGTTTGGCCATCTTGTCCGGAATGAACGGGTTTACCATCTCCAATGGCAAGGCGGTGATGTTCATATTTCCGTCCAGATAATCCGTTTTTCCCATTTTGTAATAGGCATTGATCGCCGCAACCTCGTTACGGTCGCGGAAAAGGTGCATGTCGACCTGATGCTCCTTGTCGCTAAGTGGCAGGTAAACAGTGTTGAACATCAGTTCACCTACCCGTCCCCCTTCATAGAACAGGCTGTCGATATGAGCGTCCGCCACAACCATGAAGCTGCTGTCCGAAGGGGCATACTGCAAGTCGGCGCTAAGCATTCCTCGCATGGAAGGGAGGTCCGGGAATCCCTTCGTGATCGCATCTAGGTCTATCTGGCTTAGCTCGGCATGGATTTCTTCCATTCCTTCTTCTCCGGCAAGCGAGTGAATCCAGAGCGAAGCATTGTTTTCACCGGTCAGCCGGACATCGGCGGCAATATCCTTTATGTTGCGGTACAGGATATAATTATCGGTATTCAATTTAAATGAACGGAAAGCCAGTATCGGGTCTTCCGGGAAAAGATGCAGGCGCAATCCCTCTTTTTCCTTGTCGACACGAGCCCCTAACCGGATACCGGTTTTACCTTGGCCGTCGGTATATTCCAGTTTGGCATCGACAAAAGTGTTGCGGAGCTTTCCCAGCAAGCTGGCGGTGAAAGGTTGTTGTTTCCTGTATTTTGTCTTGATGACTTTCGTGTCGTACAACAAGCCGAGCGAATCCTGCCGGACAATGAGGCAGATCGTGTCGATCCGTGTTGTGTCCTGCATCAGGTTGAAGAGATCGGCATCGAGGAAGAAACCCTCTTCCGGTGAAGTGTTGGCTTCGATATTCAGGTTGTCGAAGGTAATATAATATTGTTGCAGGATGTTGTAGATCGGATTATCCTTACCGGCTGTGATTTTCAGGTCCATATCCGGGAGGAGCGGACGGAAAGATGGAATGTCGATCATCGAATCGCGTTCTAGCTGTTGGGTGAGACCTTCGTTTATTTTCGTGAACTTATCGGTCATAGTCTCGATATCTGCATTTCCGGTCAGGACGATTCCAAAGTCTCCGGCGTGGAAAGAGACGCGGGTAGTGTCTTTATCGCTGTGAGCGTGTAAAGTCAATGTTTTCGGGTGGAACTTACCGGTCGGATTTATCAGTTCCCAGTTACCGAGGGTAACGTCCACTTGGTTATTCTTTCCCATGTCTGTTTCCGCCTCTGCGAAAAGCTGGAAGGAGGTCGCCAGCGAATCATTCATAAAGTGCATGCCGTACAGGTCCAGGTTTTGCACGTCGGCGATTAGCATCGCATTCACTTTCTTCTTGTGGAGGGTTGCATTGAGCGACATATCCATCTTCGCAAGCGGATAATGGCTGAGCAGGTCGAATTTCAACAAGTTCTTTTCCAGCGAACCGTCTAACCTTACGTCGGATACGGCGTATGTCCCATACTCGATATTCGTAATCTTCCCCTCTAATTTAGCCCAAGTGGAAACGTCGAACGGATCATACCCTTTCCCCTCAGCACGGAACGAGGCGGCCAGGTGGTAAAGGGAATCTTTGGGTAAGAATTCGGTTGGTTTCAGGCTGTCAATCTTCAGGTCAGCCAAGTAAGACGCTTGTACGGGGTTATAACGTGCAGTCAGTCC
>OHJT01001391.1_pt1 | contig 13074 bp, 10 predicted proteins | sample 1568651 | NCBI WGS metagenome assembly OHJT01 (sample SAMEA3879608, study PRJEB24766) | human gut metagenome | biome: human-associated habitat; feature: feces | place: USA | collected 1985/1987 | reverse complement strand
GGTAAGCTGGTGTAACCTTAATATCCTTAAAATTCATGCCAAAGTGTGATGCTGCAACAGACAATTCGGACATTAGTCCTGCACACATCAAATTGTAGCCAATGGAAGCCTCATACCACCAGCCATCATCAAGCACACCCTTTGCTAGTTCGTCGGCAGCACCGCCCGGTCCATATAAGAAACGCTCCATGCGCTCCTTATCGCCCAATACAGCTGCACTATAAACGGCTCCTGCAATCTCAGCAAGCAGCCAGTTTGATGCCTCACCGCTGCAAATCTCTGCGTCAATATATTCCATATAAAAACGCATTGTCTGCTCTATATTCTCTCGATCTTTTTCTGTCCAACCAGCCCAGTCATAGATCAAATCATATGCACAAGCTGCACTTTTAAAAAACTCTCCATCATGCACAAGCTCCTGATTACCGGCACGTGGAAGTCTGCAATATCCATCTGGTGCGCTCCACTCTCTTAAAAATGCTGCTGTTTTTTGTCTGATTTCATCAGGAATAATCTTAGTGTTAAATTTTATGATATTTAAGATATATGAGGAATTGGCGGAGAAGCTGGAGTTAAAGAAACAACAGGCAATTTTTGATAAAGAAATAGAATTGTGTAAAGAGCAACTTCAGGAACGGGAAGTGGCAAATTTAAATATCAGAAAGCTCAAGCATGACATTGAAAATCATTTAATGTGTATAAGAGAGTACGCGGTGCGAAAAGAGTTTGAAGGTGCAATAGACTATATTGATGACATATTAAATGGAGAGAATTATCTGAAAAATAATTCAGAAATTAATACCGGAAATATAGTAGTTGATACTCTTTTAAATTACAAAAAATCTGTTATGGAGAAATCAGACATAAAGCTGAATTTACGTATTGAAATTCCACAGAAACTTAGATTTAATGATGCGGATATTTGTGTGATACTTGGCAATTGTCTTGATAATTCTATTGAAGCAGTCTGCAAACTTGATGATGTTAGTAAAAGAGAGGTTAATGTAGATCTGGTATACAGAAAGAAAGGCCTGCTTATCAGGATTTCTAATCCGTTTTCAGGAGACATAAAAAAGGATACTAATGGAAATCTGGTCACAACAAAAGCAGATAAAGAAAATCATGGAATGGGCTTATGCTCTGTAAAAAATGCTGTTAGTAAATATAATGGTGTAATGAATATTTCAACGGATAATAGTATGTTTAAGGTACAGATATTACTATATTAAGGGAAAAAATACATCTAAAACCGTATTTTTTACATGGAGAAGAGAGCTGGTCATAATATCAACTATATTTATTATATGATGAATAAAAAAGTAATTATTATAACCATTGTAGTACTGGCGATTTTGGGAAGTGTGATATTTTTTTATAAACAGAATGCAGAAAATAGCAAAAAATATACTCAGAACTCGATAGAGAGTGAGGTTGTGTTAGCGAGTTCTAAGGAGGGCTATAATTCGGTAGTGGTATATCAGCTTAATAATGCACTAATTGTAAGTGCAGAATCGGAAGCAGCATTTTTTGATGGAGTACGGTATGAGGTAGAAACACAAGGTAATGTGGATTCAAGTGATATAGATATTGTATGGACGAATATAGGTGGTGGTACAGAAAAAACCGAGGATAACGATCTGATTATAGCAGAAATAAAAATATCAGAAAATGGTAAATTAATATCCGATACTAAAATTAATTTTGCGAAAAAGGCATTTGATGCGCTTGAGGATGTTCTTAAAAGCAATAAGAGATAAATAATATCAATTTAAGATTTGGGCGAAGCAGTAATGTATGCCCTTTGGAGGGCTAAAATTAAACCACCACTTGAAGTGGAGTTTGCGAACTTAGAATTATCTCAACATTAATAAGAAGGGAGAATTTCATGCTGAAGAACAAATATATCCAGAAAATTTTAGTTAGTTTGTTTGTGGTTATATGTATTGCTGCAATCAGTTGTGTTATGTATTTTAAAAGTAATATTAAAGATAGTCCGGATGTAAATAATAAGGTCGTTGCTGAGACCGAGCAAAATCAGACAGAAAAACTTAAGGATATTTCCATCAACATTTCAGATCATTATATTACGAATACGGGTGATCCGGGAAATCTGTACACCATAGATGAAAACAATGCTTTGTGGGGCTATGGGAATAATGAATGGGGACAGCTTGCACAGGGAACGCGTGACTATGATGTACATAATGAAAAGGTAAAAATTGCAGAAAATATTGTGCATGTAGATTATTCCAGAGAGGGTTTTGCGATTTATCTTACAAAGGATAATAAGCTATATGCATTTGGACATGCAGGAAAAGGTACTGAGGAATTCAGTAAGAGATATGGCTATGATAAGACAGCGAAGCTTTTTGATAATAATTATTATGTGGATACACCATGTCTTATCATGGAAGATGTGAGATATGCAAGGTGCGGTAAGTTTGACATTATTGCTATCAAAAATGATGGTTCTGTATGGACCTGGGGTACTACATATGAGAGCATGACATTTGAGAATTATGCGGTGTCATTTATAAAGAAGCCGGAAAAAATCCTTGATAATGCGGTTTTGGTAACAGGTGGTACATTTCATGCTGCACTGAAAAATGATGGAACAGTATGGACCTGGGGATACAATCCGGCTGACAACTGTGGAATCGCAGACAGTCTTGTCGTAAAGACACCGACTAAGGTCGCATCTGATGCAATAATGGTATGGACAGGCAGATTACAATATAATTCGGACAAGTACAGCCTTGCCGGGTTTGATGGGGAATATCCTGCCGAAATGATGAATACCGTAATAGAAAAAAATGATGGTTCATACTGGATTTGTGGAGAGGGTGTTGGCACAGAACAAAAAACGGTTTCGGGAGAAACGGAGTATACAGTTACATGTAGCAGTAAATTTGTGCCATATGAATTTCCTGCAAATGAATTTTCAAAATAAAATATGGCTGAAAGTAAAAATCCCCGGTAGTAACTACCGGGGATTCTCTGTCTATTCAGCTACAACCTTGGCAAATTTCTTCTTACCACGTCTGATAATGAGTCCCTCGCCCTTGAAATCGTCGAGAGTGTATTTTGTAGAGATATCAGTTACCTTCTCGTCTGCAACGGAAACACCGCCCTGCTGGATATTTCTGCGGCCGTCTCCTCTTGAATCGCAAAGTCCTGCTTTTACGAGAACAGAGATGATATCAAGCTCTCCGTCAGGGAAGTCCTCAGCTGTAACGGTAACTGTAGGCATATTTGCATTGTTGGCTCCGCCTGCGAAAAGTGCATGGCTTGCCTCTCTAGCCTTTGTGGCTTCCTCATCACCGTGAACAAGCTTTGTAAGCTCGAATGCCAGGATTTCCTTAGCTTCATTGAGCTGTGCGCCCTCCCAGCTTTCCATCTTGTCAATTTCCTCGAGAGGAAGGAAGGTGAGCATTCTGATACATTTAAGAACATCGGCATCAGAAACGTTTCTCCAGTACTGGAAGAACTCGAAAGGTGTTGTCTTGTTAGGATCAAGCCATACTGCACCTGACTGTGTCTTGCCCATCTTCTTGCCCTCAGAGTTTAGGAGCAGATTGATTGTCATAGCATATGCATCTTTTCCAAGCTTACGTCTGATAAGCTCTGTTCCACCGAGCATGTTGCTCCACTGGTCGTCTCCACCGAACTCCATGTTGCAGCCGTATTTCTGGAAAAGTGTGTAGAAATCGTAGCTCTGCATGATCATGTAGTTAAACTCAAGGAAGGAAAGACCCTTTTCCATACGCTGCTTGTAGCACTCAGCTGTAAGCATACGGTTTACTGAGAAATGAGCACCAACCTCGCGGAGCACATCCACGTAGTTTAAGTCCATCAGCCAGTCAGCGTTGTTTACCATGATAGCTTTTCCCTCGCCAAAGTCGATGAAGCGGCTCATCTGTTTCTTGAAGCACTCTACGTTGTGGTTGATAGTCTCTGTTGTCATCATCTGGCGCATATCTGTACGTCCTGATGGATCACCGATCTGTGCTGTACCTCCACCGATAAGCACGATAGGCTTGTTTCCTGCCATCTGAAGTCTCTTCATAAGGCAAAGAGCCATGAAATGTCCAACGTGAAGGCTGTCTGCTGTAGGATCAAAGCCGATGTAGAAGGTAGCCTTTCCGTTGTTTATAAGCTCTTTGATTTCTTTTTCGTCTGTTACCTGCGCGATAAGGCCGCGGGCAACTAATTCGTCATAAATTGTCATGATTTTCCTCCTGATAAGATGAATCTGTATTCTGAAAAATAAAATATCCCCCTCATCCATTTAAGGACGAGGGGGATTTCTCGCGTTACCACCTTAATTTGCATCCTGCTCGCACAGGAATGCCTCCGTGAGTTGTCACACATTATTCGACATATATTATATAGTGAAAATAGCCGATTCTGCTAACACTCCGGCACTATAACGTGTGCCAATACGTTGCGGCTTATTAATCGAACCGGGGATATTTAACCATCCGGTATGACGTTCGGTGCAAAGCTCCGGGATGTATTCCAGATCTGTTTCCCTTGCGCCTCTCACCTGCCGGCAGCTCTCTGTAAGTATTGCAGAAATGTACTTGTTCCCATCAAAGCCTGTTGAAATGTAATTATGCTTCAATTGACGATATTATAGCTGTTTAAGAAGGGATTTGTCAAGGGTGCAAAAAGCAGTGATTACTTTAATGGTATATCCGGGTCAGAAAAGCTATTGCAAAAAAGTATAAAAAAGTATAAAATAATAGAAAAAGTATAAAAAGATATAAAAACCTATAAAGAGTTATAGAAAGTATAAAAAAGTATAAAGATTTTTGAATATCATATCATAATATATTGAGGTGAATTTATGCAGAATCCATTTACTACAACCTTCAGTAAGACTCCGGAATACACATATATCCATACAGAGAAAACAGAGGAGATACTGGAAAACTTTATTTACGATAATCCGTCGGAGTCGGTATATAAGATAACCGGTGTCAGAGGCTCCGGTAAAACCGTTATACTTGCAAAGGTGGAGGAAGAATTAAGAACCAATGAAAGCAGATATATAAACTGGCTTGTTTTTGATGTAAATCCTGCAAGAGATATACTGGGACAGATAGCGGCAATGCTTGTAAAGGCCGGTTTTGGTTCACAGGATAAGAAAACAACAGGGATAAACCTCTCTGCAACAGTGATGGGAACAGGTGGTGGAATCGGTTATACGGCAGAAAACAATAATAATTTCTTTGATATCGGTGTAGAAGTTGAGACAATGATACAGGCTGCACAGAAAAAGGGGAAGAAGATACTTGTAGGAATAGATGAGGTTTCAAAGTCCGAAGAGATGATAAAATTTGCGTCTGAATATGGCAGATGGCTCAGAGCAGGGTATCCGGTTTATTTTGTGTGTACAGGCTTGTATGAAAATATACAGGAATTGAGCAATGTCAAAAATCTTACATTTTTCAGAAGAGCGGCAACAGTTAAAACGGAGCCTCTTAATATGATACGAATGACTGAAATGTATAAGAGTAAGCTGGATATTGACAGTAATGAGGCTCGTGAAATGGCGAAAATTACAAAAGGATACGCATATGCATTTCAGGAATTGGGAGTGTTGTATTTTAAGAAAAAGTTGGATGAGTTGTTAGAAGATATTTTACCAAAACTCAAAGCTGAATTGTTTGCATATTCTTATGAAAAAATATGGGAAGAGATGACTGAAATGGACAGGTTTCTTGCAGGACTTTTGACAGAAAAGGAAGAATACAAGCGTGAAGAAGTGCTTAAGCTTATGGGAGAGAAGTCAGGAAGCTACTCTATGTACAGGGATCGTCTTATAAAAAGAGGTATATTAAATTCCAGACAGGGCTATATCTCACTTGCACTTCCATATTTTGGTGAATATATAAAGGAGTATTGTTAGAATCTTAAAATGAGTGAATTATACAAGCTCCAAAAGCTTTTTAATTATTGCACTCTGACCTGTGGTGATGTATACTTTGAATAACAAATAAACTTTGGTTATGAAAGGGAGAAAAAATGAGCACATATTATACTATTATGAGTATGATTGACGGCTTTGAGTCGTTTATCAATCTGGCAGTTATGGTACTGACAATTATTGCATCATGGATTATGTATGCAAAGGCAGGAGAGCACGGCTGGGCGGCTATTGTACCGTTTTACAGCTCATATGTAAAATTCAGGATTGCAGGGAAACAGAAGCTGTTCTGGGGATATCTTGTGGCAAGTATCGCAAGTATAGCAGGATGTATTTTATTAATATATGAGATTATTGCCTCAGGACTTTCCGTTATGACATCCAGTTATATGGGGTCGTATTATGATTCTACCTATGGATATGCCGGAAACCGCATCGGGGCTCACATGGGCATGCTGATATTTGCGGTTATTCTGATTATTGCAGCAATGATTGCGGCAGCGGTTATGAATATCCTCTGCTGTGTCGGACTGTCACATGCGTTTGGCAAGGGAGCGGGATTTGCCTGCGGACTTATATTCCTCAATGTGATTTTTATCTGTATTATTGCCTTCAACAAAAACATTGTTTATGTGGGAGATGGATATAATAGTAATAATAACTACTATAATCCATACGGTTCAAACGGATACGGTCAGCAGTATGGTCAGAACATGTACGGAAACGGAGCAAACCAGCAGTACGGCCAAAACATGTACGGAAACGGAGCAAATCAGCAGTACGGCCAGAACATGTACGGAAACGGGGCAAACCAGCAGTACGGTCAGAATCCGTATGGCACAGCACAGGGCACAGATACTGCAAATTCCTACGGTACATCACAACAGCAGTCATGGAATGATGAGTATAACAACAAAGATTACGAATAAATAATAAGAATAAAGCGCATGAATAGAAACTATAAATAAATGTTATAGTACAAATTTGTATCATTCTCTTGACATATAGTGTCAGAGGACTATAATACAAAACAAGAGTTAATTAAATATGTTCACCAAAATTCGTTGATGAGAACAAAGTCCGGTCTGTATTTATTTTCAGAGAGCCTGTGGGCGGTGTGAACAGGCAATGGTCAGATAGGAATATCCTCTCTAAGAAGCGGGTTGAAAGCATTAAGCATGTCTGTAAACCTCGCCGGTGTCCACCGTTATATGGAAAGCATATGCTGGTATGCAGAGTGTCACAGTAATACACTGTGGAATCAGGGTGGTAACGCGGAATATTTCGTCCCTTTTCAGATTATGTCAATCTGGAAAGGGATTTTTTAATTCCATAAAAGAGTTTTAGTGAGCAGAAAAATGTTAAGGAGGCTTACAATGAAAGCATTACAAAAAGTAAGTAAATTTTTATCAGACTACACATCGATAGTTGTCATAGCAATCGCCGTAGTCACATTTCTGGTTCCGAATCTGATGGCCTGGGTAAATCAGATGCTGTTTGTGGATCCGGTATCCAACAAGTTCACATGTCAGTCAATCATTATCGGAATCATCATGTTTAGTATGGGACTTACACTTACGACACAGGATTTCAAGATACTCGCACAGAGACCATTTGATATATGTGTAGGTGCAATCGCACAGTATCTTATCATGCCGTTTCTCGCATTTGGTATCTCAAAGGCATTGAATCTGCCTGACGGAATCGCACTTGGACTTATCCTCGTAGGCTGCTGTCCCGGTGGTGTTTCTTCAAACATTATGTCATACCTCTGCGGTGGTGATGTGGCATTCTCAGTTGGAATGACAACAGTTTCCACATTGCTCTCACCATTTATGACACCGCTTCTGGTATCATTTCTTGCAAGCGGAACACATGTCTCAATCAAGGCGCTTCCGATGTTTGTGTCAATCATTGAGACTGTAATCTTTCCTGTAGCGGTTGGATTTTTACTCAACTACCTGCTTGGAAAGAAAAAGGCATTTGCCGAGGCTCAGAAGGTCATGCCGGGTATTGCGGTGCTTGGCCTGGCATTCGTTGTAGGTGGTGTTGTATCATCACAGGGCTCAAAGTTCTTTACATCAGGAGTAGTAATTTTTGCGGCAGTTCTGTTACATAACGGACTTGGATATCTGCTTGGATACGGTGCAGGAAAGCTGGTAGGTATGAACACAGCCAAGAAGAGAACCATCTCTATCGAGGTTGGTATGCAGAATGCAGGTCTTGCCACAAACCTTGCTACCACTACAGCACAGTTTGCTTCAACACCTGAATCAGCCATCATCTGTGCAGTGTCATGTACATGGCATTCAATCTCAGGCACACTGCTTGCCGGAGCCTTTGCATTAAAGGACAAAATGGCTGCTAAAAAGGCAGAAGAAGCCGCTGAGACAAAGACAGCATAAAGAGAATGAATACCTATTATAACCGATTGGTAAATTAAACAAAAATTATAGAAATAAAAAATAAATTATGTATAAAATATTTATTGAAATTTGCTAAAAAAAGAGTAAATATAATATACAAATAAAATTAAGATAAACAAAAGAAAGAGGTAATAATATGAGTGGAATCTTAATGATGGTAATAGCCATTGTTGTGCTCGGTGGAGCATACTTATTATATGGCCGTTATCTGCAAAACAAATGGGGCATTGATCCAAATGCCAAGACTCCTGCCTACGAGATGGAGGACGGAGTAGACTATGTACCGGCCGATACCAATGTAGTATTCGGACATCAGTTTGCATCTATAGCAGGTGCAGGCCCAATCAACGGACCAATTCAGGCAGCTATTTTCGGATGGCTTCCGGTTCTGCTTTGGATATTAATTGGTGGTGTATTCTTTGGAGCTGTTCAGGACTTTGCATCTATGTACGCTTCAGTTAAGAACAAGGGTCGTACAATCGGTTACATCATCGAGGAGTACATCGGTAAATTAGGAAAGAAATTATTCCTGTTATTCTGCTGGCTGTTCTGTATACTTGTTGTTGCAGCCTTCGCAGATGTCGTAGCCGGAACCTTCAATGGCTTTGCTGCTGATAAAGCAGGCGAGGTTACAAAGGTTGTAGCCAACGGAGCAGTTGCAACTACATCAATGCTTTTCATCATAGAAGCAGTTGCACTTGGTTTCTTCCTTAAATACTCTAAGTTCAACAAATGGATTAACACACTTGTTGCAATCGCATTACTTATAGTAGCTATAGCACTGGGACTCAATTTCCCAATGTATTTAAACCTTAGCGTATGGCACATAATTATATTTGCATATATACTTATAGCCAGTGTTACACCTGTATGGGCACTGCTTCAGCCACGTGATTACCTTAACAGCTACCTGTTAATCTTCATGATCGTAGGTGCGATAATCGGTGTATTTGTTGCAAATCCTGCTTGTAACCTTGATGCTTTCACAGCATTTGCAATCCCTGATGCAAACGGAAACCCACAGTATCTGTTCCCAATCTTATTCGTAACAATCGCCTGTGGTGCAGTTTCAGGTTTCCATTCACTTGTATCATCAGGTACTGCTTCTAAGCAGATAAAGAATGAGAAGAACATGCTTCCTGTTTCATTTGGCGCCATGCTTATGGAGAGTATGCTTGCAATCCTTGCACTTATTGCAGTAGCATCATTCAGTAAGGGAGAGGCAGCAGCTCAGGGACTTACAACACAGCCACAGATTTTCGCAGGAGCTATCGCAAACTTCCTGTCAGTAATCGGTTTACCACACTCACTTGTGTTCACACTGATTAACCTTGCTGTATCAGCCTTCGCTCTGACATCACTTGATTCAGTAGCCAGAGTCGGACGTCTGTCATTTCAGGAGTTCTGGCTTGATTCAGACACAGATGATGACAATATGAGTCCATTTGTCAAGCTGATGACAAACAAATACTTTGCAACAATCATCACACTGGTACTTGCATTCCTGCTTACAAAGGTAGGCTATGCAGAGATATGGCCACTGTTTGGTTCAGCTAACCAGCTCTTATCAGTGCTTGCACTTGTTGCCTGCGCAGTATTCTTAAAGAAGACAAAGCGTCAGGGCTGCATGCTCTGGATTCCAATGGTATTCATGATGGCAGTTACATTTACTGCACTTGGCATGACAATCTACAAGCTTACAAAGGCATTATTCTCTGTAGGACTTGACCTTGGAAATTCATTACAGCTTATATTCGCAGTATTACTGCTCATCCTTGGTGTGCTTGTCGCAATCCAGGGTGTGAAGAAGCTCTGTGAGAAATCAGAAAGCAAGAAAGCTGCAGCTTAATATTTGAGAATTAATAGAAATTAAAAGTCTCAGAATCCGCTATATAAGCGTGTTCTGGGACTTTTTTATGTGAGGATGATGAATAAAAGAAGTGAAAAATAATGGGAGTCTGATATCAGGCTCCCAATTCTCTGTCCTTTCCCATGAAAAATACTGCTAAAGCTTCCGGACCAACATGGCTTCCGGTGCAGAAATCATAGGTGGTATTTATCACATCGCGCACCTTTATGCGCTTTTTAATCTGTTCAATCACATAGAGCGAATCCTCATATGCGTCAGCATGTGCCACTCCGATAATCTGATTTTCAGGGTCTGTAATGTTGTCGCATAACAGATTGACAAGCTCATTTAATACGGCTTTTCGGCCACGACATTTTCTGAACTGTACAATATATCCGTCCTTGCTGCCCCTTAGGATAGGCTTGATACTTAGCATGTTGCCAACCAAAGCGGTGGTTCCGCTTAATCTGCCGGTTCTTGCAATATACTTTAAATTGCCCACGGTAAACACACCGTTTAATCTGGCAGGATAGGTCTCTATAGTGTCAGCCACCTCATCAAAGCTCATGCCCTTCTCACGCATTTCACTGGCGTATATTGCGAGAAGTCCCTGTCCGAGGGAAGCATTTAATGAATCCACCAGGCGTATTTTTCTGCCGTTACTGCAATCATCAAGGACAGCATCGGCTGCGACACGGGCTGAGTTGTAGTTGCCACTTATGTTTTTACTGAGGGAAAAATACAGGATATCCTTGTCGGCCTCTATGATTTCCCTGAAGGTATCTTCAAAGATTCCGCTGCTGATAAGTCCGGTCTTTATCTCGGCACCTTCTCTTATAGCGTCATAGTATTCCTTACCCTTTGCCCGTTCCTGTTCCGGTGTGAGGTCAGGCTCAAAGCAGGTCATTTCCTTTCCGTTGACAAGGTTTACAAATGATAGCACCTTGATTTTATATTTTTTACATAGCTCTGCAGGAATGTTTGCCGCAGAGTCAACAATTATTTCAAACATATTTACCCTCGTATTTCTATAATAATGATATGATGGTCAAAAGGTATTTTGCACCTTTAATCATAATAAATGGTTAACTGTAGTTATGCATCACATACATTGCAATTATATGCCATTAATATATGTGGTTGCAAAGGATAGTATATGTAGTTTTTGATACTATGTCAATGACTTTTGCTATGTTTAGTAAAAATTTAGAATATTTAGATAGAGTTATCAGGGATGTAGTGTTATAGTAGAAATAATAGATATATAGATTCAATAAAACAGAGGAACAATATGAGTGATATAAAATTAGGCTGTCACGTAGGCATGGCAGGAAAAGATATGTTTCTGGCATCAGCCAGGGAAGCAGCATCATACGGCGCGAATGTGTTTATGCTCTACACCGGGGCACCACAGAACACGAGAAGAAAGGAAATCTTTGAGCTCAACATAGACGCAGGCTGGGAATATGCACATGAGCATGGGATAAATGAGATAGTGGTCCACGCGCCATACATCATAAATCTGGCAAACACAGTAAAGCCTGAGACATACGAGCTGGCAGTGGAGTTTCTGGAAAAGGAGATAGTAAGAACCGCAGCAATGAAGAGCCGCATACTGGTGCTGCATCCGGGAAGTCATGTAAATGCCGGTGAGCAGGCTGGAATCTCACAGATTGTAAAGGGACTTAACACAGTGCTCAATCAGAATGATGACGATGTGTTTATCGCACTTGAGACGATGGCAGGAAAGGGCAGTGAAATAGGCTGTTCCTTTGAGGAGCTTAAGGCAATCTATGATGGAGTGGACAGGAAAGAAAGGCTGCGTGTCTGTTTTGATACGTGCCATGTAAATGATGCAGGATACGATATTGTGAACCATTATGATGATGTTTTTGCGGAGTTTGACAGAGTGATAGGGCTTGAGCAGATAGCGGTATTTCATGTGAATGACAGCTTAAATCCTCTCGGAGCACACAAGGACAGGCATGCAAATATAGGCAAGGGAACCATCGGCTATGATACACTGCACCGCCTGGTGCATGATGAGACCTTTGCAAATGTACCAAAGATTCTGGAAACACCATGGCTTTGTGAGGATGGCTCTGCGAAGAAGACTATTCCTCCTTATAAAGAGGAAATTGAATGGCTTCTTAAATAAGAAGGGGGCTAAAAATGTATGGAGAGGTTTGGTATTACAGACAGTAAGATAATGGAGGCATAATAGATGAAGGAAAAAACCTACGAGGGAACTAAAAAAACACAGAATGGTTTAAAGAGAATGTTTTTTTCAGCGCTTGCGATATTATTGCAGGCAGTTTTCATGGTCTATATGTTTACAAGGCTAAATGAATATGCGGCAGCGATAAATACGACCACAAGCGTCCTGGCAATCATACTTGTGCTCGGACTGTACAATCGTGAGCAGACCGCATCCATGACTACACCATGGATTATACTGATACTGGCATTTCCGATAATGGGAGTGTCACTTTACCTGTTAGTCGGACTAAACGGCGCACCGAATAAGATGCGTGCACGGTTTGAAGAGGTGGATTCCATGCTTCTTCCATGTCTGCCTGAAAACGCAGACATACTATCCGATATGTATGAAAAGGTGCCACAGGCAGCGGGAATTTCAACATACCTGGCCAAAAATGCACTTTATCCGGTATATCAGAACACGGATGTAACATATTATGATCAGGCGTCAAAGGGACTCGAAGCGCAGCTTAGCGATTTATCAAAGGCAAAGAAATTTATTTTCATGGAGTATCACGCCATAGAGGACAAGGAATCTTGGCACCGTATCCAAAAGGTGCTCATGGAGCGCGTGCAGGCAGGAGTCGAGGTAAGGGTGTTTTATGATG
>OHJT01001384.1_pt1 | contig 13107 bp, 10 predicted proteins | sample 1568651 | NCBI WGS metagenome assembly OHJT01 (sample SAMEA3879608, study PRJEB24766) | human gut metagenome | biome: human-associated habitat; feature: feces | place: USA | collected 1985/1987 | reverse complement strand
TTATCAGGTGTTTATACAATCGACAATTTCCGAATCAAAGGCTTCTGAAAGGCATTCCTTCTCTATGAATTCTGGAGAAAGTTGTTTAACATAGTCAATGATGTGTGCCTTCAAACCGTAACTGCCCAATATATCTGTGATATCGCGTCCGTACACACGGCAAGTAGCCTCGTCGCCATAAACATCTTTCAATTCTTGGGCAGACAAATGGCTTAGTTCATGCGTCGTATCGCCTTCAATAGTATCCACGATCAAGGCCTTTCCACCCGGACGCAGTACCCGATGTATTTCCTGCATAGCCTTTCTGTCTTCTGGGATACAATATAGAATATGGGAACAGATAAGCAGATCGAATGAGTTGTCTTCATAAGGCATTCGGGTCATATCTGCCTGGTAAGTAGCAACGTTCGGATTGAGATCTGCATCTATATAAGTCGAGACGTATGGCGAATTTTTCAGGAAATCTTTCAGTCCTTTTACCGGTGCGAAATGGAGTACGCGCATTGGCTGTATCCCGCTTTTGAATATCTCGTTTTTGATGTACATGCAAAGAATTCGTGTCCGTTCGAGAGAAAGGCAATGCGGACATTTGATATTCTTGCGTAATCCAAGATTACCGTGAGAGAGAAAACGGCGGGACGACTTGCCGCAACAGCAACATTCATATCGGTTACCCCATAGCAGTACTGCCTCTATTTTGTAAAGGGCGTAATGAAGGGCGATCCGCTGTTTCTCGCTCACGATTTTTCTGTATATGTTTTTGATCATAACTGCTGATCCGTTTCTTACATTCTCTCCGGAACCTCGATTCCCAACAATGACATGGCCGATTTGACAATCTTGGCTACGTTGGCGGAGAGGACAAGGCGGAACTCTTTTACTTCTTCATTCTCTTCGCGGAGGATGGAGAAATCGTGATAGAACTGGTTGTATTCTTTTACCAGGTCATAAGTATAGTTGGCGATGAGGGCGGGGCTGTATTCCTTTCCTGCTTCGCGAACGACGGAAGCGTAGTCGGCTATCATCTGGATCAGGTTTTCTTCCTTCTCGGATATGGTAGTCGTTGTCGGCAGTTGTTCGGGCAAAACGATGCCCTGTTCGGCAGCTTTACGCAGAACGGAACGGATACGGGCATATGTGTATTGGATGAACGGGCCGGTATTACCGTTGAAATCGATCGATTCCTTCGGGTTGAAAGTCATGTTCTTGCGCGGGTCCACCTTCAGGATGAAGTATTTCAAGGAACCGAGGCCGACCATGCGGGCGATGTTTTCGGCTTCTTCCGGTGTCATTTCGTCCACTTTGCCCAGTTCCTGCGAGATTTCGCGGGCTGTACCCACCATCTCTTCCATCAGGTCGTCTGCATCGACAACCGTTCCTTCGCGGCTCTTCATCTTGCCTTCCGGCAGTTCGACCATGCCGTAAGAGAAATGTACAAGGCCTTTGCCGAATTCAAAACCCAATTTATCCAACAGGATGGACAATACCTGGAAATGGTAGTTCTGCTCGTTTCCTACCACATAGATCATTTTGTTGATAGGATAGTCGTCGAAACGCAATTTGGCAGTTCCGATATCTTGTGTCATGTAGACGGAAGTTCCGTCGGCACGGAGCAGCAGTTTCTCGTCCAGGCCGTCTTTCGTTAGGTCTGCCCATACGGAACCGTCTTCACGGCGGTAGAAAATGCCTTTGTCGAGCCCTTCCAGCACTTTGCCTTTACCTTCCAGGTAGGTCTGTGATTCGTAATAGATCTTATCGAAGTCTACGCCCATCATTTTGTATGTCTCGTCGAATCCGGCGTACACCCAGTTGTTCATCATTTCCCAAAGAGCGCGTACCTCCTTGTCGCCGGCTTCCCATTTGCGGAGCATCTCGCGTGCTTCGGCCATCAGGGGAGAAGCGGCTTCGGCTTCCTCTTTCGTCATGCCTTTTGCTTCGAGGGCGGCAGTCTCTTCTTTCAGTTTGTTGCTGAAAAGGACGTAGAAGTCACCGATCAGGTGGTCGCCTTTCTTGCCGGCCGTTTCGGGAGTCACGCCGTTGCCCCATTTCTGCCAGGCGAGCATGGACTTGCAGATATGGATACCGCGGTCGTTTACGATGTTCGTCTTTACCACTTTATTGCCGTTTGCTTTCATGATCTCGGACAGGCTGTAACCCAATAGGTTGTTACGCACGTGTCCAAGGTGGAGCGGCTTGTTGGTGTTGGGAGAAGAATATTCGATCATGACCAGCGGAGACTGTTCCGTTACAGGGATGATCCCGTATGACGGCTGGCCGTTGATTTCGTTTAATAAATCGATCCAGCAGGCACAGGCGATGGTCAGGTTGAGGAATCCTTTGATTACATTGAATTCGGCTACAGCCGGTTCATGCCGGAGCAGGTATTCGCCAATTTCCTGGGCAGTCTGTTCCGGAGATTTCTTCGACATGCGGAGGAAGGGAAAAACAACCAGAGTCAGATGTCCTTTGAACTCTTTCTTTGTCTTTTGCAGTTGTACCTGGTTGGCTGCCACATCGGCGCCATACAGTTCTTTTATGCCGGTAATGATAGCACCGGTAATCTGTTGTTCGATAACCATATTCGTTTAGTATATGTTCGGATTTATTTTGCCTGCAAAGGTACAGGTTTATTTTGTAAAAACCATAAGATTGGTGTGGGTAGGAAAGAGATAACTATGATTTGATAAAGTAACCGGCATGCAATAAAAAAGGCATTCCGATTGCGGAGTGCCTTTTTACTTATTGAGAGTGTAAGACTAATTTACTTGATGATTTCTGTCAATTCGGCGCCAGCTTTGAATTTAACTGATTTGCGTGCCGGGATTTCGATTGGTTGTTTAGTCTTCGGGTTAACACCTTTGCGTGCAGATTTTTCAGCAACAGAGAAAGAACCAAAACCTAAAAGGGCCACTTTGCCACCTTCTTTTAATTCACTGGATACTGTTTCAACAAAAGCTTCTACAGCTTTCTTTGCATCAACTTTGCTTAAACCGGATTTTTCCGCTACAGCATTGATAAATTCTGTTTTGTTCATGATGGTTTGATAATTAATATATTAAACAATATTTGTGATAGCCTAAAAAGTCGGTGTCAAATGTAATTCTATTTTGATATATCGCAAAGAAAAAAAGAGTTTTTTTTATTGATTTACTATGTTTTAGTGCTATTTTGTCAGAAAACTGCCGAAATATATATACCTTTGTCCTTAAATTGTAAATATATGATGAATCAAAATAGTTCGGGATTCCTGAGCAGTATCCCGATGGTTACGAAAAACCTTATCATTATCAACCTGTTGTTTTGGGTAGCGAGTCTTGTTTTACCTAAAGTAGGGATTGATTTAGTCCAGTTATTCGGACTGCACTTTCCGGGTGTGAAGGATTTCTATCCTTTCCAGTTTGTGACTTATATGTTCATGCATGATACCCATTCGTTTGCGCACGTGTTTTTCAATATGTTCGGTGTGTATATGTTCGGACGCGTGCTGGAGAATGTCTGGGGGGCGAAGCGCTTCCTGATCTTTTACATGGTGACGGGTATCGGGGCGGGTATTACGCAGGAATTGGTTTGGCTGTATTCCGTCCATTCCTTCGCAAGTGCGAACGGGGTTACTCTGGTACAGTTGGTTGCAGGAGATCCTTCATTGAACTATCTGATTACGATCGGTGCTTCTGGTTCCGTGTTCGGTATTTTGCTGGCATTTGCCATGTTGTTCCCGAATGTTCCGCTGTACCTGATGTTCATCCCTATTCCTATCAAGGCAAAATATTTCGTGATCTTTTACGGATTGGCCGAATTGTTTATGGGTGTCGCTAACAACGGTGGTGATTCCGTGGCGCATTTTGCCCATCTGGGCGGTATGCTTTTCGGTTATTTCCTGGTTCGGTATTGGAAAAAGAAAGATATAGACAATGGGCGATATTTTTACTAATCTCAAACGGACTTTCAATTCCGGCAACATCCTGGCAAAACTGATTTATATCAATGTCGGGCTATTCGTCATTATACGGTTGGCAAGTGTGATCCTGATGCTGTTCAATCTGGGCGGTTTTCCGTTTTTGCAGTATTTGCAAGTGCCTTCGTCTCCCGAATTGCTTTTGTACCGGCCGTGGACGATTATTACTTATATGTTCACGCATTTCGACTTTCTGCATATTCTGTTTAATATGCTGTGGTTATACTGGTTCGGCGGTTTGTTCCTTACTTTTTTCAGTGAGCGGCAATTAGGCGGCCTGTATCTGTTAGGAGGTATTGCCGGGGCTGTCTTGTTTCTTGTGGCATACAACATATTCCCTTATTTCCGTACAGTTGCCGCTTATAGTTATTTGATGGGAGCGTCGGCTTCGGTTATGGCCATTGTGTTTGCCGTCTCTTTCTACCGGAAAGATTTGGAGATCGGCTTGTTCCTGATCGGGAGGATCAAGCTGATTTATCTGGCCCTGTTTACATTTGTGATAGACTTGCTGGCCATTACATCGACGAATGCCGGTGGTCATATCGCCCATATCGGCGGGGCGTTGTTCGGCATCTGGTTCGCCACCCGGATCAAGGAAGGCAAAGATTTGACAGCTCCTATGAACCGCCTGCTCGACTGGGTGGTGAATCAGGGAAAGCGGAAACCCAAGATGCGTGTGACTTATAAACGTCCTGAGACCGATTATGAATATAATGCCCGTAAACATCGGGAAACAGTCGATCTGGATGCAATATTGGATAAATTAAAACGTTCCGGTTACGAAAGCCTTTCGGCAGAAGAAAAGAAAAAACTATTTGATGCCAGCAAAAAATGAGCGAGCGGTTTAAAGCGATCAGGATTCTGTTTAAATCTGTAGTCGGTACTGCCAATGTGATAGTTATTCTGCTATTCATTGCTTCGGCCTTCTCGGACAGAATTTCACCGGACAGGAGTGTGTTCTTCTCTTATCTGGGGTTGGGATTTCCTGTATTTTGCGTTTTGAACCTCTGTTTTGTTGTTTATTGGCTGTTTCTTTGGGAATGGCGGTTTGTGTTGATCGGACTATGTTCGTTCCTGATCTGCCGGGGGGCTGTAACCCGTTATTTCCCTTTCCATGACAGAGTGGACGATATTCCGAAAGAGAATGTACTGAAAGTCTTGACTTATAATGTCATGGGATTCGGTTATAAAGGCCATACGGAAGATGCTCCGAATCCGATCATACGGTATATTGCGAATTCCGGTGCGGATATCGTATGTCTGCAGGAATATGCAGTAGGTACTTCCAAGAACTTTTTGACGAATCAGAAGATCGCCAATGCCTTGAAGATGTATAGGTATCGCTCCATTATCCCGATCGGAACCTCCGGTACGCTCAAATTCAATATAGCCGTATTTTCCAAATATCCGATCTCCAAATCCCGTAAGATCAAGTATGACAGCTCTTTCAACGGCTCGTCCATTCATGAACTGGATATAAGAGGAAAGAAGTTGACTTTGATCAATAACCACTTGGAGTCTTTCAAGCTGACGATGGAGGACCGGAGCCATTATTCCGCATTTATCAAGAACCTGAATTCCGAAACGCTCGATGGTTTGAGAAGTTCCATCGAACAGAAGTTGGGGCCTGCATTCCGGATACGTGCCCGTCAGGCGAGAGCGGTTGCCGAAGAAATCAAAAAGATCGATACCGATTATGTATTGGTGTGCGGTGACTTCAACGATACGCCGATTTCCTATGCCCATCGTACGATCCAGGGACCATTGAAAGATGCTTATGCTGCTTCGGGCTGTGGTGTCGGGGTCACCTATAATGAAAACTTCTTTTGGTTCAGGATCGACAACATCCTGCATTCAGCCAATATGAAACCGATCAACTGCACGGTCGACAAGGTGCGTTATTCCGACCATTATCCGCTGTGGTGTTATTTGCAATTGAAAGAGGGGGATTGAAAATGAAAAATTCCCCTATACAGGAAACCGTAGTTTCTCGTATAGGGGAATTTTTGTGCCGTGCTTATGGAGTTAGCTCTTTATGCTACAGTTCCGCATCGTTCACTGCATCCAGGATGTCGGCAAACAGGTTCTCGACGAAGAAGAACGTGGCATTGCAAAACAGCTTCGGGTCTTTGATCAAGGCAACCGTATTGCTTTTGCCATTATTGGCGATTACGCTTTCTGCCGAATACGTCTTGAACTTCTTATTGTTCTGTGGATCGTATTGATAAACGATATTGCTAACTTCTGCCGAGTAGCAGTTGTCGTGGCAATTGATTTTCATCTTGTATTTGATGATCGTTTCGTCTGTATCGTTCAACAGCATCTCGACTTTGGAAGAAACGTTGATAGTCCCTTTGGACTTCTTGGAGTTGACATTCGACAGGAATATATCTTTCGCATAGCTTTTCTTCGCCCATTGATTGATTACTTCGAATATCTGGTCCTGGCTCATATCTTTCACATGGACTGTGTCGCGATAGCATACTTTCCCGTTTTTCATCGGGGCACACTCGTCGACTTCGCCTTTATGCCCCTGTGCCGTTGCCAGCGCAGGGAGCATGATCAATAGAAGGAAAAACAGCTTTTTCATCATCCTATTTCATCCATACATTTACGATTTCACCGATGACGGTTATCTGCTGGCCTTCTGCCGTTTCGCCCTGCTTGCGGCAGTCGATGATCAGCCAGGCATCCCCGCTTTCACCTTTCTTAAAGAAAGACAAGCTATATGTGTCATTGTTACCTATTTCTTTATAGACAGGACTGTCTTTGCTGATGGCGATCGAGGCAATCGATTTGCCGAACATATTACCCGTGCCTTTCCACTGGGCGGATGTCTCTTTTGTATCCGGCTTACCGGCGGATACGACCTGCATATCGCTTTCCGGTAACATCTGTAATAATGTAGACGGAACCTTATCGGCGGCAAAAGCCACATATCCTTCTTTTGCCGGAACCGGAGTTGCCGGTTGGGTGGTCTGGGCTGGTGTCACAGTCCGAGCGGGAGTGACCGGTGTTGCCGGAACTACGTTGGCGGTTGCCTGCGTGCCTAAAGCGGCGGAGGCGGAGGCAAACATTTCGTCAATGAAATCGACTGTCTTTCTTCGGAATTTGCCGTTGCCTCGGTTCAATTTGGTTTGGTCTTTGTTCAGGCAATACTTATCTGTAATCCATTCTTCGGCGGTGTATTTTTCCGGTTCACGCTGGTACGATACATTATATTCGTAACGGATACCGGCCACTTTCACTATACATTTCTGGTTCTCGCATTCCATCGTGACGCGATAGTTCATTTCCGTACGGTCCAGAGAAAGGGCGGTGCTCTGGAAGACCAGGTTGGTTTGCCCTACTGCGGCGATGTCGCCTTTTGCCTTGTCGGAATAGACAACGCGGTTACCGTCTTCACTGAAGAAACCGTCCGCCCAGTCCAGCATTTTGTCATATACTTCATCTTTCGAAAAAGAAGGTGCGTTTATCTCCTTTGCGAATACTACTTTACCATTCTCGACCGGAACGGCTCCGGCTAAATACTTGGAATCTTCCTGAGCCCAGAGTAGGGCCGGGATAAATAGCGTTAATAATAAAAGTTGCTTCATGGTTATTCTTTACTTATGTTTTTTACGGGCAAAGATATATAATTGTGGCTGAAATAAACTAAGAGTGTGACAAATAAATTAATCTAATTACTGTTGGACAAAGAAAAAAAGCCTATATTTGCACCCTGTGAAAAAACGAATAATAACATAAACATAAGATTCAAATGCAAAACAAAGGATTTGTAAAGGTCTTTGCGGTGTTACTTACGCTTGTCTGTATGTTTTATCTGTCATTCTCGTTCGTGACAAGACATTACAACAGTAAAGCCGCTGAGTATGCAGGTGGAGATCCGGTAAAAGAGAGTTCTTATTTGGACTCGTTATCTACTCAGAAGGTATGGTTGGGCTATACGCTCAAGGAGTGCCGTGAAATGGAAATCAGTTTAGGGCTTGACTTGAAGGGCGGTATGAACGTCGTTCTGGAATTGAATGTGGCCGATGTGATTCGCTCGCTTTCGAACAACAATCAGGACGAGAACTTCAATAAAGCATTGGACCTGGCTTATGAAAATCAGGCTACAAGTCAGAAGGACTTTATTGATCTATTTGCAGAAGAGTATAAGAAGTTAGATAATGGCGCCCGTTTATCCGCTATTTTCAGTACTTTCGAATTGAAAGACAAAATCACTCCGCAGAGCTCGGACGCACAGGTAATCGCCGTGTTGAAGGAAGAACTGAAGAGTGCAATCGATAATTCATTTAACGTATTGCGTACCCGTATCGACCGTTTCGGCGTGGTGTCTCCGAACATCCAGCGTCTGGAAACTGCCGGTCGTATTCTGGTTGAACTTCCGGGTGTGAAAGAACCGGAACGTGTGCGTAAATTGTTACAGGGTAGTGCCAACCTCGAATTTTGGGAAACATACAACTTGCCGGAAATCTACCAGCAGTTGGTTGCCGCCGATAATATGTTGGCTACAATCCTGAAATCGGACGATACTGCTGCTGTAGGTTCGGATACTACGGCTATCGAAGCAACGGAAGAAGTAGTTGCCGACAATGCTGCTGCCGAAACAACCAACGACGCAGATTCTCTGCTGGCTAAGATCGGTGAAGACAAGCCTGAAGCACAGGCAGCCAAGAGCATGGAAGAATTCGCAAAGCAACATCCGTTGTTCGCCGTTCTGCAGATCAACCAGTATAACGGACAGTTGGCTCCCGGACCGGTTGTCGGTATTGCCGATAAGAAAGATATTGCCAAGATCAACGAATACTTGAACATGAAGCAGGTAAAAGATATCCTGCCGCGTAACCTTTCTTTGAAATGGGGCGTAAAGGCTATCGATGAAAAAGAACAATATTTCTACTTGTATGCAATCAAGATGACGAACCGCGACGGAACGCCTGCTTTGGGAGGTGACGTTGTAACGGATGCTAATGCAGACTTCGTTCAGCAGGCAGGCCGTTCAGAACAGCAGGTTAGCATGACTATGAACGCAGAAGGGGCTAAAGCATGGGCTCGCCTGACAAAAGAAAATATTGGTAAAGCGGTTGCTATCGTTCTCGACGATATGGTTTATTCAGCTCCTAACGTGCAGGTGGAAATCACAGGCGGACGTTCTCAGATCACAGGCCACTTCACTCCGGAAGAGGCAAAGGACTTGGCTAACGTGTTGAAATCCGGTAAAATGGCTGCTTCCGTACATATCGTACAGGAAGACGTTGTCGGCCCGTCTTTGGGTCAGGAAGCTATCAATTCCGGTGTTATCTCATTTGTTTTGGCTTTGATCCTGTTGATGTTCTACATGTGTGCCTTCTACGGAGTTCTTCCGGGCTTGATCGCCGACGGTGCTTTGGTATTGAACATCTTTTTCACAATGGGTATCCTTGCATCCTTCCAGGCAGTCCTTACGTTGCCGGGTATTGCCGGTATGGTGTTGACGCTGGGTATGGCTGTCGATGCCAACGTGTTGATCTACGAACGTACGAAAGAGGAACTTCGTGCCGGTAAATCGTTGAACAAAGCAATTGCCGATGGTTACAGCAACGCATTTTCTGCAATCTTCGACTCGAACTTGACTTCCATCATCACTGGTGTCGTATTGTTCTATTTCGGTACGGGGCCTATCCGTGGTTTTGCCACGACGATGATTATCGGTTTGTTCGCGTCCTTCCTGACGGCAGTCTTCCTGACTCGTATCGTTTACGAAGCACTGTTGGCAAAAGATAAACTGAAGAACGTGACCTTTACGACTTCTATTACGAAAGATTTATTGACGAATCCGAAGATCAACTTCTTGGCAGCCCGTAAGGTTGGGTATCTGATTCCGGCCGGTATTATTGTTTTGGGTGCGATCTCCATGTCTACTATCGGTTTGAACAACGGTATCGATTTCACCGGTGGACGTAACTATGTGATCCGTTTCGCCCAGGATGTGAAGACTGACGAAGTCCGTAATCTGTTGGATGCGCAGTTGGATGGTTCTGTTAGCGTTATCCAGATCGGTACTCCCGACCAGGTTCGTGTATCTACCAACTATAAGATTGAAGACAATGATCCGGCTATCGACCAGGAAATCGAAAATAAATTGTTTGAAGGTGTCAAGTCATTGCTTCCGGAAGGAACGACTTTGGCTCAGTTCACGGATCAGTATATCCAGAGCTCACAGAAGGTAGGACCGAGTATGGCAGACGATATCAAGAACGCTGCGTTTCTCGCAGTTGTATTTGCCATGTTCTGTATGGCGGCTTATATCTTGCTTCGTTTCCGCGACATCTCATTCTCTGTCGGTGCATTCGCTTCTGTAGCTGTCACGACTTTGTGTATTATTTCATTCTACACATTGCTTTGGAAGGTATTGCCGTTCTCTATGGAAGTCGACCAGACCTTTATCGCGGCTATCCTGACCATCATCGGTTACTCTATCAACGATACCGTGGTTGTGTTCGACCGTATCCGTGAAACGATCGGTCTGTATCCGAAGCGTGATCGTTATCAGGTGATCAACGATGCATTGAACTCGACTTTATCCCGTACCTTCAATACATCATTAACTACATTGGTAGTTGTATTGTGTATCTTCATCCTGGGTGGTGCGACGATCCGTAGCTTTACGTTCGCTATCTTGTTAGGTATCATTATCGGTACATATTCTACTCTGTTCGTGGCAACTCCTATCGCTTACGAATTGCAGAAGAAGAAGATCAATAAGAAAGCAGCTGCTGAAGCTGGTAAATAAGAATAGATTTTAATCCGATAGAAAAGGGCTGTTCCTGGTTAAGGGAATGGCCCTTTTTGTGCTTCTAAACATAATTGTGCCGGTTGGCAAGATGAAAGAGAATGCTTATCTTGTACGCCTCTTACTTCTGCTATTTACTTACAGATTGTAAGAAAACACCTTAAAATATCATGTTATGGAAGTACGCCTAAGTAACCAATTGCCGGTTTACCCATCTTTTGTTCCCGGTATCCGCCGCGCTCCTGATCGCGGCTATTCACTTACGCCTGCACAAACAGAAACGGCCTTGAAGAATGCGCTCCGTTACATTCCCGAAGAGTTGCATGAAGTGCTGGCTCCGGAGTTTATGGAAGAGTTGATGACTCGCGGCCGCATTTACGGATACCGTTATCGGCCGGAAGGAGACTTGAAAGCCAAGCCTGTCGACCAATATAAAGGGCAATGTCTGGAGGGAAAGGCTTTCCAGGTGATGATCGACAACAATCTCAGTTTCGATATCGCTCTCTATCCATACGAACTGGTTACGTATGGCGAAACCGGGCAGGTTTGCCAGAACTGGATGCAGTATCGCCTGATCAAGCAATATCTCGAAATACTGACGAACGAGCAGACACTCGTGATCGAGTCCGGACATCCGTTGGGACTGTTCCGTTCCAAGCCGGATGCACCCCGTGTGATTATTACCAATTCCATGATGGTCGGCCTGTTCGACAATCAGAAAGACTGGCATATAGCCGCCCAGATGGGTGTCGCTAATTACGGACAGATGACCGCCGGCGGCTGGATGTATATCGGTCCGCAGGGGATTGTGCACGGGACGTTCAATACCTTATTGAATGCCGGGCGGAAGAAATTAGGCATTCCGCAGGATCAGGATTTGCGCGGGCATCTCTTTGTCTCCTCCGGTCTCGGAGGAATGAGTGGGGCACAACCGAAAGCGGCCGTTATAGCCGGTGCTGCCAGTATCATTGCAGAAGTGGACAGTTCCCGCATCCAGACCCGCCATTCGCAAGGTTGGGTTCAGCATGTGACTGAAGATAAAGCAGAAGCATTCCGTATGGCGCAGGAGGCTATGCAGGTAAGGGAACCGATTTCGATCGCTTATCATGGCAATATAGTAGACTTGTTGGAGTTTGCCGAGGCGCAGGCGATCCGGATCGATCTGCTGAGTGACCAAACTTCCTGTCATGCCGTCTATGAAGGTGGTTACTGTCCTGTCGGCATCTCCTTTGCCGAGCGTACGGAACTTCTTTCTCACGATATGGACCGGTTCTGCTCGTTGGTCGATCAATCTCTGCACCGTCATTTCGAGGTAATCAAGAAGCTTGTGGCTTGCGGCACTTACTTTTTCGACTATGGAAACTCGTTTATGAAAGCCATCTACGATGCCGGTGTAAAGGAAATTTCCCGGAACGGAATAGATGAGAAAGACGGTTTCATCTGGCCATCCTATGTCGAGGACATTATGGGGCCGGAACTGTTCGATTATGGTTACGGGCCTTTCCGCTGGGTATGCCTGAGTGGGAAACATGAAGATCTGGTAAAGACCGACCAAGCAGCTATGGATTGCATCGATCCGAACCGGCGCGGGCAGGACAGGGATAACTACAACTGGATTCGCGATGCCGAGACAAACCGGCTTGTTGTCGGCACCGAGGCGCGCATTCTCTACCAGGATGCGGAAGGAAGATTGAATATCGCGCTCCGCTTCAACCGCATGGTGCGGGACGGAGAAGTCGGGCCGATCATGCTTGGACGTGACCATCATGATGTGAGTGGGACGGATTCGCCTTTCCGCGAAACGTCCAATATTTATGACGGAAGTAACGTCATGGCCGATATGGCTGTCCAGTGTTTTGCCGGAAATGCGGCACGGGGTATGAGCCTTGTTGCCCTTCATAATGGCGGCGGAGTCGGTATCGGGAAAGCGGTAAACGGTGGTTTCGGTATGGTGTTGGATGGAAGCGAACGGGTGGACGAAATCCTTCGTTCCGCCATGCTCTGGGATGTGATGGGAGGAGTGGCACGCCGTTCCTGGGCCAGGAATCCGAATGCCATGTCCACCAGCGCGGCCTTTAACGAAAGCTATGGCGATTGGTATCATATCACGTTGCCTTTTATTCCGAAAGAAGATTTAATTCAAAATAGTATACGTACCTCTTTAAAACGCAAAGTATGAGTACATGGAATAAGATAATGGAATGTGTCCCCAATTTCAGTGAGGGAAGGGATTTAGCGAAAATAGAAAAGATAGTAGATAAATTTCGTGCCAAAGCCGGTGTAAAGCTGTTGGATTACAGTAATGACGAAGATCATAACCGACTGGTCGTGACGGTAGTCGGTGAACCGGAAGCCTTGAAAGACGCGCTGCTCGAAG
>OHJT01001354.1_pt1 | contig 13370 bp, 9 predicted proteins | sample 1568651 | NCBI WGS metagenome assembly OHJT01 (sample SAMEA3879608, study PRJEB24766) | human gut metagenome | biome: human-associated habitat; feature: feces | place: USA | collected 1985/1987 | reverse complement strand
TATGACAGAATGGAATTGACTACCCTGTTTTCGCAATAGCTTGCAGGCGCAGATGGTATGCTGTGGATCAGGGAATCCAGGTATTCATTCAGCTGTTTATTTTCAGTGTTTGCGAGGCCTTTTATTGCAACCAGCTGGTGACGCAGATCGTGGCGCTGCTTCTTAAAAAGCTGTTCGTTTGTTGTGATGAGCGAATTATATTTCTTCTGCTCCAACAGGGAATGCTCAAGGAGATTCATATCAAATATGAGCCTTTCATTCTCACGTTTTATACTGAGCATATCGCTTATATTAAGCCCCATTACAATTCCCATGATTATAATGAAAAGCAGAGTTCCAATCTGGTACAGCAATGACAATGAGGCCACAAATTTTAAATGATAATTGATTATCTCGGCACATGAAGCAAGTGCCAGTATGAATACCGGAACCATCAGCCGTTTTGCCCTGCTGTTTTGGCTGCGAACAGCCTCAAGGATGATGTATGCAGTCAGGAAGCAAAGTATGAGAGGCAAAATGACATGGAACACGTACATGCTCTGGGATAGTGCAACCGTACCGCTAAGCTGTAAGACACAAGCGACAAGGTCAAGCACGGTGAGGAGCTTCGCGATAACTATAATTGGCTTGTCATTCTTAAAACCAACTGCAAGCCTGCAGAAATACAGCAGCGGAATCATCTGCGAGAAAAGCCCGATAAAAGCACACAGATACAGCAGTGTAGGGTTTTTGACTATGACACCTGTGTAGTTGCACTCGCCGATAGACCACATGCCGGCCATGAGTGAGAAGAATCCAAAATGAAATATCATCTTGCAAACCTCTTTATCGTAGTATAAAAGCATCAGTGAGATAAATATAAACAAAACACCTGCGGCAAGCTCAAGCAGTGCTATAAAGAATGACCATTTATTCAGCTTTAACAGAGTGAAAAATAAGGATTTGTATGCTCCGTAGATAGGAGAATATACCGTAAGAGAGCTTCTGGTAACTGGAGACAGATACTCTATGCGAAGCTCTGTATCACCCGAATGACCGTCAGTGCCTATCAGGTACCCCTCGGTTGCGGGATCCTTCATATAGGATGGATAGTTTTCGGTCCTGCCAAACTCATATATGAGTTCATCGTCCAGATAGACCTTCGCAGGGGAATAGACAGTTTTTATGTAGATTGGATCATCCTTGTTCAGATTGATATGTGTTGTGACGGTGACATGTGTGCGCGGCGAAAGGTGCTTAAAGGTATGTGGAAATGTGATTTCTTCTTTATCTGAATCCGAGCCTTCCACTACGGCATATGCAGAGCTTACTATAGTGGCTTCAGGATAGCTCGCCTGGCTCATAATCATGTTTTTTGAGGAAAGAAGCAGTATGCAAATCAGTGTAAGCAGTATAATTGTCAGATAGGGAATATCTCGTATAGCGCTAATTTTTTTCATAATCCGGGCTCCTTGCAGTGTATTACTTTTGACAGTCTAGCTCATATCAAATCAATAGGAAAGTGCCTTATTTAAGCCCTCTGGTGTGCTCAAAGTAGTATCTCTCCAGAGCTTTTTTGGCTTTGCCGGAGAGCTCTCTCTTGATAGGGATATTTGTGTCATCGGCCATCACGAAGCATTTGAGTGAAGTATCAATGCGTGTGACATACGACAGGTTTACCGCGTAGCTTTTGTGCGGCAGAAAAAACAGCTCAGCGGGCAGCTGATCTGAAAGCTCTGAAAGCTTCTCATAGCAGCTGATTTCCTCATTTTCTTTTAAATGTATGAAAATCTGCCTGGCTCTCTGCTCTATGTACATGATATCAGAAAGGGCAAGCCTCTCCATACTCTTGTTTCTCTTCACGTAAAGAGATGGGGCATCGGATTTCTTCAGCATGGCAAGGTGAAGAATGTTACTTAGCTCAGCTGCCGAAACCGGCTTTTCGATATAGCCGATGGCAGACAGCCTGTAGCTTTCCAAGGCATGCTCCGTGCTTGTTGTGATGAAAGCAACCGGGATATCGGCATCTGTCTCACGGATTATGGAGACTGCCTCGATGCCGGTCATGGAATCTTTCATGTATATATCCATGAGCAGCAGGTCATACTTTCCGTACTCATATGAGGCAAGAAAAGAATCTGCATCCGTAAAGACAGTGTATGTATTTTGGATATCGCTGTGGTTGAGAATATCACAAAGCAGCACGGTCTCTGCAGCTTCGTCCTCGCATACAGCTATATTAAGTGTTTGTGGCATGTTTATTCCTCTGTAGAATGTGAATGATTATAAATAATCATAATATAATATGAAATAAATATCAAATAAATATCAAATAAATATTGCTATTAAATATCCGAAATGCTAATATAATTATCAGCAGTTTATTAATTATTTTAAGGAGGTTTCAGTTATGAAATACTGTACAAATTGTGGCAGGCAGTTAGCTGATGATGAGGTATGCACATGTCGTCAGCAGGCACAGCCACAGGCACCAAATCAGACACAGGACAACAATGCACAGGCAGATAATGCAGCACAGCAGGGACAGTTTAACGGACAGCCGCAGGGCAGCGCACAGGCACAGTTCAACGGACAGCCACAGGGACAGTTCAATGGACAACCACAGGGACAGTTTAATGGACAACCACAGGGCAGCGCACAGTCGCAGGCGTTTGATAACTTCACACAGCAGGTGAGTGCAGCAGGACAGCAGCTGCAGAATGACAAGAATGTGGCATCTATCATTACATTCTACAAGGGTCTTGTTAAGAAGCCGGCACAGGCTGCAGCAGACTTTGTAAAGAATGCAAATATGGCATCAGGCTTTATATTTATTGGCTTATTTGCCATAGTAGAGGTAGTGCTGTCTGTAGTATATCTGTTATCAAGCGTAATTGGCAGCATAGGCGGTTTTGGATTCTCATTTTACCCGGCGAGCTTCTTTGAGGGAATCTTCTCAGGAATTGTAGGAGAGGTGGTGAGAGTACTCATCCTGGCAGCAGTCATTCTGGTTGTATTAAACGCAGTGCAGAAGGATAAAAAGGTGACATTTGCACAGACACTTTCAGCAGCATGTCTGTATGATGCAGTATACCTTCCGATTATCCTTGTTGCAGCAATCATCGACATAATCCCATTCCAGTTCTTTGGCAATGTGAGCAGCTGGCTGCATACATTTGCGGGTGTAGTAGGATATGTAAGCATATTCTTTGGAGTAAGGGCAATAGAAGAGGATGACAACAAGCTTCCACTCGTGTGTGGACTGGCATTCCTTGCAACAGCCATTGGTTCAACAATTGTAAATGCTATTTTCTAATTTAATATTTGATTTAACATATCTGATTTAATATATCAGAAATAGCCGGATCCTGTGAGATTTTCTTGCAGGATCTTTTTTTATTTCTGGCTTCGAATAGCTATCATATATCTTACGATTTGTCAAGTACGAGTTTTGACACTTTTTGTGTAAATTGTCGTTGTTATTGCCATGCGCGGAATTGATGTATAATGATAATTAGATTAATTTGTTTAGTTAAAAACTAGCTGAATATATGAGTCAATGATAATATGAATTCTATAATAAGCAGGTTTATAAAACTCGGGAAGAGAGGCACCTATGACGCATAAAATCAAGGTACAGATGTTTGGCAATTTCAGAATGGACTATAACGGAGCACCATTTGTGGCGGAAAAAATGCATAAGGAAAGCCAGTTCAACCGCATGATGCAGGCTTTGATACACTATTCTGACTGCGGAATAGCAAAGGATAAGCTCGAGGAAATAGTAATCGGTGAGCGTGATATAGATGCACCTCACACGGCACTAAGAGTTATTGTATACAAGACAAAGCAAAAGCTCGCACAGCTCGGACTGCCGGGAAAGAACCTCATATATTTGGAGGGCGGCATATATTACTGGACTCCGGATATAGAGATAGAAGAGGATGCAGCAGAGTTTGAGAAGCTCTATAACGAGGAACCGGAGAGTGCAGAGACAGTGTGTGATGAGCGGATAAAGGAAATAGAAGACAATATGCTTGAGCTGTACGTAAAAGCACTATATCTGTACAAGGGAGAGTTTTTGGCGGCATATACAGGCGAGACGTGGATAGCACAGGAGGCCAGACGCTATCACACCATGTTTGAGAAAATCGTAAATGAAGCCGCGTACATACTGCGAAAGAGAAAACAATTCAAGAGGCTGGAGAAGCTCGGAGTATATGCGGCAAAGGTCGACCCGTTCAATGAGTGGGGGGAGCTCGTCATGGAGGCGATGGTAGAGACCAGGCGCTATGATGAGGCGGAAGAGCTATACACGGATGTCGTGGACTATTATCTCAGGGAGTGCGGTATTTACCCATCTTCAAGACTCTTGGAAATACTTGAGAAATACAGTAATCAGATGAATCATGCACATGAGATACTGGAAAACATCCAGGAGGGCATGAACGAGCAGGAGGAAACAGAAAGAGGCGGATATTTCTGCAGCTATCCGGTATTCAAAGGAATATATCAGGCGTCCATCCGTATTATGAAGCGCACAAGGGTACCTGTGTATCTCATGCTCTGTACTCTCGAGGACGAGGAAGGCAGACAGGTACAGAGCGAGACAAAGATGAACAAGTATTCAAGGCAGCTCAAGAAGTGCGTTGGTGAATCAATCCGCTACAGTGACATATATACCTCGTATGGAAAGGTGCAGTTTCTTATCATGCTCATCGGAATCAAGCGTGAGGACTGCGAGATAGTGAAAAAGAGAATCAACCGCCAGTTCGCAAAGAAAAATCCGAGAGCCGCAGAGAAATGTCATGTGAACAGTATAGTTTGTGAGTTGTAAAGGAAATAGTACAAATAGGTTGGAAAAGCTACAAGGTGATTTTACACGATTAGAGGAAGTACTAATTTGATTATTTTATATATTATGGAGAAAATGTTATGAATGGTAAAGACAAGATATCAGTAATTATTCCATGCTACAATGTACAAAAATACATTATGAGATGCTTTGATTCAATTTACAGCCAGACATATGGCTTTGAAAATCTCGAAGTGATACTCATAGATGATTTATCAACAGACAATACATGGTCTATATTAGAATCCTTACAAAGACAATACCCGGAGAATGTTATATCTCTTAAAATACAGAAAAAAGGAAAGTGTGGCGGTGCACGTAATCTGGGAATGGATATCTGCACCGGCAAATATATCACATTTGTGGATGCGGACGATTATGTGCATCCGGATATGCTCAGGGTGCTGTATGATAGAATGACAGAGGACGATTATGATGTGGCACAGTGTGGTGTATCGTGCTTTAAAGCAGATAAGCCAAATGTATTAGAAGTAAATGATTTTGAAATTCAAAGGCTTGATTTGGATAATGTTGATAATAGGAAAAATCTCATTATAGGTCTGACCGGATTTACTAATGTAACAGCATGGGCAAAACTATACTCAACCAAATTCATAAGAGAACATAATCTAAGATTTATAGAAGATGTATATTATGAGGATACACATTTTTCTATGCTTTGTGTGTTACTTGCAAAGAAATATTGTAAGGTGCAATCGACATTATACTATTACTTTGAGAATACAGAGGGCATTATACGTTCTGAAATTAGCAATGCAAAGATTCGGGATGCTAAGATTATTATGGATCATATAAGGCGGGCTATTCAAAGTAGAAAAGCAGAACTGGGAAATGTAATTGAGCAGTGTTATTGTGAAATCCAGACATTTTTGTTATGGCACCAATATATTGAGCCATATAGTAGAATAGAAACCTTTATGAATAGGGAACTTGATATTTGCAAAGAAGAGTTCTTAAAGAGTGAACCGGATATATTTAATAATCCGTATGTGAAGGCTTTTTCAGATAATGTGATATTGAAAAGAATGTCAAAGCTGAGAGTAACTGCGAAAAAAATGGATAATGCATACTTTTTGGATAATGCAATGCATATCTGTTTTGGTATACATGATAAGGATGGAAATTATAGTGTCTGGGCTGGAACAACGATGCAATCCATTGTTGAAAACACAAAAGCGCCAATAGTTTTTCATATATTACATGATGACACATTGAACGAAATAAATAAAAATAAGCTGAGTTTTATTGCCGATAATAGTGGAAATGATATAGAATTTCATCATTTTAATTCGGACGTTTTTGGCACGTTTGCTGATTCAATGAATAGATTTGCAATTGGAACAATGTTCAGAATTATGTTGCCCGATATTATGCCGGATTTAAAAAAAATAATATATTTGGACTCTGATTTATTTGTAAATACAGATATTGAAGAATTATGGAACCTAAATATAGATAATTACTGTCTGGCGGCTGCTCAGGATTGTTCGACAATAAGAAATTGGGGAACTCCATACGCTGTAGCAGCAGGGCAGACAAGTCGTGACAGATATTTTAATGCGGGTGTTCTTTGCATGAATCTTGACAATATCAGGAAAAATGGAAGCCTGTTTCAACAGGTTATGGATTATGTGAGCGATAATCCACGAACATGGCTTCCTGACCAGGATGCTTTAAATGCCATATTCAGCGAAAAAACCTTAATGGTAGATGAGAAATGGAATTATTTTATTGATGAGGCAAGAAAAAATAATGAGAAAGCAGAGAAAAAAATATATCATTATGCTGCAACCCTGTTGATGCTGCATACAAATAATGAAATTGACAGAGCCTGCTATTTTACAATACTGAGAACTCCATGGGGAGAGCAAATGGAGGACGGCTTATTGTGTAATTCTATGGGCAGGATTGTGGATAGAACAGCTATGCTGGAGAAGCTGCTAAAAAAAGCTACTCAAAACAATATACGACTCGTATTCTATGGTGGAGAGAATAGCTCTATAAGGAATGCAATGAGGCTATTAAATAGAAAATTCGATAGCTGTGAATGGCATGAGCATTTAAAGGAGAATGAGATTATCTGTGATGATAATACGGTCTATATAGTTTCAGCGGATGCGGACGATAGTAATGGATTAGAAATACTTGCAAATGCCGGATTAGAAAATGGCGAGAATTATTTTATAACACAGAGGTTTTTACATTATACAGAGGGTGGGTTTGCCCTATGATTTTTATTACTGATGAATTAGGTAAGTTTGAGAAAAATATAATAGAGCTGGCAGAAAATGTGGGATTTAAAGAATGCAAAACAATAGAAGCCATAGATTTGTTTTGTGGCATATCTGAAAAAAACGATGTGCTTAAGGAAAAAGACAGGTATTATGCATTCATAGATATCCCTCAATATTGGAGTGTTCGTGCAGATGGTCTAAATGGTGCTATATATGATAATAAAACCAAAAAGGCAAACATCTATTTTAAGAATCCGATAGAGAAAAGAATGGTCAGCAGAGTCGAGTGGATTGACAGGAATAATACAGTATATAAAGTAGATTATTACAACAAATACGGATATATGTATTGTTCGGAGAATGTGAGTGGCGGCAATGTTACAGTCAGGGAATTCTATGATAGAAATGGTGACATTAAAGTATTAGAACAGACAGGTCCAAAGGCATATACCACGTTTGGCACCCGCATTAGTCCGAAGAGCTATAGAGGCTTTGCTGATTATTTGGAAGCTTATCTTAAATATAATAAAATTTATGATGAGAATATATGGCTGACAAGTGATGAGATATTAAATAAATTTGCAGGGGATTATGGAAATTTTAAAATATCTTACCTGCCACAGAATAGATTAAACTCAGATTTGGCAGAAGCAACTCAGACTAACACAGCGTTTCGAATACTGTGCAGTGAAGAGCAGCAGGTTGGTATAAAGAAAATTCAAATTATAAATGCGACAGAGTATATTCATATTTTGAAAATAATGAATTAAAATTTGGAAAAAAGGAAGCACTTACTATTACAGAATCGGATCAGCTTGAGTATATTGAACAGCTTATAAATGACTTTCCGGAAATAACTTTTCATATAGCTGCCAGTACCATTATGTCAGATAAATTAACGAGACTGGATATAAATAATAATGTTGAGTTATATCCATGTATTACGGAACAAAAGAGAAAAGAACTGTTTGAAAGATGCGATATTTATTTGGATATTAATCATTACAGAGAGCTATACAATGCAGTAAACGAGGCAATGGTTAATAATATGATAATACTAGCGTTTGACAATACAGCGCATTCAAAAGAATTATATCCAATGGGAAATATTTTTGAAAGCAGCAACTATGTGAAGATGAAAGAAACTCTAAAAAATATAATAACTAGTCAGACGATATTCAATGAATATATAGACAGGCAAAAGAAGCAATTAAAACAATTAGCTGCAAAAGTAGTTATGGGTGATACAGATGAGAGTATTTGATTTTACATTACTTAGTGGATATGAATTTTCCGGAGTAGATGTTGCTCAGGGATTTAGGGCAAGATTGTTTGCAAAAAACAATGTAAACGCTAAATTTATTTTTACAGAGCTGCCGACAATTAGGGATATGGAACTGTATGGTTCGCAAAAAATAAAACGTGGTCAGATTATGTCTGCACATCTTTTTATGACCGGAAGATTAGATATGAGTTTGTCTGTGAAAAAAAAAGCTCTTTTAGAAAATGAAAAAGAAAACTATGAGTATGACAATATAGATGAGGATGGAAAGGTGATTCGTCTATATAATTCCAGTGAAAAATCAGTTGAAATATTATGCAATGAAGATGGATTTGTTATAAATGAAAGTCTCTTTAAAAACGGAAAAAAATATTTAGTAAATTATTATACAGACAGTTTGTCATATACAGAGCTGTATAATTGGGATAATGATTCGAACGATGGCTTAAATCCGGAAAGGAGAATTTTTTGGAACAAACAAGGACAGATGGTTTATGAACAATGTATCTATAAAGATAATGTTGAATATCTGTTTAAAAATGGTGAAGTTATAGACAATGTAGAGTTTCTAGAAAGATTTGTAAAGGCACTTAATCTTTGTGAGAATGATATATGTATAATGGATAGAGCGGGATATCTTGATTATATACAGCCTCTTTTTGAAAATAAAGGCAAATCAAAGCTGATAGCTGTATTACATGAGGATGAAAGCTCATTATACATGAACTATGAGTATTATTACTGGTTCAAATATTCAGAGGCAATAGATTATTTTGTTGTTGGTACGGATGAACATAAAAGAAGTCTGGAAGCATTTTTAAAAGAGTATGATTGTTTTGTTCCGCATATTGCAGCTATTCCGCCCGGGGCTATACCAGAAGGCAAGCTTAAAAGTAAAAATAATCGTAGGCGAGGCAGCATAATATCTGCTTCAAGACTTAGTCCGAGAAAAGGTATTGATATTCTTATTAAGAGTGTGATAAAAGCGCATGAACTAAATCAAATAATCAATCTGGATATATACGGAAGTGGCGATGATGGGTATACTATATATTTAAAAAATATAGTTAAAGATGCATGTGCTGATGATTATATTCACTTTAAAGGGCGCTGTAATCTTGAAAAAATATATCCGCACTATCAATTGTTTGCCTCATTTTCTTTGTGGGAAACATTTGGACTTTCACTCATGGAGGCTGTTGGAGACGGACTAGCCATGGTTGGACTGGATGTAAGATATGGGAACAGGCTTTTTATACATCCGGATGAAAATGGCTATCTGGTGGATTTTGATATTGAAACAGACTATCAAAATAAAGATAAGCTCTGTGAAAGAACTGCAGCAGCAATAGTTAAAATATTTGAGGATGATGACAGATTGAAGAAATTCCATGAAAATTCTTATATGATTGCTGAAGAATATAAGGAGCATGTAATAGAATCAAAATGGATGCAGCTTATAAAAAATATACTAGACCTCAATCCGTCAAACTTAATTTCATAGAGAAATGCAGTAACATGAAGGTAAAACATCCCAAGGATTATTGGCTTGAGTATGAGAGAAAAATGTTGGAAAACATCAATGAAACAACAGGCTTGTAGACAGGAGTATCAATGAAAACACACATTACTACACTAAACAACATGGCAGGAACTGCCAGTCTGGCACATAGAAGAGTATTAAAGGTGGCGCAGAGTATTGGCTGTCATGAAATGGGCTTGTCTTTTTATCCTTTAAAGCCAGACTATGCAAAGGAGATAGACAAACGTCTTGATGGGATAATAGCGCCTCTTAACTATGGGGATATTGTGATTTTTCAGTATCCAAGCTGGATTGGGGTGAATTATGATGAGAGCTTTGTAAACAAGATAAAGTCTTACCAGGATACAAAGCTGATAATTTTTGTTCAGGATATACAAAAGCTCATGTTTGATTCTGAGCAGGCAATTCTTGATATGGAAATTAAAACTCTCAATAAGGCGGATTTACTTATTTTGCCATCAAAGAAGATGCATCGCTATCTGAAGGAAAATGGGCTTGATGAGAAGCCTGTTATCTATCAGACTATCTGGGATATGCCATCAGACATTTGTTTTGTGGATCATGCTGTAACGAGATGCTTTCACTTTGCCGGGAACTATAATCGTTTTCCGTTTCTGGCAGAGTACCATGGCAAGACACCGATTTATCAATATGATGCAAATAAGCCGGACAGAGAAAATGATGACAGCTTTTGCTGGAGAGGGTATTTTGAGCAGGAAAAGCTAATGCATGAGCTTTCCAAAGGTGGCTTTGGGCTTGTTTGGAGTGATGACGAATATTTTGACAGATATTATTCGATGAATCAGCCGTACAAGCTCGGTACAAATCTGGCAGCAGGGATACCAGTTATAGTAAAAAGAGGCTGTGTTCATGAGAAATTTGTCGAAAGAAACGGTCTGGGATATGCAGTCGATACGTTGGATGAAGCTGATAAAATGGTTCAGAGTATTACGGATGCAGAGTATATAGAGCTTTATCGTAATGTAAAGAATATTCAAAAGCTGATATTAGATGGCGCATATACAAGAAAAACACTTCAGGATGCAATAATTGAGGTTTTGGAAAATGCCTGTACACCGGTTGAAAACAGATATCAAGATCATATATAGATTTAGCAGACAAATCAACAGTGACAGGATATAGTATTTGACCATGATCAGGTGTATGAATCACAGATAGTTGCTACAGTGGAATAATGGGGAAGAGATTATGAGCGTACATATTACAAAAACTTATAACATAGGCGGATTGATTGGTCTCCGTCAAAATGCAGTGAAAAACGCTGGTGAAACACTTGGCTTTAAAGAAATGAGTTTATTTAAATTTCCTGATGCATATGATAGTGATGATGAGCTTCATGTTAGGATGGATGGCATAATTGCATCACTTTGTCCTGAGGATATAGTGATTTTTCAGCATCCAAGCGGTGAGAGTCCCAGATACGATGGATTTTTATTTGAGCATTTAAGAAGATATCATGGAACGAAAATTGTTGCGTTTATACAGGAAATAGCATCCGATAGAGATGACAGTGAGTATGCTTTGAGTGATGAAATCACGCTGCTTAACCGGGCCGATATGTTTATTTTTGCCTCAGCTGCGCTGCGGGATTACTATATCGCAAATGGATTAAAAGAAAAACCTTATCTGATTCAGAATATACCGGATTATATGACAGACATTTGCGCAAATGAGCATAAAAATAAAAAACTATATATCATGGCGGAAACGAGTCAAAATGAATATCCATTGAACAATTTGAATATAGAGGTGGTGCAATATGATGAGTACCGTGCCATGGAATCTATACTCAGGTTGTCAGACGGAGGCTTTGGATTGATTTGGGATGCGGATGAGCAGGCGCTTGGACTTTATATGGCTGCCGGAATCCCAGTGATAGTTAAAAAGGGGTTGAGCTGTGAAAAGTATGTGACAGATAATGAAATAGGAGCAGCAGCGACAGATTTTGAAGATGTATACCGGATAGCTGTATCAGAATCGGAAGATAAATTGAGTCAATACTACGCAAATGTCAAAAAACTGCAAAATTTGTTCATAAATGGAATATATACCAGAAAATTATTGCTGGATACCTTGATTATGTGTGGAGAAAGGCTATAATTTGGCGGTATATAAATGTTTTTATACGATTTTAGATACACCTAGGAGTTTATATTTATAGTGTTAAAGAGGAAAACTATAGTTATATCCGGATGAAAGAGGATTAGGAAACAGATAATCAAGTATCCGGATTCATGTGAATAAGGAGAGACTATATGAATAAGAAGAAGGTTGACAGTATTTTAAAAGGTATAACCGCAGCAGGAATTGCCATGGGTGGAGTCAGCTCTATCCAGGGTGCTGATATGGTTATGGCTGCAATTAATGAATCGGCAGCAGATTCCAATTCATTAGTTGACGCAGGCTCTTTGTCTGAGAGCGAACGTACAGAGTATAGCGAGAGTACAACACAGAGCATGAGTGAAAGCGCTTCAGAGAGCACTAGCGAGAGCGTGAGTGTAAGTGAAAGTTCAAGTGAAAGTTCAAGCGCCAGCGAAAGTGCGAAGCAGAGTGATGCAGAACAGCAGAGTGGTGATAATGTTGTAGCGGCTACATACACAGATGATGCAGAACAGGATACGGCTGTTTATGCTCGAATGAGTGGAATGCCGCAGCTTGCAAGTAATGATACATATAGAGATGGTTGTGTATCAAATAAGGTACATCATGTGACTAAGATTACGGAAAGTAATTATTCGCAGTATAAGGGGGATACATTGTTTGGAACAAAGTACAATTTAATCCAAACAAAGGAAAATCATTCATTTGGAAAATGGGAAAAGTCGAGTTGTAAATATAGAATTCAAAATTCTAATACGAATGAATGGGAATATTTTAATGACTTTAATTCTGTGACATTTAATTGGACAGAAGGACCTTGGTGGGATGAAACTAGATATAATAAAACAGGTGAATTGTATATATGTGACGGAAATGCGTTTGTATTAAAAGTGTCTGATAATGAATGGGTAGAATTTAGAAGTAGTAGTACAGGTGGAGTACATACGTATAAATACGCATATAAGCATGGGGATTCCATTGATTTATTGGATAGTGCAGATCCAAACTATGAGAAGAGTGAATCAGTAAGAATATCAGAGAGTTTGAGTGTTGAAGCAAGCACTAGCGCGTCAACAAGTGCAAGTACATCGGCAAGTACAAGTGCCTCAACCAGCGCAAGTATCTCAGCAAGTACGAGTGCATCGACAAGTGCAAGCACCTCAGCAAGTACAAGTGCCTCAACCAGCGCAAGTACCTCAGCAAGTACCAGTGCATCAACAAGTGCAAGTACATCGGCAAGTACAAGTGCCTCAACCAGCGCAAGTACATCGGCAAGTACCAGTGCATCGACAAGTGCAAGTACGAGTGCATCGACAAGTGCAAGTACATCAGCAA
>OHJT01001347.1_pt1 | contig 13431 bp, 12 predicted proteins | sample 1568651 | NCBI WGS metagenome assembly OHJT01 (sample SAMEA3879608, study PRJEB24766) | human gut metagenome | biome: human-associated habitat; feature: feces | place: USA | collected 1985/1987 | reverse complement strand
TGCGGGGTGGGTGGAGTCCAGAGGTAGGGAGGGGGGAGTCGGAACACCCCTCCCTACCTCTGGCCCAGCGGAGCGTCTTTGCACGCTGAAAACAAGCAGAAAGTCACCCCGCGGAGCGCAATGCACTTTTCCGGTTCTCTTTTGGTGTCAAAAGAGAACATCCCTCGGCGTGCGCTCATAATATCAAAAAGCGCCCCGCACTTCCGGTGGAAATGCGGGGCGCTGCATGGTTTTATTGAAACCTGCCGATCACAGCTCGATCTTGCCGAAGCTGAAATCTGCAAAGTCGTCCACGCGCTCGGTGCGCTTGGGTGCTACGGGTGCTGCACTCTCGGCGTCGCGGGGGGCGTAGGTGCGCTCCGGCACGCTGGACGGACGCGGGCCGCGAGGTGCACCGCTGCGATTGCCGCGGTAGCCGCCGTTGCGGCCGCCGTTCTCACTGCGGCGCTCACCGCGATAACCGCCGTTGCGGTTGCCGCCGGGACGACGGCCATTCCGGTTGCCGCCACGGCCACGGCGCTCGCCGTAGGTATTCTCGGTCTGAGCATCCGGTGCGGTGGAGTAGATGACCACGCGGCGGTCACGGCCCTCACCCTTGCTCTCGCTGCGCACACCCTCCATCTTGCTGATGGCAGAGTGGATGATGCGGCGCTCGTAGGGGTTCATGGGCTCCATGGCAAAGCTGCGGCCGGTCTTGCGCACCTTGGCACCAATGCGCTGTGCCAGTGCGGTCAGATCGCTCTCGCGCTTGTCGCGGTAGCCTGCAACGTCCAGACCCAGCTTGATGTAATCGCCCTCCAGACGGTTTGCCACAAGGCTTGCCAGATAGGACAGGCTCTCCATGGTCTCGCCACGGCGGCCGATGAGGGCACCCAGCTTTTCACCGTCCAGACGGATGATGGTGGCTTCACCCTTCTGCACGGCGCTGAAGGTCACATTCTCCACGCCCATCAGGGTGATGACTTCCCGCAGATAGTCTACAGCGGCCTTCACCTTGGCGTTCTCCTCGATGACGATGGGCTCTTCCACCTCTTCTGCCTCCTCGGCAGTCTCGGCGGACTGCTGGGCAGCGGGGGTCTGCTCTGCGGCGGGAGCGGCAGGCTCTGCCACAGCAGCGGGCGTTTCCTCTGCCACAGGAGCAGTCTCCTGCACGGGGGCGGCAGTCTCAACAGGCTGCTCTGCCACCGGCTCCACCGGCTTTGCGGGTGCAGCGGCGGGGGCATCCGGCAGTTCCACGCGCACGCGCACCTTGGCGGGGGTGGTCTTTAAGCCCAGAAAACCGGTCTTCTGGGGATATTCCAGCACTTCACGGCTGACATTCTCATCCTCAGCCTGAACACCCAGCAGGGCGCAGGCCTTGGCAAAGGCTTCGTCCACCGTCTTGCCGGTGGATTCCTGTGTACGGATCATAACCGTTTACCTCCCTTGTTACTGTTTATCCTGCTTGTCAAGCTCGCTCAGCGGCACGGTGCGCTCGTCCTTGTAGCGCTCGGCGTCCAGTTGACGGGCATACTCCAGCCGGCGCTTGTTCATCTCGCTGGCGGAAAGGTTCTTTTCCACGCTCTTGCCGGTCTTGGGGTCGGTCACCGTGATGGTGGTGTTCTTCACGCCGCGCTTTTCCTGCTTGCGCTTGGCGGCGATCTCCGCTTCCACTTCCTTGCGCATCTTCTCGGGGTCGTAGAACTTGCGCATGACCTGAGTCTGTGCGGTCATAACGATGTTGGAAATGACGTAGTACAGAGAGAATGCCAGCGGGTAGGTAAAGCAGAAGAACAGGTACATCAGCGGCATCATATACATGGTCAGCTTCATGCTGCCCTGCATCTGCTGGCCGGAGGCCTTCATGCTGATATGGGTGGACAGGAACATGGTGATGACCGACAGCAGCGGCAGCACGATGTCCAGAGAAAGTCCCAGCTTCGGGATGCGGGTCAGGTCGATGCCAAAGAAGTTCATGTGCTGGCTGAACTCGGTGATGGTAGCGATCTGCTGTGCGGTAAAGCAGCCCAGCACGCCGCTGTTGCCGGCAACCACCTCGGCGATGATGTTGGTATCGCGGGTGATGGCGGTAAAGGAGATACCGGCGGCGGTCATGGCCTCACCTGCGCTGGCCAGTGCAGCGGCGCTGATGTGGAAAATGCGCTCCAGCGGGTTATACACCACGCCGATAACGCCGAACATGACCAAAAAGTTCAGCAGCATGGGCATGCAGCCGGCCGTGGGCTTATAGCCAAAGTCCTGCTGCAGCTTCATCAGCTCAGCCTGCTGCTTTTCGGGCTTATCCTTGTACTTGGTCTGGATCTCCGCGATCATGGGCTGGAAAGCAGACATTTTCGCCATGCTCTTCTGCTGGCTGGTCTGCAGGGGGATCTTGACGATGTTGATGAGCAGGGTGAAGAGGATGATGTCCCAGCCGTAGTTCGGCAGCAGCTTGTAGATCCACTCCATGACATAGCCGAGAGGACCGCTCAGGATGTAAAAGAAGTTCATACCTTTGTCCATTCTGCCCCGGCTGTGGCCCGGGACGCATTATTTTTTTATCGTAGGACACGCCGCCCACAGTGCAGCGCGTCATAAGAAGCTTTATTATCTAAAATGGCCGCCGCTTTGCTCTGGCCATAAATAGCGGAAATAAAATTTTAATTTCGCAAATCGAAAAAATCTGCGGATTTTTTCGATTTGCATTTTCACCGGAGAGGGTCGTAACGAAAAACGGCATTTGCCGCTGTCGGCTGTGGCCGTGGCGCAGCGACTTCAAACCGGCGGAACACAAAAAATCCTCTAGCGCAGCGGCTTGGATTTTTTGTATGGAGCCCAACCGCTTTGGGGTTACCAGGGGCGAGCAGCCCCTGGTTCGTGCCTCCCGCGCTTCGAAAGTAGCGGGCGCTTTTCTGGTACTCTTTTGTGCGCGCAAAAGAGTACATACCTGGCGGCGATGTATTTTGCAAAAAGCATTAAATTTTAAACACGCGACTACGCTCTGCGCAGGAAACCTCTATTTTTCCACCTTTCGCTTGTGCCGTGTGCAAAACAGCTTTGCGGGCTGCAGGTTGCGGGCGGGGCTTTGCCAGCGGCCGGGCGGCGGCACGGGGTCGTATCCCCACTTGCCCAGCGGATTGCACCGGGCAATGCGCCATGCGCCCAGCAGAATGCCCTTTACACAGCCGTGGGTCAGGATGGCCTGCATGGTGTAGTTGCTGCAGCTGGGCGAAAACCGGCAGCTGCGGCCGATCCATGGGCTGAGGGTGTACTGGTAGATGCGGATGGGCACGCACAATGCCCTGCGGCAGAGCATTTGCAGCCGGTTCACGCGTGGGACTCCGGCTTTTGTTTGCGGGCAGGGGGCACGGTGGCGGGCGGCTTTGCGTCCGGGCGCTTGGCCTTATCCGGCAGACCGGCCTGGGCAAACAGCTTTGCCACAACGCTGCTCAGCTGCCAGCTTTTCAGCTTGGGGGTCATGCCCCGGGCCACGAAGATCAGATCGTAGCCGCCGATATTGTGATCCAGATGCTCGTCGATGGCGGCTTTCATCACGCGGCGGGCGCGGTTGCGCTGCACGGCATGGCCGATTTTTTTGGTGGCGGTCAGGCCCACCCGGGTGTTGCGGCCGCGGGTCTTGAGCACATACAGCACCAGTGCCGGGTTCACATAGGACTTGCCGCGGGCGTACACACGGCCAAACTCGCTGTTGCGGCGGATCGGACGATAACGCATAACATCGGCACCTCCTTTCGTCCGGGTGCACATAGGTGCACTCTTTAGCCAGTATATCAAAAATTTTTGCAGTTTAAAAGCCCATCCGGGCATTTTTACGAAAAAACTTTTGACGGGTAAAAAAATAAGACCGCCAATGGGATATCAGCGGTCTTTTGTGCGCATATTCATTTCTGCGCCGGATCTCACCTGCAAGGTTTAAGATCAGACAGTCAGGCTCTTGCGGCCCTTTGCACGGCGAGCATTGATGACCTTACGGCCGTTCTTGGTGCTCATGCGGGTCAGAAAGCCATGAACTTCCTTGCGCTGACGCTTCTTGGGCTGAAAAGTTCTCTTCATGGTTGTATCCTCCGTAAAAACTTATCCCCGGTATGGGGTCTTGATCGGTCCCAGATTGGGGACAGGCTTGCAATTCAACAGTATATCGCATAGTATGACGTTCTGTCAAGCATTTTTTGCAGTTTTCTGCAAACTTTTTTCTGATTTTTCTGTTAAAAGCTTTTCAACTTTTTCACCATTTTGCTGTGGAAAACTTTTTTCTACCAGATATTGTGGTCTTTTGGGCGTGTTTCCACAAGGGCGCTGCGGGGGCTTATCTTATGTATTATAAATTACATTATAGTAATATAGACGCAGGGAGATTTTTGTGGTATACTAACGTGGTATCAGCAGCATTGTTGAAAACTTCGACCGATTCAATGGAGTGGATGTTTTATGGATTCTTTCAAGGACGTTTTAGAAGCGGCCCAGATGTACTGCAAGGCGCAGATGGCCGAGCCAACGTACAATCTCTATATCGACGGGTTGGAGCCCATCAGCTTTGAGGACTCCAGCCATATCACCCTGTCGGTGCGCAACGATTTTATCTGCAAGATCGTCACCGACCGGTACCTCGGCCTGCTCAAGGAGGCCTTCAAGTCCGTGCTGGGCTTTGATGTGGACATCACCCTTGTGGTGCCCAGCACCCCGCCCCACGAAGTAGTGCTAGCCCAGCAGTACGAGGCAAACCCCGCCTCCCCGCAGGGCAACTACGAGTTCACCTTTGAAAACTTCATCAAGGGGCCGTCCAACCAGTTTGCGTTTGCTGCTGCGCAGGCTGTGGCGGCAAACCCCTCCGGGGCCTATAACCCCCTGTTCATCTACGGCGGCTCCGGTCTGGGCAAGACCCATCTGCTGACCGCCATTCAGACCGAGATCAAGCGCACCCACCCCGATTTCGTCATCATGTATGTCACCTGTGAGCAGTTCACCAACGAGCTGATCGCCGCCATCCGCGCCGGCAGCACCGAGGACTTCCGCATGAAGTACCGCGTGGCAGACCTTTTGCTGGTGGACGATATCCAGTTCATCGCGGGCAAAGAATCCACGCAGGAAGAGTTCTTCCACACCTTCAACTCCCTGCATGACGCCCACAAGCAGATCGTCATCGCTTCCGATCGCCCCGCCAAGGAGATCAAGAGCCTGGAAGAGCGTCTGCGCACCCGCTTTGAGTGGGGTCTGACCGCCGATGTGCAGCCGCCGGATTTTGAGACCCGCGTTGCCATCGTGAAGCGCAAGGCAGAGCTGCTGCATCTGGACCTGCCCGAGGACGTGGCAGAGTTCATTGCCAACCACCTGAAAAACAACATCCGCCAGCTGGAGGGCGCAGTGAAAAAGCTGAACGCCTATTATATGCTGGAGGGCATCCAGCCGGTGATCAGCGTGGCGCAGAACGCCATCAAGGATATCCTCAACGAGACCCAGCCGGTGCCGGTGACCATCGAAAAGATCATCGGCGAGGTGTCCCGCACCTTCAACGTGTCCCCTGCCGACATCCGGGGCACCAAGCGCAACGCCAATGTGGCTTCTGCCCGCCGCGTTGCCATCTATATCCTGCGGGAAGTCACCGGCATGAGCATGGAGGAGATCGGGCGGGAATTCTCCGGCCGCGACCACTCCACCATCGTCTACTCCCTCAAGACCATGGAGCGGGACATGAAGAACGACCAGCACCTGCGCGAGACCGTGAGCGATATCATCAAGAACGTGAAAGCTTAAACCGGGGAAAACTGGGTAAAAGTCATACTCATTTCAGGGTGTGACCCCAAAATATGGGGAGAAACCGGAACAAAAAGGGGAAAATACGCCTATATCTTGTGGCAAAAAGGCGAAGCTTTCCACACTTTCCACTTAGTTTTCAACATTTAACATCAGTTCTTCACATCGGCTGTGGAAAGAATCACCGTTCCCCACCTTTCAACATTTCCTTCACGAGCCTTCCACAACCCGGTGGAAAGCCAAAGCCCCGCATCCCGGCAAGACATTTCCGGGTTTTCAACATCTTCCCCACCCCCTACTACGGTTACTACAACAAGTTCAATATATTACTGCCTTCCGGCAGCAGCCCAAAGGGCAGAGATCCAGCCGGAAGTGTGAAAAAGGAGAGATACTGTTTTGAACATCGTCTGCGATAAAACGCTGCTCAGTGCAGCCATCGACGGCGTTTCCAAAGCTGTCACCATGCGCTCGTCCATCCCGGTGCTGGAGGGCATTCTGCTGAAGGCCGAAGGTTTTCAGCTCACCCTGACCGGCTACGATCTGGAAATGGGCATCGTGACCACCATCGAAGCCAACATCAAGGAACCCGGCGAGATCGTGCTGAATGCAAAACTACTCAGCAGCATGATCAGCCGGATGCCGGCAGGTCAGATCAGCATCGTGGCTGCCGATAACGGCAAGACCACCATCCAGAGCGGCGTGGCACAGTTCGAGATCCAGTCCATGCCGGCTACCGATTTCCCGGATCTGCCCAACACCGGCGCGGAGCAGACCCTGACCATCAAGACCGGCGTGCTGCGGGACATGATCGAACGCACCTTGTACGCTGTCAGTCAGGACGAGAAAAAACCCGCCCACACCGGCGAGCTGTTCGAGATCGAACTGGACAAGCTGACCATGGTAGCGCTGGACGGCTACCGCCTTGCCATCGTGGAGCGTCCCATCACCGCCGTGAAGGATATCCGCATCATCGTGCCCAGCAAAACCATGACCGAGGTGTCCCACCTGCTGGCCAACGATGACGAGGAGGACGTGCACATCAGTGCCAACCGCCGCTATGTGGTGTTCACCACCGCCGGTTACACCATCATGAGCCGCCTGATCGAGGGCGAATTCCTGAATTACCGCAACGTCATCCCCGCCGGAAGCCGCACCCGGGTGACCATCGACACCAAGGATTTTATCTCCACCATCGAGCGTGCCTCTCTGATTATTACAGAGCGTTTAAAAAATCCCCTCCGCATCTCCTTTACAGAGGGTAAAGTCGTGGTGCGCTGCCAGACGAACCTCGGCCGCGTGGTGGACGAGTTCAGCGCCGCCTGCGAGGGCGATGAGGTAGAAATCGGTTTCAACAACCGCTATCTGCTGGATGCGCTGCGCAACGCCCGCACCGAGCAGGTGCGCATGGAGATCAGCGGCCCCTTGAGTCCGGTGAAGGTGCTGCCGGTAGAGGGCAACGATTTCCTGTATCTGGTACTGCCGGTACGGTTTAAAAACGACTAAGGAGCGCGTTTTATGCAGAAGATTCTTATTCATACCGAGTTTATCAAGCTGGATGCCCTGCTCAAATTTGCCGGCCTGTGCGAGACCGGCGGCGAAGCCAAGGAGCTGGTGCAGGGCGGTGCTGTGAAAGTGAACGGCGAGGTGTGCACCATGCGGGGCAAAAAGTGCCGCGCCGGGGACGTCATCGAGCTGGACGGGCAGAGCGTAGAGATCGGGCAGGGTCAGTAAATGCGTCTGCTTTCGCTGGAAGTACAGAACTATCGCAATATTTGTGCGGCCCGGCTGGAGCCCGGCCGGGAGCTTACCGTCATCTGCGGCAACAACGGTCAGGGTAAAACGAACCTTCTGGAAGCTATCTGGCTGCTGACCGGCGGCAAAAGCTTCCGGGGCGGCAAGGATGCCGAGCTTGTGCGCCGGGGAGAAGCATTTGCGGTGCTGGAAGCCGACACCCAGCGGGACCGGCCGGAAGGTTGTGAGCCCGCCGAGCCTGCCCATATCCGCATGACCGTGGGCACCCCGGAAGCCGCAAAGCCCGGCCGCTATGCGGCAGTAAACGGCGCAGCGCCCAAGCGGGCGGCGGCACTGGCAGGCAGCTTTCCGGCGGTGGTGTTCGACCCCGGCCACCTGAGCCTTGTCAAGGGGGCTCCGGAGGGGCGGCGCAAGTTTCTGGACGCTGCGCTGTGCCAGCTGTATCCCGGGTATCTGGCCAGTTACCGCCGCTATGTGCGGGTATTGCAGCAAAAAAATGCGCTGCTGCGCCACTCTGCAAACGGGCAGGAACGTCCCTACGCGGAAAAGCGCACCCTGTTGGAGGTGCTCAACACCGAGCTTGCCGCGCAGGGCGAAGCCTTGCAGCAGCGGCGGCGGGAGTATCTGAAGCTGCTTGCTCCCCGCGCCTGTGCCAACTATGCAGAACTTTCCCACGGGGCGGAGCGGATGAGCATCCGCTATGCCGCCCAGTTTGCGCCGGGCGGGCTTGCCGACCTGCTGCGTCAGCGGCAGGAGGAGGAACTGCGCGCCGGGCAGAGCCTGTGCGGCATCCACCGCGAGGACTTGGAGCTGCTGCTGGACGACCAGCCTGCACGGGTGTATGCCAGTCAGGGACAGCAGCGCAGCGTGGTGCTGAGCCTGAAAATGGCGGAAGCCGCAGCCGCGGCGCAGATCACCGGGGAGCACCCGGTGCTGCTGCTGGATGATGTGCTGAGCGAGCTGGACGAAGGGCGCAAGCAGTATCTGCTTACCTGCATGAAGGAAAAGCAGACCTTTGTGACCAGCTGCGATGACACGGACTTTTTAAAGACCGACGGCGAGGTATACCGCATGGACGGCGGGGTGCTGAACCGGGTGTGACGGCATAGAGGAATGTTGCGGAAAGCATTGCATAAAAGCTGAATTTTCGTGGACTTTATGCAAACAAAAGACACGGGAGAAAATACAGTATGTATATTCATCTGGGGCGGGACTATGTTCTGAACGACCGTGACATCATTGGCATCTTTGATCTGGAGACCACCACCACCTCCCCCCGGGGGCGGGAGTTTTTGAACTACGCCCAGAAGAACGGGGCGGTGGTCAGCCTTTCGGACGAGCTGCCCCAGTGCTATGTGCTGGCAGACGGAGGGCTGGTGGATGCGGTGTATCTTTCGGAGCTGTCCAGCGCCGCCATGCGCCGCAGAGCGCAAAAGATGGTGGAGTGAAATTTGCGGAAAACGGGCGGAAGATCCACAGAAAAAAGAGGGATGGGAAAGCCCCGGAACTGCCCGGAAAGCCGCACCGTGCCAGCCGGAACGCCCGCTGCGGGCAGCGCGTGAAAACACAACAAAACGGCGAGAAAAAAGTACACCATGGTGTACCGGTTCCCGCTTTGCTATAATTTGAAAAAACAAACGCAAAAATGAACAAAAGGGAGAAAGGATATGGCAGAAGAAATCATTACCAGTACAAATGCCGATACCGCGACCGACCACGAGTATAACGCCAGCGAGATCCAGGTGCTGAAGGGTCTGGAAGCGGTGCGCAAGCGCCCGGGTATGTATATCGGCTCCACCGGTGAGCGCGGTCTGCATCATCTGGTGTACGAGATCGTGGACAACGCCATTGACGAGGCGCTGGCCGGTTACTGCGACCACATCGAGGTCAAGATCCTGAAGGACAATATCATTCAGGTCACCGATAACGGCCGCGGCATCCCCGTGGACATTCAGGCCCAGACCGGCCGCCCCGCGCTCGAGGTCGTCTATACGGTCCTGCATGCGGGCGGCAAATTCGGCGGCGAGAACTCCGGCTACAAGGTGGCCGGCGGTCTGCACGGCGTGGGCGCTTCGGTGGTCAACGCCTGCTCCGAGTGGCTCACTGTCAATGTGCGCCGCGACGGCAAGGAGTACGAGCAGACCTTCCGGCGCGGCGACCCGGACGGCGCACTGAAGTGCATCGGCACGGTAGCCGAGGGCGTCACCGGCACCCGGGTCACCTTCAAGCCGGACCCGGAGATGTTCAAGGACACCACCGTGTACGACTTCGACACGCTGGAAAAGCGCCTGCGGGAGGAAAGCTTCCTGAACGCCGGTGTCAAGATCACCCTGACCGATGAGCGCCAGCTGTACACCCCCGTGCTGGAGGATGGTCAGGAGGGCGACCCTTGCTACCGCTCCGAGGTGATGTGCTACGAGGGCGGCATCAAGAGCTTTGTCACCTATCTGGGCGAAAAGCGCAAGCTGGAAGTGCTGCACCCCAACGTCATCTACCTCAAGGGGCAGACCGACCGCGGCGTGGCAGAGATCGCCTTGCAGTACAATTCCAGCTACAACGAGCTGCTTTTGAGCTTTGCCAACAACGTCAACACCCCGGACGGCGGCACCCATGAAGAGGGCTTCAAGGCTAGCCTGACCCGCGTGTTCAACGATTACGGCCGCAGCCACGGCCTGCTGAAGGACAAGGACGAGAACCTGTCCGGCGCAGACGTGCGCGAGGGTCTGATCTGCGTCATCTCGGTCAAGCTGCAGGAGGCCGAATTTGAAGGCCAGACCAAGGCAAAGCTGGGCAATACCGAGATCCGCACCCTCGTTTCCAACATGGTCTACTCCAAGCTGATGGAGTTCTTCGAGGAGAACCCGGGCGTCGCCAAGGCCATCTTCGAGAAGGCCACGCAGGCCGCCCGTGCCCGCGCCGCCGCCAAGAAGGCCCGTGAGCTGGTGCGCCGCAAGAGCGCGCTGGAGACCAGCCGGATGCCCGGCAAGCTGGCAGACTGCCGCGAAAAAGACCCCAGCCGCACTGAGATCTTCATCGTCGAGGGCGACTCTGCAGGCGGCTCTGCCAAGATGGGACGCGACTCTGCCATTCAGGCCATTCTGCCGCTGTGGGGCAAGATGCTGAACGTGGAAAAGGCCCGCGCCGATAAAATTTACGGCAACGACAAGCTGATGCCGGTGGTGCTGGCGCTGGGCTGCGGCATCGGTGACGAGTTCGATATCTCCAAGCTGCGGTACGACAAGGTGTTCATCATGGCCGATGCGGACGTGGACGGCTCCCACATCTGCACCCTGATGCTGACCTTCTTCTTCCGCTATATGCGCCCCCTCATCGAGCAGGGTCATGTGTATGTGGCACAGCCGCCCCTGTTCAAGGTGCAGAAGGGCAACACCATCAAGTACGCCTACAACGACGCGGAAATGGCCATCCTCTCGCAGGAGATGCCCGGCGCAAAGGTGAACCGCTATAAGGGCCTTGGTGAGATGAACCCTGAGCAGCTGTGGGAGACCACCATGAACCCGGACAACCGGGTCATCGTGCAGATCACCATTGAGGATGCCGAAAAGGCCGATGAAGCTTTTACCATCCTGATGGGCGATCAGGTGGAGCCCCGCCGCCGCTTTATCGAGACCAACGCCCAGTACGCAAAGCTGGACGTGTAAGACACGGAGGAACAAATGGAAGAAGATTATGTGATGATACCGGGCAGCGGAACCAAAAAGATCATCCGCGATGTCAAAAAGGAGATCGAGACGGCCTTCCTGGATTATTCCATGTCGGTCATCGTGTCCCGCGCCCTGCCCGATGTGCGGGACGGCTTGAAGCCCGTCCACCGCCGCATCCTGTACACCATGCATGAGCGCGGCAACGACCCCAGCCATGCATACCGCAAATCTGCCGATACCGTTGGTGCGGTGCTGGGCTCTTACCACCCCCACGGCGACGCATCGGTCTACGATGCCATGGTACGTCTGGCACAGGACTTCTCGCTGCGCTATCCGCTGGTGGATGGTCAGGGTAACTTTGGTTCTGTGGACGGCGACCCCCCGGCTGCTTACCGTTATACCGAGGCCCGCATGAGCCGCATGGCGGTGGAGATGCTGACCGATATCGAGAAGGACACCATCGACTGGGATCCCAACTTTGACGAGACCAAAAAGGAGCCCAGCGTGCTGCCCTGCCGCTTCCCGAACCTGCTGGTCAACGGCAGTCAGGGCATCGCAGTCGGTATGGCCACCAACATCCCGCCCCACAACCTGAGCGAAGTCATTGATGGCTGCATCGCCTATATCGACGACCCGGACATCGACCTGCCCGGCCTGATGGAGCACATCAAGGGACCGGACTTCCCCACCGCCGGCATCATCATGGGACGCAGCGGCATCCGCGCCGCCTACGCCACCGGACGCGGCAAGATCACCCTGCGCGGACGCGCCACCATTGAGGAGACCAAGAACGGCCGCACCCAGATCGTGATCACCGAGATCCCCTATATGGTCAACAAGGCGCGCCTGATCGAGCACATGGCAGACCTTGTCAAGGAAAAGCGCATCGAGGGCATTACCGGCCTGAACGATGAGACCAACCGCAAGGGTATGCGCATCGTGGTGGATGTCCGCAAGGACGCCAACGCACAGGTCATCCTGAACCAGCTGTACCAGTACACTCAGCTGCAGGACACCGTGGGCGTTATCATGCTGGCCATCGACCATAAGGTGCCCAAGGTGCTCACCCTGAAGCAGATGCTGCAGAAGTATGTGGAGTTTCAGGACGAGGTGGTGCGCCGCCGCACCCAGTACGACCTGAAAAAGGCCAAGGAGCGCGCCCACATTCTGGAAGGCTTGAAGAAGGCTACCGACATCGTGGACGAGCTGATCGCTACCATCCGCGCCTGCAAGGGCGGCATGGCAGAAGCCAAAGCTGCCATCATGGAGCAGTTCGGCTTTGACGACCCGCAGGCAGACGCCATCGTCAAGCTGCAGCTGGGTCGTCTGGCTGGTCTGGAGATCTTGAAGATCGAGGAAGAGCTGGCAAGCCTGCAGGCCAAGATCGAGGACTGGGAAGCCATTCTGGCCGATGACGCCCGGGTGCTTGCCATCGTCAAGGACGAGCTGCTGGAAATGAAGAAGCGCTTCGGCGACGAGCGCCGCACCGAGATCCAGTCCGTGACCGGTGAGGTGGATATCGAGGATCTGATCGCCGAGGAGCAGTGCGTCTATACCCTGACCGAGGCCGGTTATATCAAGCGTCAGCTCAAGGCCACCTATCAGGCACAGCGCCGCGGCGGACGCGGCATCTCCGGCATGACCCGCAAGGAAGAGGATATCGTGCAGGAGATGTTCGTAGGCTCCACCCACGACTATGTGCTCTTTGTCACCGACCGTGGCCGCCTGTTCCGCATCAAGGGCTACACCATCGCCGAGGGCAGCCGCACTAGCAAGGGCATGAACATCGTCAACCTGCTGCAGCTGGCTGAGGGCGAAAAGGTCACCAACATGATCTGCCAGAGCAAGGACGCCGAGCAGTCGGGCGGCTATGTGACCATGGTCACCAAGCAGGGCCTGATCAAGCGCACCCCGCTGGAACAGTACGCCAACATCCGCAAGAGCGGCCTGATCGGCATTGCCCTGAACGAGGGCGATGCCTTGGCATGGACCCGCCTGACCTCCGGCCACGATATGCTCATCGTTGCCACCCGCAACGGTCAGGCCATCCGCTTCAACGAGGAAAACGCCCGCCCGATGGGTCGTAACGGCCACGGCGTGCGCGCCATCCGTCTGGCAGAGGGCGATGAGGTCATCGGCGTCTGCATCTGCCGCGAGGGCGGCACGGTGCTGACCGTGACCGAGAACGGTAAGGGACGCCGCTCGGATATCGACACCTACCGCATCACCGCCCGCGGCGGCAAGGGCATCCGCAACTACGATG
>OHJT01001325.1_pt1 | contig 13644 bp, 10 predicted proteins | sample 1568651 | NCBI WGS metagenome assembly OHJT01 (sample SAMEA3879608, study PRJEB24766) | human gut metagenome | biome: human-associated habitat; feature: feces | place: USA | collected 1985/1987 | reverse complement strand
TGAAGCTATAAAGCTGGATTTTCTAATAAATGTGCCGGTGATGAAAGGCCATTGCCAGACAAAAATCACTTGTGCCTTGAAAAATATGAAGGGATTAATTCCAAATACAGAGAAACGACATTTCCACGCCATGGGACTTCACAAACCCATTGCTCATCTGTCAACCAGATTGCGCCAGGATTTTATCGTGGTGGACAATATATGCGGAGACTGGGATTTCGAGGATGGTGGGAACCCGGTAGTTATGAACCGGATTATGGCAGCAGCAGACCCGGTGCTTTGTGATGCATTTGTGTGCCATCTCATGGGGTATGAGACAGAAGAAGTACCCTATATTAAAATAGCAGAAAATCTGGGAGTTGGACTGGGAGACTGGGAACTGGCAGAATTTCGGGAATTAAACCAGCCGAAAACAAGAATCTCCACACCAAGAGAGCGCAAGATAGTGGAGCTTGCAGATGCAGTAGAAGAGGTAGAATCCTGCAGCGCCTGCTACGGATATCTCCTTCCGGCATTACAGAAACTAAAAGAAGAAGGACTGCTTGAGAAACTTCAGGACAAAATCTGTATTGGACAGGGATATCGGGGAAAAACAGGGAAGCTGGGAATCGGACAGTGTACCAGAAAGTTTGAACATCATCTTTTGGGATGCCCTCCTACGGAAGAAGAGATTTATGAGTTTTTGAGGGGGTATTTGGAAGAAAGGTAAAAGATTTTGCTTTTCTTGGGGATATAGTATATAATTGCACAAAAGAATGTTTGATAGGAGTTCAAAAACATGAAGTATGATTATCTCATTGTGGGATCAGGTTTGTTTGGTGCTGTATTTGCATATGAAGCTAAGAGAAGAGGAAAAAAATGTCTGGTAATTGAAAAACGGAAACATATTGGTGGAAATATTTACTGTGAAGAAATGGAAGGCATTCAGGTTCATAGATATGGAGCTCATATTTTTCATACATCAGATAAAAAAATATGGGAATATATGAATCAGTTTGCAGAATTTAATCATTATATTAATTCTCCGATTGCTGTATATAAAGACGAATTATACAATCTTCCCTTTAATATGAACACATTTAGTAAAATGTGGGGAATCCGGACACCTAAAGAAGCACAGGAAATCATACAAAAGCAGATAGAATCTTTGCATATTACAGAACCTGAAAATCTGGAAGAACAGGCTCTGATGTTAGCCGGAAAAGATGTTTATGAAAAACTTATAAAAGGATACACAGAAAAACAATGGGGACGTCCATGTACGGAACTGCCTGCCTTTATTATTAAAAGGCTTCCTTTCCGTTTTACTTATGATAATAATTATTTCAATGATCCTTATCAGGGAATTCCGAAAGGTGGTTACACCAAGATTATTGAGAAAATGCTGGATGGAGTAGAGGTAAAAACAGATACAGATTATTTCTCTTTGGGAAAAGAAAGTGAAAATCTGGCAGAAAAAACAGTATTTACAGGAATGATTGATGAATTTTTCAGGTATCGTCTTGGCGTTTTGGAATATCGTACTGTGAAGTTTGAAACAGAAGTGCTGGATATGGAAAATTATCAGGGAAATGCAGTAGTAAATTATACAGACAGGGAAGTACCATATACCAGAATTATAGAACATAAACATTTTGAATTTGGAAAACAGGAAAAAACTGTGATTTCCAGGGAATATTCTACTGAATGGAAAAAGGGAATGGAACCCTACTATCCAGTGAATGATGAAAGAAATATGGAATTATACAGACAGTATAAAAAACTGGCAGAGCAGGAAAAGAATGTGATTTTCGGGGGAAGACTGGGAAGCTATCAGTATTATGATATGGATAAAGTAGTGAAAGCAGCGTTAGAGACAGCAAAAATTTATCTTGAGAAAAGTATTCTGTAATAGTATAATGTATATATTTGTGATAAAAGCCGGAAAGAAGGACAAAGGAGAAGTATGGAAAAAAAGAACAATAAGCAAGAACATTTATTAGATTTACAATGGGTAAGAAGAGCCCTGCTCCTGGCTCTGATTGATGCTGTGATTATAGCATTATCATCAGTAATTGCTTTAATGGCGCGATTTGATTTCTCATATGCAGGAATTATGGCACCTTATTTGTCAAATCTATACCATTATATGCCTGTTAATATAGTTTTAACACTGATTGTTTTTTATTTTTGCAGAATGTATCATAGCCTATGGAAGTTTGTCGGTGTCCATGAACTGGGATATATGTTAGTTGCTAATGGTATTTCTTTTTTTGTACAGATAACGGGAATGTATTTGCTTCAATATTCTATGCCGCGGAGTTATCACTTCTTTCAGATTTTATTACAGACAGTGTTAGTGTGTGGAATAAGATTTTCTTATCGGTTTTTTCGGCACTTACGAGAAGTGAAGGATCAGAAATTTGGAAGGGGATACAAATGGAAACGCGTTATGGTAATTGGAGCGGGGGAAGCTGGAAAAGTAATTATTAAAGAGATCATAGATAGCCAGCTATTAACTATGAAAATATGTTGTGTTATAGATGACGATAGAAATAAAGTTGGACGTTATATCAATGGTGTTCCGATTGTAGGAAACCGCTCTACAATTCTAAGTAATGTAGAAAAATATAAAATTGATAGCATTATTTTGGCAATTCCTTCTGCTCCGCTACAGGAAAAAAAGGATATTTTGGAAATTTGTAAAATGTCGGGATGTGAATTGAAAACATTGCCAGGAGTATATCAGTTAATTGATGGAGAATTAAATGTAAGTAAACTGCGTGATGTGGAAATTACAGATTTGCTGGGAAGAGAACCAATTCAGGTAAATTTGAATGAAATTATGGGGTATGTTAAGGATAAAGTAATTCTGGTAACAGGAGGTGGCGGATCCATTGGAAGTGAATTGTGCCGACAAATTGCCGCTTATCAGCCAAAGCAGTTGATTATCTTTGATATTTATGAGAATAATGCGTATGAGATTCAGCAAGAACTAAAACGTCATTATCCAGATTTAAATTTGGAAGTGCTCATTGGTTCTGTACGGAATACGCATCGCTTAAATATGGTTTTTGCAACCTATCATCCAGAGATTGTCTACCATGCAGCAGCACATAAGCATGTGCCGCTTATGGAAGACAGCCCTAACGAAGCTATTAAGAATAATGTTTTTGGTACGTTTAAAACGGCAAAGGCAGCCAGTGATTATGGGGCTAAGCGTTTTGTGCTGATTTCTACGGATAAAGCTGTGAATCCAACAAATATTATGGGGGCGTCTAAAAGATTGTGCGAAATGATTGTTCAGAGCTTTAATAAAATGTCAGATACAGAATTCGTGGCAGTACGCTTTGGAAATGTATTGGGAAGTAATGGAAGTGTAATTCCCCTTTTTAAGAAGCAGATTGCAGAAGGCGGACCAGTGACAGTTACAGACAAAAATATTATTCGGTATTTTATGACCATTCCTGAGGCTGTATCTTTGGTTTTGCAGGCTGGAGCTTATGCAAAAGGTGGAGAAATCTTTGTGTTGGAAATGGGAGAGCCGGTAAAAATTGATGACATGGCAAGAAATCTTATTCGTTTGTCAGGTTATACACCGGATGTTGATATTAAAATCCAATATACAGGATTACGTCCCGGAGAAAAACTTTATGAGGAACTTTTAATGGCAGAGGAAGGCATGAAGGAAACTGCAAATAAATTAATTCATATTGGAAAGCCTATCGAAATGAATGAAGAAGAATTTTTCCAACAGTTATCCGAATTAAAGACTGCCTGTTATGAAGATGATGAGCATATTAAAGAAAAGGTTGCCCAAATGGTTCCTACCTATCATATGAAACCAGAAAGTGAATAACAATTAGTGGAGAATATAAAATGTATAGTAAATATTTAAAAAGAATCATTGATTTTATTATGTCACTTTGCGGATTAATTATACTTAGTCCTGTATTTTTGATATTATGTATATGGATTAAATTTGATAGTAAAGGACCGATTTTGTTTAAACAAAAAAGAGTTGGAATTCATAAGTCGTATTTTAATATTTTAAAGTTCAGGACAATGTATATAGATACACCGAAAGAGGTGCCAACACATTTATTATCAAATCCAGAGCAATACATTACTAAAGTTGGGAAGTTTTTAAGAAAAACTTCCCTGGATGAATTACCACAGGTTTTTAACATTTTAAAAGGTGATATGTCTGTTATAGGACCAAGACCAGCGCTTTGGAATCAGTACGATTTAATAGAAGAGAGAGATAAGTACGGTGCAAATGATATTAAACCAGGTCTTACAGGATGGGCTCAAATTAATGGAAGAGATGAACTGGAAATTGAAGTAAAAGCTAAATTAGACGGTGAATATGTTAAGAAAATGTCATTATGGTTTGATATAAAATGCTTTATTGGAACTATATTTTCTGTTTTGAAATCAGACGGTGTTGTTGAGGGTGGTACTGGTGAGATAAACAAGAAGGAAAAATAGCAGAATTGAATTATTGCTGCCTGTCTCAGTGGTTACTGGCATTGAAATGGAGATAAATATGAAAAACGTATTAATTACTGGAAAAGGAAGTTATATAGGAAGTAATTTCCGAAAATACTTAGAACAATATCAAGATGATTATCAGGTAGATGAATTGGATATGAGGAATGAGCAGTGGAAAGAGTATGATTTTTCTGTTTATGATGTTGTTTATCATGTGGCAGGATTAGCTCATTCCACACCGGATGAAAGTCAAAAAGCTTTATATTATCGTGTGAATACAGATTTAACATATGAAGTAGCAAGAAAAGCAAAAGATGAAGGAGTAAAACAGTTCATTTTTATGAGTTCTGTTATTGTATATGGTAGTGGTGAAATAGGAAAGCAGTGCATTATTAAAAAAGATACACCATTAAATCCAGATAACTTTTATGGCGATAGTAAAAAACAGGCAGAAATTAAAATAAAAACATTAGAAGATAATAGTTTTAAAATTGTTATATTAAGACCTCCTATGGTTTATGGGAGAAATTCAAAAGGAAATTATCCCATGTTAGCAAAATTTGCACGGAAAACTCCAATATTTCCAGAAATGAAAAATCAGAGAAGTATGTTGTATTTGGGAAATTTATTAGAATTTGTTAAGCTGATGATTGATTATGAAGAATCAGGTGTATTTTTACCACAAAATACAGAATATGTTTGTACAAGCGAATTGATTCGGAAAATTGCCGAACTGAATCAGCATAAAGTATTCTTTGTAAAGATTTTTAATCCCTTTATCAAATTATTTGCCAAAAATGTATATATAAATAAAATATTTGGAAACTTTACAATAGAAAAAGGACTGTCATTGTATAAGGTAGATTATAATAAATACTCTTTTGAGGAATCTATAAAACTTACAGAGGGGAAAATGTAATGAAAAAGGCTTTAATGTATGCGTCAGTTGTATCTATGATTCAACAATTTAATATGAACAATATTAAGCTATTGCAGGAATTAGGATATAAGGTGGAAGTTGGGTGCAATTTTGAATTTGGTAGTACGATATCTGACGAGAAAATCAAAGAGTTTCAAGAAACATTAGATGGCATGGGAATTGCATATTATCAGATTCCAATTCCAAGGAAAATGCATGATATTAAAAGCTTATTCAAATCATACAAGACAACGTTACAGTTGATGAACAGGGAACACTATGATTTAATACATTGTCATTCTCCAATAGGGGGGATTATCTGTCGTTTTGCTAATAGAAGAAGTAATTATTATAACTATAGCAAGATGATATATACTGCACATGGATTCCACTTTTTTAAAGGGAATCAGTTCCTGAAAAATTTTTTGTTTAGGAATATTGAGCGATGTGGTGCACTTTTCACAGATACATTAATTACTATTAATTGTGAAGATTATGAAGCTGCTAAAAAATTTAAACTAAAAAAGAATGGCTGTGTTAAGTATGTTCCTGGTATAGGAGTAGATGTTTCGCATATTAAGGCTATGAAACCAAAGAGAAAAGAGCTGTTAGAAGAGCTGGGATTAGAAGAAGATACAAAATTAATAGTATCTGTTGGAGAATTGAACAGTAATAAAAATCATAAGGTGGTTTTAGAGGCTTTGGCAAAACTTCCTCAGAAATTTCATTATATTATTTGTGGACAAGGTGAAAAAGAAAAGGAATTATTAAAATTAGCAGGAGAGAATAATTGTTTTGAAAGATTTCACTTATTAGGATATAGAAAAGATGTTATTTCTATTGTCAAGTCAAGTGACTTTTTTGTATTTCCTTCTAAAAGAGAGGGGTTATCAGTGGCGCTTATGGAGGCATTAGCCAGTGATGTGATTTGTCTGGCTTCTGATATTCGTGGAAATAGGGATTTGATTTGCCATAAGAAAAATGGATTTTTATTTAAAAGCGGTGAGGATGAAGCGCAAAGCATCTATTCAATCATTCAGGCAATTGATACAAAGGGAGTTCAGTTTCAGGATTTAGATAAACAAAAGATATTGCAAAAAATAGATATCAGAAGCATTGAAAATGATATGAGAAATATATATAGTTCATGATTGACAATATTGTTAAAAAATAGGGAGAAATTGAAGTGAAAAAAAAGATTTCAATATATTTGCGCAATAAAGAAATTAATCCGTCAGGATATTATAGGATTTATCAGTATTTTCATGAAATGAATATACAAAATATTCGCTATAGAGAACTTGTTCCGGATTTTATTTATAAAAGATATCATTTCCAAAATAATTGGTTTAACAAATTGATGTATAGCGCAGTGATTTTACTGAAGAGCTTTTCTGATCTAGTAAAAGATATTCTTTTTTACAGACCGGACATTGTTATTATTAACCGCGAAATATGTCCTAAAATACAATCAACAATTCATTATTTACTCGAAAGAAAAGTACTGAGAAATGCATATGTGATTTGGGATTTTGATGATGCAATCCAAATAAGTGGAGAAATCAGCAAAAGAGAATGGGATTTATTAGAAAATGAGTCAGATAAGATAGTTGTCTTAAATAATTATCTTAAAAAAAGTATTTCCCCTCAAAGTTTTTCAAAAGTTGATTTTCTACCTACAACAGATGGTGACTATGTTAGAAAAGAATTTGAACATACTAACATTAGAAAAGAAAATTACAATAAAGAAATTAGGATGCTTTGGTTAGCTACAGCAACTAATATACCATATTTAAAGAAATGTCTGCCGTATTTGGAAAAAGCAGCTCAGATTCTTGAGGAGAAATTTTCAAAAAAATTGATTTTAACGTGTGTCTGTAATAAAGAAGTCAAGGCGGATGTAAAATATTTAGTAATCAAAAATATAAAGTGGGATAGACAAAAAGCTTTAGAGCTTATGCGCGATAGTCATATAGGAATAATGCCATTAGAGGATGATAATTTTACAAGAGGAAAAGGTGGTTTTAAATTAATTCAGTATATGTCAGCAGCAATGCCGGTAATTGCATCCGATGTTGGATTTAATAAAGAAGTCGTAAAGCAAGACTTTGGTTTTTTGGTAAAAGAAAAAGAGGAGTGGTGCAGTTCAATCATAAAACTGTCTACGAACTATGAGTTTTGGAGTGCATGTTCTCAGAGTGCCCAAAAAGAGTGGAATTTAAACTATTCATATCAAAAGATATATGATTATTGGGTTGAAGCTGTTAGATAATTAGGAGGTAGAGTAATTTTGCGAACAAATTTAAAAGAGACAATTAAAAAATTTTTAAAATGGGTAGGTAAAGCATTTATAGCTGGTATCTGCGCAGTATTACTCTTATCTTTATTTTGTATAGTGTATTCCTATGATGGGGTGCATGTAGAAAATAAAACAGGTGCAACTGACTATGTGTGGGAAGCCAAGCAATTAAAAACAACTATGAAAGAAGGCTTTTCTTGGTTTTTTGTGGATTCTCAAGGATTTAATAATATTAACGATGAGTTGGAAAAAACAGATATTTTGCTGATGGGAAGTTCTAATATGGAAGCTGCACAGGTTGCACAGAATGAAAATGTTGGTTCATTGTTAAATGAGATGATGCCTAATTATCATACGTATAATATAGGAATGTCAGGTCATACGCTATACCGGTGCGTCGATAACATGGAAAATGCACTTAAAGCGCATAAACCTCAGAAACATGTAGTTTTAGTTACAGATAGCGTGGATATGTCTGTTGATGAAATGCAATTAGTTGTAGATGGCAATTCATTGCCAATTCCATCTTATGACAGCGGAATAATGTATAATATGCAAAAAATACCGGCTGTCAAAGTTATTTATAAGCAAATTTCAGACTGGATTCTTTTACAAGGCGGACAAGAAGTATCAGATACTAATGGAAAAGAAAGAAAAGAAACAGAGGCAGATGATTATAATAAGGTTTTAGCTGAATTTTTAAAGATAGCCTCAAATGCGGCAAAAGAGTCAGAAGTTACATTGATTATTGCCTACCAGCCATCTCAGTATTTAAATGAAGACGGAGACGTTGCATATTCACATTCAAATAAAGACATTGAAATTTTTGAGCAGGAATGTAAAAAGCAAGATATTATTTTTTGTGATTTAACAGATGAATTTACTGAACTCTATGATGAAAAGAATGTGTTAGCCCATGGCTTTAGTAATACAAGTGTAGGCAGTGGTCATTTAAATAAATATGGTCATAAAGTAATTGCAGAGGCGATTGTATCTAAAATACAAGAGTTGGAGGTTGATTGATGTCATTTTTAAGTTTTCGATATGTTCTGTTTTTTTTAGTAATATATCTCATCAACTGGATTTATGTAGGAGGATGCCGGTGTTTAAAACAAAAATCCTACAAAAAATATAGTACCCTTTTATTAGTAGAAAGTTATGCTTTTATAATAATTTCAGACTGGAAAACTGCAATCTGCTTATTTTTGCAGACGATTATTGTATATTTCGTATCAAAAGGAATGAATAAATATAGGAATAATCGAAGATTATTCATAACAATTTTTACCTGTGGAATTGTTTTTTCTATTGGACAACTAATCACATATAAATATTGTGATTTTTTGGTACAAAGTATAGGGGAAATCTTAGGATTTACATATGAAACTAAGATTATTCATTTTGTGCCATTGGGAATTTCTTTTTTCACATTTTCAGCAGTTGGATATTTAATAGATTTGTACAGAAAAAAATATTGTGTTTTTGAAAAGCTAGACGAACTAGCTTTATATCTTGCATTTTTTCCTAAATTTATTTCAGGTCCTATTGTTAGAGCAGATAAATTCATACAGCAAACAAAAAGCGGGTTTTGTTCTGTAAGTTTGCAGAATTTGCAGATAGGAATACAATATGTTGTTTGGGGCATGTTTAAGAAGATGGTGATGGCAGATCATTTAGCCGTTTTTGTCGATGAGGTTTTTAAGGTACCTACTGCATTTAATTCAGCTACATGTTTATGGGCTATTATAAGTTATTCTTTACAAATTTATTTTGATTTTGCAGGATATTCAGATATGGCTATTGGTTTTTCAAAAATGTTAGGAATTAATATTGATAAAAACTTTGATTTGCCATATATTTCATATAATATAACAGAATTTTGGAAGAGATGGCACATCAGCTTATCATCTTGGTTACAGGATTACCTCTATATTTCTTTGGGAGGTAATAGAAAAGGAAAAATCCGTAGATATTTCAATCTGATAATAACAATGCTTATTGGTGGACTCTGGCATGGAGCATCATGGAATTTTGTTATGTGGGGAGGAATTCATGGAATCGCATTAGTCATTCATAAGGAATTTATGAAATTACGGAATAAATATTTAATTCATCCAGAACAAGGTAAGACAAAGAAAAAAATATGGTCAATTGTGGTAACATACATTTTCGTTTGTATTACATGGGTATTTTTTAGAGCAGAGACATTTTCACAGGCAATTTCGTTATTAGTACAGTCTGTTACAATAAGAGAAGGAATTCAGCAAATTTATTCATGGACATTTTTAGCAATAGTATTTGCCATTTGCGAAATTATCTATTCCGTAATAAGATGTAATAAAAAAGCAGAAAAAAGAGTGGAAATATCTTATCCAATATTAAATTTAAATACCATAGGAGGATTATTTCTATTTTTTGTTTTAACAGGACTTACTATAATTCTCGCGTATGTGGGACAGGTAGCGTTTATTTATGGGAAGTTTTAATTACTACATGGATAAATAAGTGATTGTGAGGCTAAAATGTATACATATTCATTGATTTTGTGTTTTTCCGTTTTTTTGTTAATACAACAGCATGAGAAGCAAAATAAGGGATTAAATTACTTGTTGCTTGTTGTAGAAGCTGTTTTTCTCATTTTTTCAAAAAATAATTCAGATTATTCTGATCGTGTATGCGATCGTGGTAGGTGCCATTATTGTAAGAGATTATAAGAAGAATAAAGAAGAAGGAGTATCTAAAAAAGAGACGATACTGCATTACATCATAGGAGCAGTTGTGAACTTCTTCGATGCACTTGGAATTGGATCATTTGCAACAACAACGGCGGCCTACGGCTTGTTCCGTCTAGTAGATGACAAGAAAATTCCGGGGACATTGAATGCTGGAGTTGCAATCCCGGTCATCTTTGAAGCATTACTTTTTACTAGTTCTGTGAAAGTGGAATTCGGCACATTGATTCCGATTGTAATATGCGGAGTGTTGGGAGCTGCTATTGGCAACAAACTGGTTGCAAGGATTTCAGAAAGAACAGTTACGATTGTTATGGCATTTGGACTTCTGCTGTCAGCACTTCTGATGCTAGGAAGCAAGTTTGGAATCCTGCCGGCAGGCGGAGACGCAATTGGAATGGAAGGAATTAAACTGGTAATCGCATGTGTTGGTAACTTTATCTTTGGTGTGGCATTAAACTTCAGTATTGGTAATTTTACACCGTGTATGTGTATGATTTATATGCTGGGCATGAGCCCTCTGGTGTCATTCCCTATCATGATGTGTACCGGAGCAGTATCTACTCCGACAACAGGTCTGATGAGTCTGAAAAAAGGTCTGGTTGACCGTCATGCAGTGATGGGATTGACTGTAGGCGGTGTGTTTGGTGTAGCGGTTGCAGTATATATTGTAAAGTCAATGTCGATTTCCACATTACAGTGGATGGTAATAGTAGTAGTGTTTTATACCAGTGTCAATATGTTCCGAAGAGCTTTGAAAAAAGTGGACAAAAAAGAAGCGGTATACGGTAACAATTTGGAAACAAATTGATTATCAATGAAAAAGGATTTGAAGGAGGAAACAATAATGAAAAAGAGACAGATTTTAACACTCGGACTTTCCGTTGCTATGACAACTGGAATGATGGCAGGCGTGGTAAGTGCAAATGCTGCAGAGGATCCGGTAACTTTAAAGTGGATTCAGGTTGGCGGCGGAATGCCAAAGACCTATGACGAGTGGCTAGATCAGATTAATCCATATCTGGAAGAGAAGATCGGTGTGAATGTAGAGATGGAAATCGTACCGTGGGGCGACTGGGATAACAGAAGAAACGTTATCACAAACTCAGGTGAGTATTTTGATATCCTGTTTACCGATCAGAACCGTTATGGCTCAGAGGTAAGCACAGGTGTACTTCTTGATATCACAGATATGCTTGAAGAGAATGCACCAGAGCTGTATAAGATGATTCCAGAGGATTACTGGAATGCAGTAGAAATTGGCGGTAAGGTTTACGGCGTACCGACCTACAAGGACAGCTCCCTTTCAGAGTTCTTTGTATGGGATCAGGATATTGCAGATAAGTATGAGATCGATGTTGAGAAGGTAACTGATTTTGAGTCTCTTTACACAGCATTAAAGACAATTAAGGAAGGTGAGGGCGGATCTCCGTACTTCATGTCCAAAAATGGTGCAAACTTCCTGCTGAACCTGAACTACGATGATTTAAGCTCCGGACTTCCGGCAATCGGCGTTAAATACGGCGATGACAGCAAGACCGTTGTCAATCCGCTGGATGACGAAGAAATCCTTTCCAACCTGGATATCGTTCGTAAAATGTATCAGGAGGGCATCATCAACGGCGACGCTCCGACAGCAGATGATTCCAGCAAATACGCAATGTTCTTTGTTGCACAGGGATGGAGCGGCGCTGCAAAAACAACATGGGGTCCGAACAATGGTATCGCCAATTGTTCAGCAGTACAGTATGGCAACACAGTCGTTTCCAACACAACTGTACGTGGTTCCATCAATGGTATTTACTCCGGATGCAAGCACCCGGACAAAGCACTTCAGCTTCTGAACCTGGTAAATACGGATTCCAAAGTACGTGACTGGTTCTACTATGGAGCAGAAGGAAAAGACTTCGAGTACACCGATGACAATAAGGTACACCGCCTGACCACTGACTGGGGTATGGCCGGATATACCCAGGGTACTTTCTTCAACGTAACTCAGACAGACGATGTTGACTTCAACCAGTGGGATGAAGTAGAAGAGCTGAACGAGAAAGCAACTCCGTCTGAGATGCTTGGATTCAACCTGGATACCTCCAACATCGAAACAGAGCTTGCAAACTGCCGTGCCGTATATGAAAAATACTATTCTGAGTTATTCACCGGCGCACAGGATCCAAGAGAGCTTGTAAAAACCATCGATGCTGAGCTTGAGACAGCAGGCTGGGAGACCATCCGCGAGGAAGCTCAGAAACAGATTGACGCACAGAAATAAGTTTGATACATTAACTTTATAAGAACTACAACAGGGCATTTTCGATTACGGAGATGCCCTGTTGCAGGATAACGGGAAATGAAAAAATTGAGCGAAAGGATGAAAAAAGAATGAAAGAGACATTACCAAAGTCCGTTCAGGAGCTGATTTTAAGCCTGAGAGAAAAACTGAAAGACGAGCCGGAAATCGTTGATATGTTTGAGCGATGCTACTCCAATACCCTCGACACAACCGTAAAGAAAATGGAGGACGGCACCTACGTCATCACCGGAGATATCCCGGCAATGTGGCTGCGTGACTCGGTAGCACAGCTGCGCCCGTACCTTGTTCCGGCGCAGAACGACCCGGAGTTGGCTGACCTGATCGCAGGCCTCATCCGCCGCCAGTTTATGTGCATCAACATCGATCCATACGCAAACGCATTCAACGAAGGACCGAACGGCAACTGCTGGGAGAAGGACGAGACCGATATGGGACCGTGGATCTGGGAGAGAAAGTATGAGATCGATTCTCTCTGCTATCCACTGCAGTTCTCCTATCTGTTCTGGAAGAATACAGGAAGAACGGATCAGTTTGACGAGGTTTTCTGGGAGGGTGTTGACAAAATCCTGACTGTATTTGAGACCGAAATGAATCACGAGGAGAAATCCCCGTACAGCTTTATCCGTAAAAACTGCTCCTACACCGATACGCTTTCCCGCGACGGAAAAGGTGCGCAGGTAAAATCCGGCATTGGCCTGATCTGGTCCGGTTTCCGTCCAAGCGACGACTCCTGCCGTTACGGATATCTGATTCCGTCCAATATGTTTGCAGTGGTGATTCTTGGTTATCTGGAAGAAATTGAAAGAGAATACTGGAAAGATACACAGATGGAAATGGAGACAAGGACTCTCCGGGAGCAGGTCTATGAGGCTGTGGAAAAAGAAGGAAAAACACGGACAGAAGAGTT
>OHJT01001323.1_pt1 | contig 13654 bp, 14 predicted proteins | sample 1568651 | NCBI WGS metagenome assembly OHJT01 (sample SAMEA3879608, study PRJEB24766) | human gut metagenome | biome: human-associated habitat; feature: feces | place: USA | collected 1985/1987 | reverse complement strand
TTGAACAAGGCTTTTGAGTTGCTCTTTTTATGTCTACTTTAACTTGACTACTTCACTTTGGGTGGTATTTTTTATTTTGCTTATTTTGTTTTTACTTAAAACCTTCCAGCAGTTTGTTAAAGTTTGCCTGCGGCATTTTTTCAACGTTCTTAATAGTGTTGAAATCTGCAAGGCCGCTGGCCTGTTCGTAAGAAGCGCGGTCATTTTCGTACAGCAGCCCGGTCAGCATACCTTCTTTTTCCATAATATGCCGTGCGGCCGCACCTTTATCATGCGGGTCGTAGCCGGCGATATCTTTGACATCGCTCAGATGCTCGCGGAACCATTCATAAGTATTGGTATGGTTAAAAGTTACGCAGGGGCTGAATACATTCACGAAGGAAAAACCCTCGTGACGTACGGCTGCGACGATCAGATCTACCAGCTGTGGCAGCTGAGCTGAAAAGCCCTGCGCTACAAAAGTTGCTCCGGAAGCTAAAGCCAGTTCCAAAGCAGCGATCGGGGTCTCGATATTGCCTGTCGGCGTGGTCTTGGTTTTAAAGCCAACATCACTGCGGGGAGATGTCTGACCTTTGGTGAGGCCATAGACATGATTATCCATCAGGATATAAGTGATATTGACATTGCGGCGCATTGCATGGATAGTATGCGCTGTGCCAATGGCAAAACCGTCGCCGTCGCCGCCGCAGGCTATAACGGTCAATTCAGGGTTTGCCAGCTTGACGCCCTGGGCAAAAGGCAGAGCGCGGCCATGAGTTGTGTGCATGCCGTAGGCGTATAGATAACCGCCGATACGGCCGCTGCAGCCAATGCCGGAAACCAGTGCCAGCTGATGCGGTTCCAGATTTAGTTTTACTGCTGCCTGCTGCAGAGCCATTTGAACGGCGTAATCACCGCAGCCCGGACACCAGTTGGGTTTTACCTGATTTTGGAAACTAGCTAAAGTCGACATCTTACAGCACCTCCTTGCATTTGGCCAGCAATTCTTCTTTATAGAAAATATCACCGTTGTATTTTAAGATAGAATGCAGCTCCGGACAGGGCGGTACATTCATTTTTATCAGCCGTGCCAGCTGTGCCGTGGCATTGTGCTCGACGACGACGATTTTTTTCGCTTCCTGCAGATTGGCAGAGGCATTGACTTGCCGGATGTTGCGGTTATTGATACGAATGGGGGCACACCGTTCCAGAATCCGGTCATAAATTCGCTTGTGTGCGATATCAGCGGCGTTATTCAGCTCTGATAAAGTGAGATTGGTTGTTATGATCAGGGGCTTTTTACTGCGGTAACGGCTGTCAATCACATTGAATACCTGTTCCAGTGCAAAGTCAGAGTTCCGCTCAATTCCGAGATCATCAATAATCAGAAGACTGTAGCGGTTTAAGCTGTTGATGAACTGGTTTCTGTCTTCAAAATGCATTCCGGTAAGGGTATTCAGAATCCGGGAAAAGTTGGTCATCAGTACAGGAACGCCTTTTTCCAGAAGGGCATTGGCAATGCAGCCTGCAAAGAAAGATTTTCCAGTACCGACATCGCCCCAGATGAGAAGTCCGGAAGCGTTTGCTTTCATCTCTTCCCAGTTACTTACATAATTGTGTGCCAGTTTTATTTCCGGATTGATGCCGTTATCCCTGGCAAAAGTGTAGTCATAGAGTGCTTTGTCCTGTAAGCCGCTGGTTTTAAGATGCTCTATTTCCATTTGTTTTTCATGAAGTTTTCTCTGACTTCTTCCTGCTCAAAGATTTCCTGCTGGCATTTACAGCGGATGGAAGGAATAAGAACCTTTCCCTGTAATTCATGCCTGCACTGTCTTGGCGTATTGCATTTGGAACAGTAGATCAGGTGGTCTGTTTCGTTAAAATATTCATCAGGCTGAATCTCTCTGTTTGGTGTTATAGCGGTTGCTTTTTCTGTAAATCTTGTCATAGTGTTTCGTATTCCTCACTTTCGTAATTTCTTTGTCGGGAAGCAGGATGATCCTGTCTTGCCCAACTGATGATGGTAGCTGCATGGTTCTGATATTGCTTTCCGGTAGAAGCCATATAACCGGATAAGCGTTCAATATAATCCTTCCAGTCAGGGATTGTCTGCCGGATATCTTCAAGCTCTTTTTCTGACAGAAAAACATTTTGAAATTTTCCATAGGGTGAGAGTGGCTCCTTACTCCCTCTTTTTTCTAAATTGTTCTTTTTTATCTCTTTCTTATTACCAGACAGTTTTCTGTCTGTATCAGGGAAAGAATCCTGTCTGTCAATAGGACAGGATTCTGTCTGTCTTAGGGAAAGAAATCTGTCTGTATAGTGGATGGTTTCTTTTGGGAGTTTTACATAAATCCGATTGGGCTGTCCGGGTCCCTGCCGTTTTCGGAAGATAAGCTCCTGTTTTTCCAGTACTGCCAGAGCAGTTTTAACCGTCATCTGGCTTTTGTGGAGAACTTCTGCCAGTGCTTCAATCGTAAAGTAAATGAACACATGACCATTGATATCTGACCAGCCCTCATTTTTCTGGGAAAGCCTTGCCTGATTGAGCAGGATAATATAAAGCATTTTGGCAGTTTCGTTTATTTCCATGTCCAGAAGAAAACGGGGAAACATCATATAAGATGGCAGGTTGGTGTCTGCTGTCAGAAAGTCCGTCATGTGTTCACCTCCAATCAGTTATTCTCCAAGAAAATCCCAGTCTACATCACTATCTGGCTGTGAATTTTCAGGTGTTGGAAAGGACGCCCTGATTTGGGGCTCCCTTTGCACCATGCCTGCAGTCAGTCCGGAAAGAAAAAGTGGCAATGCCTGTTTCAGACTGTTTTCCACTGCATCTACAATCTGTTTCACAAAAAGTTCTTCCCGTTCTCTTGTTTCCAGATAAGGATCAGCCTGTGTGCGGTAGTAGCGGTCAAAATAATCTACCAGTGCAAGAGAGATTACCTGACTGTAAGATTTAAAATCCTGCCTGTCCATCGTCTGTAAATATTCCCAGGCTCTCCGCTGCTGGTCTTTGTCCAGATTAAATCGCAGGTTTGTGTTGCGGATATTGTTCTGCATGGTTTATCCCCTCCTTTTCAGGCTCATATAAGCCAGAGATTCGTAACCTTTGGCGGTGGCGCAGATGTCATCAATGATGGTGACTCGTGATTTGTCATACGTTCCGAAGTTACGGATCAGGCATCCACCGCCGCCAACTACATACAGGCGCATCAGGTCAGGATTGTATTCATATTTGCGGAGCGTGGAAAAAAGTTCTGCCACATACTGTCTGGCAATAGAACTGATACAATCCAGATATGGTGCTGAAATGTCAGCGGTTCCAAACCGCAGAATCTGTTCTACTGTGGATTCTTCAATTTTCACTCCGAATTTGTCCAGAACAGCGTTCTTTGCGGCAATCATGCACTGGTTTACACCAAGTTTTTCTGTCCAGCATCGGCTCTCCTGCGCTTTCTTATTGTTGATATACAGAATGTTCATGGTTCCGTTTCCGATATCTGCAAGGAGATTGGTTCCCTTGAAATTTCCTAGTTGGTTTACGATAGCCGGATACCCCTGTGGGTAAAGGCTGCATCCCACAAAGCGGAGATGATACTCTTTGCCGTTAAAAAGGTAATGGACTTCTGGATTCTGGAGCAGATAGGAACGAAAAGCTTCTCTTTGATTTCTGATCCATGTGAGAGGAAGTCCGGCAGCCAGATGAACATCTGCTTCACGGATGGAAAAGACATTCAGTTCCCTTGCAATAGCCATTAGCGTCAGAAGATAATATTCTTCGTCCATAGCTTTATCCGGGATAAATTCTTTGTGTCCTTCGCCAATCCGGTAGTAAATGCCGTTATATTCCAGAATATTCCCGGTGAAGATTGGTTCTGTTTCATAGGCTTTGATTCCGGTTGGCGTGACGGTGTTTGCTGTTTTCATATTGCCATAGCCATGATCTACAGCGATGATTTTTGTGTTTCTGAGTTCTCGCATAAAAAATACCTCCGTTTTCGTATTGATTGATTCAGCAGGTCGTACCGGTGTGGTACTGCTCTGCTGTGGGATAAGCATACGAAAATCGGAGGAAAAAGGCATTGAGGGGAAATTGAGCAGGAATTGAGAAAAAAGATATATTGTGCTTACGTTCTTCATGTACTCTTGTTGTGATTTCATTGTTTTTTATCGTATAATATGGATACTGGAGGTGGTTTGGATGAAATACAAGATTTTAGTTGTCGATGATGATAAAGAATTGGTGAAAATGCTTTGTAGTTATTTTAATATGAAACAATATGAAACCATTACGGCTACAGATGGAATGGAAGCATTAAATAAAATAAAAATGAAACCGGATATTATTTTATTGGACATCAACATGCCACGTATGGATGGGATTGAAGTATGTCGTCTGATACGCAGTAAAGTGTTATGTCCGATTTTGTTTCTAACAGCAAGAGTTGATGAAGATGATAAAATTAATGGGTTGCTTTCGGGTGGGGATGATTATATTACGAAACCATTTAGTCTTCGGGAGTTGGAAGCAAGGATTGTCACAAACATAAAGAGAGAAGAAAGGCATCAACAAAAAACGGAATACCGTTTCATGGATGAAATGCTGATTGATTATTCTGAAAAAATAGTAGCTATAGCTGGACACAGGATGGAGTTCACAAAAATTGAATATCAGATTATTGAATTCTTATCCATGCATCCAGGGCAGGTGTTTGATAAAGAACGTATATATGCACAAGTCTGTGGATATGATGCGGAAGGGGACAGTAGAACGATAACGGAATTAGTACGGCGTATAAGGAAAAAAATAGCGGATTATTCAGAAAAAGAATACATAGAAACTGTATGGGGGATTGGATACCGATGGAAAAAATAAGAAACTTGTCACTGAAAAAAACAATTCTGCTTTATTTTGTGATCAGCTTAACGGCAGCATTTCTGTTATCTGGATTTACAGTTCATTTTGCAAGAAATATGCAGAATAAAATATGGGAAAAATATATTGATTATGCAGATTATACGGACGTGTTTCAGCAATATGGAAAGAAATACGAGATTGAGATATCAAGACCTAATCAATCGCAGATGAATCGTTTGGACTATCATCTTTCGGAAATGTGTGACTTTATGGAAACATATTCGGTACTGATTTTTTCGATTGTTGGGAGTGTTGCTGCGGTATTCTTTTTTTATAAAAATAAGTTAAAGACACCTCTACAGGAACTAAAAGATGCCTCACAAATGATTGCAGATAATGAACTGGATTTTCATGTGTCCTATGAAAATAAAGATGAGATGGGAACTTTGTGTAAAGAATTTGAAATGATGCGAAGTGCTTTAGCAGATAACAACAGAAAGATGTGGCGAATGATTGATGACGAGAAGGCTTTGCGGAATGCAATTGCACATGATATACGTTCTCCACTTTCCATATTGCGTGGGTATCAGGAAATGCTCTTAGAGTTTGTTTCTGCTGAGAGTATAAAAACAGAGGATGTTATTGATATCTTACAAACAGGCATGTATCAGATTGACCGTATAGAGCATTTCACGGAAAACATGAGAAAAATGTCCCATTTAGAACAGAGGGAACTGCAATGCTCAGAGATAGAATTATCGGAACTGGCAAAAAAGATTGAGGCAGAAGCTGCCATGCTGTCCAAGAAGGAAAGTAAATTATGTAAGGTAGAAAGAGTGCAGGAACAAAACATTGTGAAAGTGGATGAGGAACTTGTCATGGAAGTGACAGACAACTTACTGGAAAATGCGGTTCGATATGCACAAAAAAGTATTGCTTTGCAGATAAAGAAAAAGGATGGTTTTCTTATAATTTCTGTTGAAGATGATGGAATAGGATTTGTGGATACTGAGGAAAAAGTAACAGAACCATTTTATCATAAGAATCCACAAGATGATTTAAAGCATTTTGGCCTTGGTATGTATATTTCTCGTATTTTCTGTGAAAAGCATGGAGGAAATTTGAAAATATATAATGCCAGACAAGGCGGTGCTCATGTAGAAGCTCTTTTCAAAGCTGAATAAAAATACTTTATAAGGCTGAAATCACAAATAAAGTGGTTTTAGTCTTTTTTGTTGTGAATTTATTGAGAATTGATTTGTATGATGTTGTTAAAGAAATAAAGAAAGGAAGAGATACAATGAAAACAATCATAAAAAGAAGTATACTTGATTATTTAAAGAACCCTGTTTTGTGGATTGGCTTGATTATTATAGTTGCCAGTATGTATCAATGTCTGTCATCGTATTTGCAAATTCATTATATCAAACAGAATGAACAGATCACACAAAATGACGTAGCATTGGAAGATGCTGATGTCATGGATGGGTACATTCCCACATCTGATGATAAAGAAAGAAGAAGGGAGTGGGAAGATACGATCAAAGAGACGTTAATGGACACCTCCAAAAATGGTTTTGGATTTAGCAGGCAGGAAGCAGATCATGTAATGAAAGAAATTCAGAATATGGATGTAAAGACTGCTTCTGAGTTTTTGGAATCCCAATATGGCTATTATAATGCAATATATGCTTATGAGGACCTTGAAATTCATAAGGGGACAGCAGAAGAAATCAATCATTATATCGAGAGGAAATTATCCGAACATTCTTTTTCCTGGTACTTTGCCAAAAAATTTACGGATTTTGCAGGATTGCATATGGCCTTTTTTGCAACAGTCTTGCTATCATTTTTATTTATTCAGGATACACGAAAAAATACCTATGAATTATTACATACAAAGCCTGTTACGGCAATCCAATATATATGTGGGAAAGTAATAAGCGGATTCATTAGTATGCTGGGAGTATTAGTGATTTTGAATGTTATATTCTTTATGCTGTGTTTGAAAACGTCTTTAGAATCGGGCTTTCCAGTAACACCAATTGATTTTTGCGTGAATTCTCTGATCTATATTGTGCCGAATCTTTTGATGATATGTTGTGTCTATACAATTACAGCAGTAATATTTAAAAATCCGCTTCCGGCAGCACCAATCTTGTTTTTACACATTATATATTCAAATATGCTGACCATGAAGAATGATATTTATTATATGAGACCGTTCTCTATTATGGTGCGATTCCCTGGCAGATTTTTTGAAACACATGTAGCCAAAATGTCAAACATAAATCAGATTATTCTTGTAATTTCATCAGTTATATTAGTATGTATTTCTGTTACAATCTGGAAAAGGAGGAGGGTTCATTGAAAACGGAACTAAAAAACTGCCTGTCGTTATATAAGATTTTTTATTCATGTGCATTTATACTGATATTGTGTGCTATTCATCCGATTATATACTATGAAGAAATCGGTTCAGCGATTCAGTCGCCAATAGCATTTTTAACAATTATTTTTTGTAGTGACACATATTTGATGGAAGTAAAAAGTAAGCGTGCCGATGTATTTCATTTGTATGATCAAAAAAAGCAGTTAAAAGTAATATCGCAGAGAGTGGGCGTTCAAATATTATATTTATTAATACTTTCCTGTGTTGGATATGTTTTGTTTTTCTGGCAAAAACCGGGCAGTGTAAACGAAGGCATTTCGGGTATTCAGATATTTCTTTTATATTTCATTGCAATGTTTGGAACTATCTGGCTTTGGAGTATATGCTCTGTGATTTTGTGTACATTGCTTCGAAATATGTGGGCAGGTATTGGATGTTTATTTGGAATTGTCATTGGACTTATATCAAAAGCGGGAAGTTCATTTTTCGGAAATCTGGGATTGTTTTCTTTCAGCTTTTGTGAACCTACTCAATTAATGTCCGAGAGTTGGATTTATGGAACGCTTGTGTCTTTTATAGCGGGGCTGTTTTTATTTGCAGTATTACCAATGACTTTAAAGAAAAGAGGATAGATTATGAGTATTAGAATAAATGATTTAACAGTTAGATTTAAAAATGGTGTAGTTGCAGTAAATAAGGCATCTCTTGAAATACCTAAGGGAATTTACGGACTTTTGGGTGAGAATGGTGCTGGAAAAACCACTTTGATGAGGGTTCTTACAACTGTTTTAAAACAAACGGAAGGAATGGTTTCCCTTGATGGAATTCTGTATAACGAGGGAAATTATGAGAAAATACAGAAAAAGATTGGTTATCTTCCACAGGAAATCGACTTATATCCGAATCTTACGGTGAAAGAATGTCTTGTATATATGGGTGGACTATCAGGAGTATCCACAAATGACCTCAAACAAAGAATTACCTATTATTTGGAAAAGACTTCTCTTACAGAGCATCAGAATAAAAAAATGCGGCAATTATCTGGTGGTATGAAGAGACGTGTCGGACTCATACAGGCACTTCTTAATAATCCGGATTTTTTGATTATTGATGAACCTACCACCGGGTTAGATCCGGAAGAAAGAATCAGGATCCGCAATCTTTTGGTTGATTTTTCAAAGGATAGAACTGTGCTGTTTTCCACTCATGTAGTAGAAGATTTAGCAGCAACCTGTACACAGCTTGCCATTATGAAAAAGGGAAGTTTTTTATATTCTGGAAGCGTGAGTGGGTTGCTGGAAAATGCAAAGGGCTGTGTTTGGAATTGTACGGTACAAAATGCAGAAGAAGCCCGTTTGTTAGAAGCCAATTATTCTATATCATCTAAGCAGTATGTAGAAAATGGAATTCATATGAAAGTATTAAGCAAAGGAAAGCCAAATGAGAATTGTGTCCTGGATAATGATATCACTTTGGAAGATGCATATATTTATTTGACGAATAGTTGAATATAACGGCGGGCAAGTTGCCCGCCGTAAATTATGCTTATTTTGTTAAAAGACCGGATAGATTTTTTCCAATGCAAAATCCAATCTGTGGATATAACTCCTGAATTTCCTGATATTTTGCTTCAATCATTTCTGGTTCATCAGCCCAGATCTTTTCATATATTTTGAAAGCTCTTTTAAAATATGTTTTGGCTTGCGGAAGATTGGCAGTCATCAGATAAATGGTTCCAAGGGTTTCCTGTACTTTGGCATAATCCAGACAGTCATCGGAATGGTATTCCTTGATGATGCCGGATAATTTTTGCAATTCGGAGATTCCTCTTTCGGGTTCCTGCTGTTCTGTCAGGAACATTGCATAATTGGCAATCTGAGGTATGCTGTCATTTATATGAAGCAGGTTAAATTGGTCAAGCAGTGAGATACTTTTTTCCATGTGTTCTCTTGCAAGATCGGGATGACCGTTCATGCGGTAAAGTCCACCGAGATTGGCATGAAGGTTGGAAACAAGGCGAGCATTGTCAACAGTGATAGTTTCTATCTGGGCAAGTGCATCTTTTTCCAGTTTTATTGCTTTTTCAGGTTTGGTTTCAAGAGTTGCCTGAAAATCCAGTAATAACGCCCGGTCAGAGTTGGTGCCAATGCTTTTTGTCTTTAACAGCACCTTCAGTTCCTGAATGATTCCATTCATACCTTTGTGGTAGTTATAGTTATCCATGTATGGAAATGCATTTTCCAGAAAAAGCAGATACTTTGGTATATCATCCTTTTCAATCAATTCTATGATATTTCCGATTGTTTGAAATAGCTTTTTGTAATAATCGACTTCAATTCCATGCATTAAACATATTTTCTGTAAAGAATCCAGTAATATGTGACAGCTACTTACAGATGGTTTTGTCTCTGAAAGGGCAATTTCCTTAATCATAGGATGCAGGGAGATTGTGTGACGTGTAGTTGTCTGCACAAAACCAGTTTCAATCAAGTCGTTAATTTCATTTAAGGTAGGCAGTTCCAGCCATTTGGCGAATATGCGGGCAGAAATACCAGTGTAAGGAAGAAAACACAAATTGCACATGATATCCTGCTGTTTTCGGGATAAAGCATATAGTGAAAATAGAGTATGGATATGACTATAATAAGTGGCTTTACTGCTTTGACCATCCTTGATTATCTTAATTTTATCTTCATTATCGAGAGATGCTCTTTCTTCCTGAAGTTTTGCTAATAACTGACCTGGAGTTGAAATTCCATTTTCCAAAAGTTTTGCAGCCAGTTCTACAGCAAAAGTATGATAGTGTACGGTCTCTATGATTTTTTCGACGGTCGAACGATACTTGTCTGCTTCTGAATAAAATGCAGATGTCAGTTGGAAAAGAATGTTTATATCCTTTATTTCTTTTAATTGAAAAGTACAGTATTCATTCAGATTACTTCTGGTCGTAAATAAAATCTGACAGCGGTATTTTAATACTACTGACAGAAAACTGTCCTGTGTAGCTGTGACATTAAAATTATCTATGATAAGCAGAGTATCGGATTTCAGGGAACGCAGAAAACGGTTATGTCTTTGAAACCGTTTCTGTTCGCTGATTTCTGGTGGATCATCAATAAAATCCATGTCAGTAATGTCCTGATGAAGATCACCTGTATATTCTACATATAGAATGTTAGTGTAATGCTTTTTGTAATGTTTTGCGTAGGCTTTGGCAAGTTCGCTTTTACCAATACCGGCAATTCCGCAAAGAAAAACATGACGGTTTTCCTCAAGCATGGTATATAATTCTTCTAGTTCTTTATCTCTTCCGATAAAATGACGGCATGGTTTCGGAACCTCACTGTCCATAATATAATCCAGCACAATGGGTGACAGGGCACCTCCGGCAATTAATTTTTGATTTTTAGTATCACGTTTGATAAATTGTCGCTCCATGCCAAAAGAAATCAGCTTTGCAAGAAAAAGCAGACGTGAGCTGGCTGGTTTGTACAGAGAAGCCAGATTTTTCTTTTTGGCATCGGAGATGGTGTCATCTTGTATAAATAATGTGTATATATCCTGCATAGCCATATTGCAGTCAGACATCAATGGAAGCAGATTCTGGTGAATGGTTTCTGCCAGTTTTTTCTGATTACTGGGTTTGGAATAGTAGGCAGATATTTTGGGACTGATCTTTGCTTGACCGGTCAGCCAACGACAAACCAGACCATTATCCATAGAAAAATCCTGATTTGCCGGATCATCCATAAAATCTTCAAATAATTCGTATAAAAAATCAGGCTGACTCATTTGATTACTTTCGCTGATATGATTTTTTAAGCAAGTGCTAATAGAAGAAAAATCGCATCGATTCAATAGAAATTCCCCTTTCGTAGTTAAGATTAAGTATATCTATCATAACACGAACATATATTCGATTCAAGAAAATGCGGATATTTTTAAATTGATTGTGTCAATTTACAATCAATTTCTATTCAATGTGGTTTTCCGGCAGGTTCTGTAAAATAAGCTCAGATCAAAACAATGACGGGAGGAGCTTATGCAACAGAATATTGAATTTGAGCGGTGCATTGATTTTCTGGTACGGATGATTGATAAGTACGGCGCTGAAGTCCTCCGGGAGTTGGAGGAAGAAAAACAGAATAAGGAAGAAAAAGAAGCGGCAGTTTCCTGAAATACAAAATGTAAATCAGACTGTCGCTTTTTTCATGCATTTTTAAATCAAATAAATTTTAAAAGCTGATGCAGAGTGTGTGGCTCATTATTCTGAGAAGCGGTAATACGCGTATCAAATGGCTTGAAATGATTCTGCGTATAAAAGCTCAGAAGAAATTCATTATCTTCGCATTCAAGAAACTCCATAACGCCGCCTACGGAATATTTGAGACTGGATATGGTTTCCAGTGCAAATCCCAGTAGAATATTTCCAGGAATTCGTTTTTCCTTTGGAAGAGAATAGTTCTTTCCCAACTGGGCGATCAGGTAAGCTGCGGTAGTATAGGATTGTGTTTCTTCATCCAAAATACTGACACGGGACAGCTTTTTTGCCATTGTCTTGCTGATATTTGAAGCACGGACAGAAATTGGTTTTACTGTAAGTGAAAAATAACCAACCAGTGAAGCATCTTCAGCATCAAATACCAGATAAGTGATAGATTGATCTTTTTTGGTAAACTCAATCGCATTATGTAATAAAAAGTATTCCACATCGGGATTTTTGGGACAAGAAAAATCGGAGAGTAAGTCGTAAAGACTTTCCTCTCCGATATATGTCGGTTCGTCTTTATCCAAATATGCCCGAATATTAACGGTAAAATATTTATCAGACATGTTTTTTCTTCCTTTTTGACATTAAAGCTAAGATTTCCTGTGGGTTCGTTAACTGACGTCCGGGAAGTGTCTGCTTTGGTGTGCGGTCACGGTCGGCTTCGTCAATTGCTGCGACAAAACGCTTTACGCTATTTGGATTGGATACGACAAAATTATGAGTAATACTTGAAGTAGCCATACTAACACCTCCTCTTTTTTGGCTTTTTTGTGTATTTATAGTATATGCAATGTGTGATAAAAACACAATATCAAAAACAGAAATTATTTCTAAATAATTTTCAAGCCGGACATTTATTAGACGCTTCCGGTAAGCGAACAATATTTTCGAGCCAATCATTTATAAGTCGCCAATGGTGGGCGGGCAATATTTTGATAACAGAAATGCTCTGTATCTAACTTAATTATACGATTGGCGAAGAAATGCGTCAATACGGAAAATAAGTATTGAAAATAGTTGGAACAAGTACTAAAATAAAGTTGGGACATTGAATGGAAGTTATGTTACGAGATAATAAGAATTGTAGGTGGAAGGTTTGAACATAGAAGCATATGATGCTGATTCATTGAGAAAAATGGTTAGGTTGCTTGAATATGAGAACAAGATATTAAAAGATAAATTGAAGAAAGCAGGCATTTCATATGAAGAGGTGAATCCTTTTGAAGAAAAAATAGAAAGTGCAGAAGAATATGACCTGGATCAAGGGAGTCGTATTGTAAATCCGCCATATATTACAGAGAAAATGGCAATACGTTTCTTTTCGATGTTTTGGGGAAGAGAAGATGTATATGCCAGACGGGGAAAGAACGGGGGCTATTTTCCACAATGTGCGAATCGTTGGAATGACCGGCTTTGCCCTAAACAACGTAAAGAGAAGGTATTTTGTGATGAATGTGAAAATACCAAATGGATAAGTCTGGATGTAAAAAAAATAATTGCTCATTTGTTAGGCACAAAAGAAGATGGATCAGATGTAATAGGTGTATATCCTTTACTGCCAAATGGAACATGCAGATTTATTGTATTTGATTTTGATAATCACGAAAAAGGAGCAGAGGTTACGGACTTTGCAAATACGGATAATGAGTGGCATAAAGAAGTGGATGCGCTTAGAAAAATGTGTGAGCTTAATGGTATCAGACCTTTAGTTGAGAGATCTCGATCTGGAAAAGGTGCCCATGTATGGATTTTCTTTAAAAAGGCAATACCTGCGGCAACAGCAAGGAATTTTGGATTTCTCCTGTTAGACAAGGGTTCAACTTCCATCAATCTGAAATCTTTTCATTATTATGATAGAATGTATCCTTCGCAGGATGTGGCAAGCAGCATAGGTAATTTGATTGCATTGCCATTACAGGGGCAGGCACTTAAAAATGGAAATAGTGCTTTTGTAGATGAAAATTGGAATGCATATCCTGATCAATGGGATGCTCTTTTCAATAAAACAAAAAAGCTGGGAATAGAAGATGTTGAACAATGCATGGCAAAATGGCAGGGAGAATTAGCAGAAGTCAGAGGAATGCTTACTAATATTGAGAAGAATGTCAGACCGAAACCATGGAAGAAGAAATGCGAGTTTTGTAATTCAGAT
>OHJT01001317.1_pt1 | contig 13689 bp, 10 predicted proteins | sample 1568651 | NCBI WGS metagenome assembly OHJT01 (sample SAMEA3879608, study PRJEB24766) | human gut metagenome | biome: human-associated habitat; feature: feces | place: USA | collected 1985/1987 | reverse complement strand
CCCTCCCTGCCTCTGGCCCAGCGGAGCGTCTTTGCACGCTTGCGGCAAGCAGAAAGCTGCCATAGCAGCAACGCTGCAAATGCCGTTTCCCATTACGACCCTTCCATAAAAAATACAATGCCGGACAGCCCACGGACTGTCCGGCATTGCGCTATTTATCGGTAAAATTACAGCAGCAGGTTCGTGATGCCTGCCAGCACCAGCAGGTGCACCGGGTAGAACCAGTAAAAGGCCTTCTTTTGCAGCGGACTGCACGCGCCGCGCTGCCCGTTGTAGAACCAGACCAGTACAAAGGCCAGCGGTGCGGTGAGCTCGAACATAAACAGCAGCGCGCCTGCAAGGCACTGCCGCTTGCGGTTTGTGCGGGTGAGGTACAGCGCGCAGATGATGATCACGCCGATGGCGTTGTAGTCGGTATGGGCGGCCAGCGCCAGCGCGGCGCACCCGCCCGCCCATACAAGCCCCTGCCAGCCGGGCAGGCCGTTTTCCTTTTCAAAGCGCTTGAGCCCTGCCATAGCCAGCACGCCCAGCGCCAGCGTCCAGTAAACGTTCTGCGCACTGGGGTCAAAGGGGGTGCGGAAGAACGCAAGGTCAAAGGGCACCTCGCTCAAAATGCCGAACAGCACCAGCCGCCCCAAATAGCCTTTGACGTTGTGGGTGTGCACAAAGCCCTCCACCAGCAAAAAGCAGAACAGGGGAAAGGCCAGCCGTCCGGTGAAGCGCAGCACCATGTCCAGCCGGTAAAGCGGATAGGCAGAAAGGGTGTCCTGCGAGAGGGTGCCGGCGTCCAGCCCGGGCGTAAGGATACCTGCCTCGATGCAGGACGCGCCGATGTGGTCCACCAGCATGGTGATGCAGGCAATGGTTTTCAGAGCGGTGCCGCTGAAAGTGCGGCGCGGGGAAAGTGCGGTCATAAAAACACCTCGGTCAGTTTGTAAAAAATCGTTATAAAAACTATAACGGAAGAAAGGCGGCATTTCCTGCAGCAATTGCAGCAAAATCCGCACAGAGCGTGCAAAAATCGGGGCAAAATGCTTGACAGAAAAGGCGCGGGATAGTACAATCAAGAAGATAATTGAACTATCTCAAACGAAAGATGAAAAAGATTCACAAAGAATCGGGCGTCTCCGAACCAGTAAAGACGGAAGGAGGCTTTGGGCATGACGCTATTTTCTTATGAAATTTTTGATGCCGTGGCTCGGCAGGGCAGCTTTAACAAGGCGGCACAGCAGCTGCACCTGACCCCCTCGGCCATCAGTCACGCCATTGCCGTAATGGAGGAGGAGCTGGGTTTTGCTCTGTTCAACCGCGGCAAAAACGGCGTGTCCATGACCAGCTACGGCGCTTCCCTATACCCCTCTATCCGCGATGTGCTCAACAGTGACGAGGCGCTGAAGCAGAGCATCGCCCGCCTGAACGGCTTGGAAAAGGGCAAGGTGAAGCTGGGCGTATTCAACTCGGTGTGCGCATCGCTGCTGCCCGGGCTGCTGAAAAGCTTTGCAGCGCATTATCCGCAGATCGAGATCGAAGTATATCAGGGCACCTACGATGATGTCAAGGAATGGCTGCGCACCGGTCAGGTAGACATCGCCTTCCTGTCCTCCACCTGCCGGGAGGAGTTCAACCTCACCGAGCTGTTCCGGGAGCCGCTGCTGTGCATCGTGCCGCAGGACTGGCCGGAGCCGCAGGACGGCGTGATGACCCCGGCGCTGATGAACGGCCAAAGCTTTGTGGTGCAGTGCGACGCCACCGACGCCGAGATGCGCCAGTTCCTCAAGAAATACAAGATCGGCACCGAGCGCCGCTGCCATGTCATCGACGACCAGTCCAACATCGCCATGGTGGAAGCCGGGCTTGGCATCTCCATCATGCCGCAGATGCTGCTGCGGGACTGCAAGGCCGCCGTCAAGGTGTACCCCATCGAGCCGGAGGAGTACCGCGTGGTGGGCCTGGCCGTGCAGCGCCCGGCGTCTATGGCTCCCGCCGTGGAGCAGATGTTCCACCACATCGTGGAGTACTGCCACGAGCTGGATCTTTCGCTGTAATAAAGAATACTTTTGTATCTGTCAACCGGGAAGTTCTGCGGAGCTTCCCGGTTGATTTTTTACAGGGAGTGTAGAGAAAAAGCGGCAGTTACAGCGCTGCGGGGTAGGAGGTGGTAGCCGAGGGATGTTCTCTTTTGGTGGCAAAAGAGAACCAGAAAACCACCAGCGATTTCGACGCGCTGGAGCCACGAAAAAGGGGCTGCTCGCCCCTTTTAACCCCAAAGAGGAGGGCTACACCGGAAAAAACTGAAGATTCACGCCTGTTCGGCGTGAAGATCTTTTAACCGTTTTTTCCGGCTCCGCCGATTCAAAACCCCTCAGTCGCTGCGCGCATTCCAAATCGTCCCGTCTGCCGCCGCAAGTAAAAATTGCATCCGGCGGCAAAAAGGATTATACTATAAAAAATGTCTGCGGTGCACAGGCCGCAGGGGCAGAGGAGATGAAGCATGAAACGACGGGACTTTTGTAAGGGTCTTGCGGTGACCCTTGCGGCGGGGGCACTGGCTCCCGGAGCGGCGCTGCCGCAGGCCGGGGCGGCTACGGCGCTGGTCGGCCGCGCCGTGCCGGACGACTACTATACCCTGTGGTACCGCAGCGACCGCTGCAGCGCTGACCTGCGGCACGATTACTATTACAGCGACAGCCTGTTCGACCACGCCGCCACAGAGTACGACGATAAGCTGGCACTGGCCACCTTGGGCATGGCTGCGGCTGCGGACAGCTCGTGGGAGAGCGACCAGCGCTATTGGATGACGGGCGAGGTCGGCCGTGCCGCCCATATCCGGGATGCCTTTGCAAAGCTGGGCTTTGCCGAGGTGCAGCTGTTCAACTATACCCACAGCCTGAACGATGCCCCGGACACGGCGGCCTGTGCCGTTGCCCGCAAAACACTGGTGCGCGGCGGCAGACAGGTGACCATCATCGGGGCGTTCGTGCGCGGCTCCGGTTATGGAGCCGAGTGGTCCGGCAACCTTCATGCAGGCTCCGGCAGCGCCCACACGGGTTTTGTAGCAGCGGCGCGGCAGCTGACTGAAAAAATACGCGGATATGTTCAGGCATCGGCCAAGCGCCAGCCGCTGGGTACCCTGAAGCTCTGGATGAGCGGCTACAGCCGTGCCGGCGGCGTAACGAATTTAGTGGCGGCGCGTCTGCCCGCTGTGCTGCCGCAACTGGAAAAGAAAAACACCTTCATCTATACCTTTGCCGCCCCGGCTGCGCTGGCGGCGGCAGACTGCCCCGAGCTGCAGCAGGACTTTGACAACAACCATACGGCAAGCGGCAGTCTGAAAAAGAACTGGAGCGCCAGCAACATCTTCAACATCATCTCCAGCGGAGATGTGGTCCCCCGGGTGCTGCCCGCAGAGTGGGGCTTCTACCGCAACGGCAACGACCGTTTTCTGCCCGCTACAGTTGTCCCGGAGGAACTGCAGGCGCTGAACGACCGCAGCGCAGGGATGGAGGGCGCACCGCTGGATTTCGGGCGGCTGGCCGTCACCGAGGAGACCGATGCCGTGCTGCAGTCCATGATGACCCTGTTCGGCAGCCGTCAGACCTATCACGAGGACTACGAGGATGCCATGCGCTGTATACTGCAATGCGTGACCACCCGCTCGGAAGCAGAGGTGACCCGGGGCGTCATTCTGGACGATGCTGCCGTGGTGGCGCAGCTGCGCAGCATGGAGCCCATGCAGCAGTTCCCGCAGGAAAAGGTGGAGCGCTGTGTGCAGGCGGCCTCTGCCCTGAGCCGCCCGCTGCTGGAAAAGCTGGGCAATGCAGTGCCGCTGCAGGCACAGCAGATCGTGATCCCCATGCTGGCAGTCGGTCTGTGCTTTGAATTGGACCCGGAGACGCTGCAGCTGGTGTCAGACTTTGTATTGTCCACCATCACGGTAAAGGGGCAGCTGAGCGGCATCCTGAAAACAGTGCTGTGTCACTTTTTGGAAACCTACATTACCCTGCTGGAATACTATGACCCTGCCGACCACGGCATGGAGCCCTATACCCGGCAGGAAGAGCTATAAGCAAAAGGCCGCTGCGCAGACATCGCGCAGCGGCCTTGGCTTTTTACAGATAAGATCAGAACTTGAACAGGTTCAGCCCGGTAACGGGGTCGTACTGGCGGTCTACCGCGCCGTCCAGAACATCCACCACCATCTCACAGGTGGCGCTGACCACCGCCCGGTTCAGATGTCCGCCGAACACCTCGCCCTTGTCGTTGCCGGCGCTCATGTGCAGGTGGGTGTAGAATGCGCCGTTCATGGTGTTGATGGTGCCGGTCAGGGACACGATCTCAAAACTGCCGCTGAAGGTGTTGGCGTAGTATTTCTTCTCCGCTACATTGTATACGCCCACCGTAAAGCTGTTGGTGGCACCCAGCGCCTGCACGGCGGCAAGGCGGATGTTTTCCTTCAGGGCAAGCTCTTTGACCTGTTCAAGGATCTCTTCGTCCTTGTCGATGCGTACAATGATCTTATTGCCAAAACGTTTGTATTCCATGGAAAAGCATCTCCTTTATGTGGCTTTTTTGTGCGCTGCCCTTTGCCGGGAGCGTGTGCGGATTTATTGATCTTCTGAACCCGATCCAAGCTCTTTCAGTTCTTCTTCGTTTTGGAGATCTTCATTGGTTTTCTCTCCCGTGATAGCACGGTAAGCTTCTTTGATGCCGTTTTTCACTGCCCATTTGATAACGTAATACAGCGCGATCAAAATAATGATGGCGGTCCCTCCGCTGATGCCTAATTCGTTCCACATGATCCGATCCCTCCAAATTTCAATTTGTTGAACTAAATCGAGTATACCACACCCGCCAAGGAAAGAACACCCCGATAGCGTAAAATTTGCAGGTGGAAACTTGTCGGGGCGGGGACTTGGCAAACCCGGCGTGATTGCGCTATAATAGAGCCATAACAGTTCCACAAAGGTGTGGTAAGGGAGGTGCGGTCATGATCCGGGTGGCAGTCGTAGAGGATGACGCGGAGGTGCAGGGGGTATTGCAGGAGTACATCCGGCGGTATACCCGGCAGTACGGGACAGAATTTGAGGTATCGGTCTTTGCGGACGGGGTGGACATTCTGGAGGATTACCGCGCCGTCTACGATGTTATTTTTCTGGATGTGGAGATGAAGCATCTGGACGGCATGACCACGGCAGAGCGCATCCGGCAGATGGATGCAGACGTCATCCTGATCTTCATTACCAATATGGCGCAGTATGCCATCCGGGGCTACTCGGTGGGGGCGCTGGACTATGTGCTGAAACCGGTGCCGTATTTTGCATTTTCCGAGCAGCTGAAAAAGGCCGAGAAAAATTTGGCCCGCCGCGCCAGCCACTATCTCATGGTCCCGGTGGAGAGCGGCCTGCGGCGGCTGGACAGCTCCCGGCTGTATTATCTGGAAAGCGAAGGCCACCGGGTGCATTACTACACCGAGGACGGCGATTTTTCGGCACCGGGCACCCTCAAGGCAGTGGAGGAAAAGTTGGCGGGCCGCCCCTTTGCCCGCTGCAACAGCGGCTATCTGGTAAATCTGGCGCAGGTGCAGGCGGTGCAGCAGAACACGGTGCAGGTGGGACCCTATGAGCTGCAGATCAGCCGCCCCAAGCGCAAGGCCTTTCTTGCCGCACTGACCGACTACATCGGAGGTGAGGGCTCATGACCATGCTGCCGAACATCCCCCGCCTGTACACGGCGCTGGCAGAGGTGTTGGCGGTGCTGCTCTACGCCCGCCGCCTGCCGCGGCGGTTCCACCGGCAGACCGCGGTCACGGTGGTGTGGGCACTGGTGCTGGGAATCTTTTTGCACAAGACCGGCTATGTGCCGCTGGCGTGGTGGGTGCCCTGTATGCTCTGCGCGGTGCTGCTGCTCTACGGGTACCTGTGGGGCAGCCGGGCGGTCAACTGGCTGGAGGCACTGTACATCACCGCCCGGGCGTTTCTGCTGGCAGAGTTTGCTGCCAGCGCAGAATGGCAGCTGCACTGCTGGCTGTTCCCGCACCGGAGCGGCTTTGACCCGCTGGCGCTGGCGCTGCTGGCGGCGGTCTACGGCGCGGTCTACGGCCTGATGTTCTGGCTGGAGCGCAGCCGTCCGCTGCCCGAAAAGCATCTGGACATCAGCAACAAGGCTGCGCTGGCGGCATTTGTCATGGCGGGCACGGTGTTCGTGGTCAGCAACCTTCTGTTTCTGGGGGAGAGCCCGGCGACCATGAACGTGTTCTGCATCCGCACGCTGGTGGATTTCTGCGGGGTGCTGATCCTGACGCTGCAGCACGAGCAACTGCGGGAGAGCGCGCTGCATCAGGAGCTTTCTGCCATGGACAATGTGCTGCACCGGCAGTACGAACAGTACAAGCGCAGCAAGGAGGGCATCGAGCTCATCAACAGCCGCTACCATGAATTGAAGGTCCAGATCGCTGATATCCGTGCCCAGCGGGACCGCGCCAAGCAGGACGCGGCGCTGGCAAAGATGGAGAACAGCATTCTGCAGTATGAGGCGGAGAACAAGACCGGAAACCCGGTGCTGGACATCCTGCTCACCGCCAAGAGCATGGAATGTCAGGAAAAGCAGATCCGCATGACCAGCGTGGCAGACGGGCATCTGCTGGACCATCTGTCCACCCGGGAGATCTGCACGCTGGTGGGCACCGCGCTGGACAACGCCATTGAAAGCTGCGCCGCCGAGCAGGACCCGGAAAAGCGGCTGATCCGCACGGCGGTGTATGCCCAGAACGGCTTTGTGCTGTTCCGGGTGGAGAACTACTGCAAAAAGCCGGTGGAGCTGGGTGCAGACGGTCTGCCGCTGCGCAGTGCCCACGGCGGTTACGACCTGCGCAGCCTGCAGGCGGCTGCGCAGCAGCACAGCGGCAGCATGACCGTGCACTGGGAGGACGGCTGGTTCACCCTGCGGGTGCTTCTGCCGCAGGCGGGGATTCAACAGACCGAGGGCGGGGAGTGATCCCCGCCCTTTTTGCAATATGCACAAAATCAGGGGCAGTGGAATTGTGAATAAGCACAATAAAAAATGAAACCAATTTGAAACTTTTTTCAAATTATGCATCCCAAACGACAGATTGTGCAAAGAACGGTTCGTTTTGCGGTTTATATGATAAAATGACATCAAGCAAAGGAGTGGACGCACTCCGGAGAACAGCCATGAACCGGGTCGTGTACCCAAAAGAGAAGGAGTTAACAGTTATGGCACAGAAAAAGAAGGACGGTAAGATGATGGGCAAGATCATCAAAACTGCCGTTTCGGGTGTGTTGTGTGTCGCATTGGCGGGCGGTATAGTTGCGGCCAATGTGCTGATCCCGCCCAACGCCAGCAGCGTGCAGAGCATTTTGGGCCTGAAGAGCGGAGGCATCGACAACAGCAAGGCAAAGACCGAAGGCATTAATATGGAATACGGCAAGCCCGGCTTTGACACAGAGGATGCGCTGGTTGAGGATGAGATCGCCCTGAACAAGCAGATTGCAGCAGAGGGCATCGTCCTGCTGAAGAACGATGAAGGCAGAATGCCGTACAGCACGGATACCACCTTCAGTTTTGTCAGCCATTCGGCAGTCAGCTACATCGGCGGCAACAAAGTCGATATGAAAACGGCCTTTGAAGATGCCGGGTTCGGTGTCAACGAGGACCTCTGGAAATTCTATTCCGAAGGCAACGGCAAGGATTACGGTCTGGGCGTTGGTTCCGTTTCCTACGGTGATGACGAGGACTTTTCCATCAACGAATGCCCCTTGTCTGTTATGAAAGCAGAGCCGGGTCTGACCGATTCCATGAAGAATACGGTTCCTGTTTTTGTGTTCAGCCGTGTGGCGGGCGAAGGCCGTGATATGCCCCGCTCCATGTACAACCACACCGATGTGGAAGAGGACAAGACCAAGACTTATCTGGAGCCGGATTCTACGGAACTGGAGATCCTGCAGTATCTGAACGACAACTTTGACGATGTGGTGCTGCTGCTCAACTCCAGTGCAGCGGTCGATCTGAGCTGGGTGGAGGATTATCCCAGCATCCACACGGTCATCTCGGCTCCTGCCATGGGCGACTACGGCCTGTGCTCTCTGGCTGAGATCTTCTCCGGCAAGGTCAATCCTTCCGGCCGCACCGTGGATACCTATGAAGTGGATGCCATGAACAGCCCGGCGGCGCAGAACTTCGGCGACTTTGCCTACTACGATGAGAATGGCAACCTCACCAAGTACAACTACGTCAGCTACAAAGAGGGCATCTATGTTGGCTACCGCTACTACGAGACCCGTTACGAGGATAAAGTCCTCGGTCAGGGCAATGCGGGCGATTACAACTACGACGATGCTGTGATGTACCCCTTCGGCTACGGCCTGTCCTACACCACCTTTGACTGGTCAGATTACAACACCAGCTGGGATGGCGATACCTGCACCGTGACGGTCAAGGTCACCAACACCGGTTCTGTTGCAGGCAAGGACGTTGTGGAAGTCTACGCACAGAGCCCTTACACCGATTATGACAAGGCCAACAAGGTGGAAAAGGCTGCCGTTGAACTGGTCGGTTACGCCAAGACCTCGGAGCTGGCTCCCGGTGCAAGCGAGACCGTGACGGTCACCTTCGACCAGGAACAGCTGAAGTCCTACGACTACGTCAATGCCAAGACCTACATTCTGGACGCAGGTGATTACTATATCACTGCGGCTAAAAACGCACACGAAGCGGTCAACAACATCCTCTCTGCCAAGGGAAAGAGCGTGGCAGACGGTATGACCGCGGATGGCGACACTGCTTTTGTTGAAATCTACACCCCGGCAAACGGCACCGTGGATACCACGACCTACAAGCTTGACACCACGACCGGTGTGGAGATCACCAATCAGCTCGACCATGCAAACGGCGGGCTGCAGTATCTCTCCCGCAGTGACTGGACTGGCACCTGGCCGACCGTTGACGGCGAGGTCAGCGACCAGATCAGCACCTGGGGCAACCCCATCAATGGTACCGATGCCAGCGGCAAGGCTGCATCCTATACCTACCGCAAGACGATCAGCAAGGAGGACCTTGCAAAGCTGGATTCTTTTGATTCCCTGAACCCCACCGACTTCTCCACCCTGACCGATGAGATCGTTTACGGCAAGGACAACGGTCTGGGTCTGATCGATATGCGCGGTCTGGATTACGATGATGAAAAGTGGGACGCACTGCTCGACCAGCTGACCCCCAGCGATTATCAGACCCTGATCACGCAGTCCGGCTATGGCACGGCTGCCATCAAGTCGGTGGATAAGCCCTCCACGACCGACCGCGACACTGCCACCGGCCTGATCAACTACGGCTTTGATGCAAGCGGCAACCTCTACTTCAAGGGCAACATCACGCACTGCGGCGTGATCGTTCTGGCACAGACCTACAACGATGATCTGGCCACTCACTACGGCGAGAACATTGGCGACGAGTCCTACTATCTGGGCGTTGATGGCTGGTATGCACCTGCTGTCAATATGCACCGCACGGCATTCTCCGGCCGCAACAGCGAGTATTACTCCGAGGATCCGTTCATCGGCGGTCACATTGCTTCCCTCGAGTGTGAGGGTGTCGCCTCCCGCGGTATGTATGTCTTTGTCAAGCATTACGCCATCAACGATCAGGAGGACCACCGCGGCGACCGTGAAGGCCAGTACAGCATTGCGACCTTCCTGAACGAGCAGGCGGCCCGCGAGATCTACCTCAAGCCCTTTGAGATGTGCGTCAAGTCTGATAAGGTCGAGATGAACTATGCAAAGGACAACGGCGACGGCACTTACAGCAATGCCACCACCGAGATCCCGTCCGTCACCGGCATCATGACCTCCTTCAACCGCGTTGGCTATACCTGGGCCGGCGGCAACTACAACATGATCACCGGCCTGCTGCGCAACGAGTGGGGCTTCCACGGCTTTATCATCACCGACAACGCAAACACCGGTGTCTTTATGGACGCTGGCCAGATGATCCAGGCCGGTGCAGACGGCAAGCTGACGAACCTGCCCACCGGCGCACGGTACACCTTTAACAAGGATGACGTTGCAGATTACCACTACGGTCGTGAAGCAATCCATAACATCCTGTACACCATTGCAAACTCCAAGGCAATGAACGGCGGTATGCCGGGCAGCCGTTATCTGGCAAAGGTCGAGCCTTACCAGAAGGTCATCTACGCAGTGGATGGTGTCTGCGGCGGTCTGATCGCAGTTCTGGTCGTTCTGACGATCCTCCGCTTCCGTAAAAAGAAAGAGGACGTAAAAACCGTCTGATCAACACATAGGAACAGAAGGGGCGGCGGGCAAACGCCCGCCCCCTTTTTTTGATTGTCAGGAGAGACCCATGAAACACACAGATATCATCAAGAGCTTGTCTCTGGAACAAAAATGCGCCCTGCTGAGCGGCGGCACGGTGTTCACCACCCGGGCGCTGCCGGGCAAGGGCATCCCGGCCATTACCCTGTCCGACGGCCCCAACGGCGTGCGCAAGCAGGCGGGCGCGGCTGACCATCTGGGTCTGAACCCCAGTGTGCCCGCCACCTGCTTCCCCACCTCGGCTACCGTTGCCAACAGCTGGGACCCGGAGCTTGGCGAGGCTGTGGGCGCAGCCATGGGCGAAGAAGCAGCGGCACAGGGCGTGTCGGTGCTGCTGGGCCCCGGCCTGAACATCAAGCGCAGCCCCCTGTGCGGCCGCAACTTCGAGTATTTCTCGGAGGACCCCTACCTTGCCGGTAAGATGGCTGCGGCCTACGTCCGCGGCATCCAGAAAAACGGCATTGCCGCCTGTCCCAAGCACTTTGCGGTGAACAGTCAGGAGCTGCGCCGCATGGCCTCGGATTCCATCGTGGACGAGCGCACCCTGCGGGAAATTTACCTGACCGGCTTCGAGATGGTGGTCAAGGAAGCGCAGCCTAAGACCATCATGTCCGCCTATAACCTTGTCAACGGCACCTACGCCAACGAGAACACCCACCTGCTCATGGATATCCTGCGCGGGGACTGGGGCTTTGACGGCGCAGTGGTCACCGACTGGGGCGGCAGCAACGACCACGCCTTGGGCGTAAAGAACGGATCTACGCTGGAAATGCCCGCCCCCGGCGGGGACGCCATTCGGGAGCTGATGAAAGCGGTGCAGACCGGCAAGATCACCGAAGCGGACGTGGACGCCCGGCTGGAGGAACTGCTGGAGCTGGTGTTCACCACCAAGGCGGCGGTGGACGCCGCACCCGGCAAGTTCGATGCCGACGCCCACCACGCACTGGCACGCCGGGCTGCTGCCCAGAGCATCGTGCTGCTGAAGAACGAAAACAGCCTGCTGCCCCTTGCAAAGGGGGAAAAGGTGGCGGTCATTGGCGACTTTGCTCAGACACCCCGCTATCAGGGCGCAGGCTCCAGCGCCGTCAACTCCATCAAGGTGGATTCCTTTCTGGAATGCCTTGCCGAGAGCGGCCTGAACAGCGTCGGCTACGCCAAGGGCTTTGACCGGCAGGGCAAGCCCGATGAGGTGCTGAAGGCCGAGGCGGTGCAGCTGGCAAAGAACGCCAATGTGGTGCTGCTGTGCATGGGTCTGGACGAGATCAAAGAGAGCGAGGGCATCGACCGCGCCGACATGAAGCTGGCAGAGAACCAGCTGGAACTGCTGGCGGCTGTGGCGGCGGCAAACCCCAACGTGGTGGTGCTGCTGAGCGCGGGCTCCTCGCTGGAAAGCGGTTGGGTCAAGGACTGCAAGGCGCTGGTCTACGGCTGTCTGGGCGGTCAGGCCGGTGCGGGCGCACTGGTCGAGGTGCTGACCGGCGCGCAGAACCCCTGCGGCAAGCTGGCGGAGACTTGGGCGCGCAGCTACGCCGACACCCCCGCAAAGGCGCATTTCGGCGGCGACGGCCCCACCGTGGAGTACCGCGAGGGTCTGTATGTGGGCTACCGCTACTACGACACTGCCGGTGTGCCCACCGCCTTCCCCTTCGGCTACGGCCTGAGCTATACCAGCTTTGCGTACAGTGACCTGAAAGCAGACGAAAAGGGCGTGACCCTGACCGTCACCAACACCGGCAGTTGTGCAGGTGCCGAGGTGGTGCAGCTTTATGTGGCAAAGCCGGATGCAACGATTTTCCGCCCCGCCAAGGAGCTGAAGGGCTTTACCAAGGTGCAGCTGGAAGCCGGAGAGAGCAAGACCGTCACCATCCCGCTGGACGACAAGGCGTTCCGCTACTGGAACGTCAAGACCGACCGCTGGGAGGTGGAAGGCGGCAGCTATCAGCTGCTGGTGGGCGCTTCCAGCGCCGATATCCGCTTGACTGCCGCTGTCACGGTGGCGGGCACCGGCGCACCCGACCCCTATGCGGGCAAAAATTTGGAGCATTACCGCACCGCACAGGTGCAGAATGTGCCGGATGCGGAGTTTGAAGCGCTGCTGGGCCGTCCCATCCCGGAGAACAAGGTGCACATCGACCGCAACATGACGCTGGGCGAGATGGGGCACGGACGCAGCCCCATCGGCTGGCTGGCAGCTGCCGTGCTGGGCACCCTGCTGCGCCGCAGCATCAAAAAGGGCAAGCCTGACCTGAACATCCTGTTCCAGTACAATATGCCTTTGCGTGCGCTGTCCAAAATGACCAACGGCGCTATCAGCATGGGCATGGTGGACGGCATCGTGATGGAGCTGCGGGGCTTCTGGGTCATCGGCCTTGTGCGGGTGATCGTGGAGGCTGTGAAGAACCTCGTGCTGAACAGCCGCATGGAAGAGCGCTTGAAAAACAGCTGAAAGGAAGCAGGCTATGAATTTCTGGAATAACTTCGCGGCAAAGCACCCCGCCGCTGCCAAGTGGGTGCGCGAGGGCGGCCTGTTCGTCATCGTGTCCAACCTCATCACGGTGTTCAAGTACCTGCTGCTGCAATTTCTGCCCAAGGCCTTTGCAAGCCTGCCGGTGGTGGATTTCGGCTGGCCGGGCATTGATATCACCCTGTTCGGCGAGACCTTCAAGTGGAACATCCTCGGCTACGATGCCGCCCACGGCGGCTTGCCCTACTTCTGCGCCTACATGATCGCCATGGTCATCGGCGAGTGCATCAATTTCCCCATCCAGCGTAATTTTGTGTTCCGCAGCAAGGGCAATCTGGCAAAGCAGATCGGCTGGTATGTGCTGGCGTTCTGCGTCATCACCTGCATCGTCAACTCCATCAACTGCATCTGGGTGGCGGTGGCAGGTCTGCTGGTGCCGGACTTCATCTACAACATCGGCACTACGGTGCTGAACGGCGGTATCTCCATGGTCATCTTCTTCTTCGTGAATAAGATCATCTTCCCGGAGGGCGAAAAAGCCGCCAAATAACAAGTCATCTTCTTCATTTTCTTCTTTTCATCACAAAGGCTCTCGCCTGCTCTGTGCATACGACAGAACAGGTGGGAGCCTTTGGCTTATGATCATCCTATCGCACAAAAGGCAGGATACCATCGTAATGATGATACCCTGCCTTTGCTCGTTTACTGTTCCGAGTAGTCCTTTCGCAGAACCTCCTGTAAACAAAAAACGTACCCGAACCCTTTTTCGTAAAGAATCGGGTTCGTACAACCTTGGTAGACATTCCTACGCGTTGGGAACCGCACACTAATCAAAGCCCTGCTAGGGCTTTGATTGCCTTCGCTGCGCTCGGCACGTGC
>OHJT01001311.1_pt1 | contig 13783 bp, 10 predicted proteins | sample 1568651 | NCBI WGS metagenome assembly OHJT01 (sample SAMEA3879608, study PRJEB24766) | human gut metagenome | biome: human-associated habitat; feature: feces | place: USA | collected 1985/1987 | reverse complement strand
ATAGAAATGACGGCCACGGCCTGTATCATCGAGGGTTCTGTAAGCGTCTCAAGTAACCAATTCATAAGAGTTTCTTTTTTGCTTTAGAAGCGCAAAAATATATAAAACAAAGCAATTAAAAAAATTGTAGTATCTTTGCCCACGAAATAACGATGATACAGGGTGAGGGAAACGATGGTTAAATATATAAAGTGGTTGCTGCCGGTACTTTTTATTGCGTATTATAGCAGTGTCTCGCTTTTTACGCACGTCCATGTGGAGCATGGTACGACCATCGTGCATGCGCACCCTTTCAAGAAGACGGCGGACGGTACTTGCCATCATCATACCTCTTTGGCGGAGATACAGTTGTTTCATATGCTCTCATCTATTCACGTGATGGACGGGGCGATTCACCTGTTACGTTTACAATTCTATTCTTTAAAAATATCTAATCTCTCTGAGTCTCCGGTCTATCCGGATCATGTCACTTCCGTTGAGGGACTGCGATACCTGCGGGCTCCCCCAGTTGTTTGATTACATATCCAGAAATCAATATCCGTTTGTAGAGACGGGGCATGCCCGTCTCCTCGGCAATTCGTAATCATTAATATTCAAACAACTATTAATCAAGCAATGAATAAGTTCATTACACTTATACTATGCCTGTGCTGTGTCTTTACATCAGCGTGGGCAGAGGGAGACGATCATACCTCCCTGAATCCTTCCGACGCTAATATCGTAGGCCATATCCTCGATAAGAAAACAGGAGAGCATCTCTCTTTTATCAATGTCTACCTCCACGGTACGACGATCGGTACGACCACCGACGCTACCGGTCATTACTATATGAAGAATCTTCCCGAGGGAAAATACACCTTGGTCATGAAGTCTATCGGATATAAAACCGAGGAGAAGACGGTGACCCTTAAGAAAGGGAAGACATTGGAGATCAATTTCAATGCCGAGGAAGACGCTGTCTCCTTGGACGGTGTCGTCGTATCGGCAAACCGTAACGAGACGACCCGCCGTCTGGCTCCTTCTTTGGTAAATGTACTCGACTCCAAGGTGTTCGAGACTACGCACGCCACTTCCTTGGCCGACGGTCTGAACTTCCAGCCCGGCGTGCGTGTGGAGAATAACTGCCAGAATTGCGGTTTCCAACAAGTACGTATCAATGGTCTGGAAGGCCCTTATACCCAGATCTTGGTGGATAGCCGGCCGATCTTCAGCGCCCTGACCGGCATATATGGCTTGGAGCAGATCCCGGCGAATATGATCGAGCGGGTAGAGGTGATGCGAGGAGGGGGATCGGCACTGTTCGGCTCGTCCGCTATCGCCGGGACAATTAATATCATCACGAAGGAGCCCTTGAGAAATTCCGGGGAATTGTCGCATACGTTAACCTCGATTGGCGGGACATCTGCTTTCGATAATAATACGACCCTAAATGCCTCTTTGGTATCGGAAAATGGGAAAGCGGGCTTATATCTTTTTGGCCAGAACCGTCATCGTTCCGGTTTTGATCAGGATGGAGATGGTTTTACGGAGTTGCCTAAATTGAAGAATCAAACGGTCGGTTTCCGTTCGTACCTGAAAACGAGTACTTATAGTAAATTGACATTCGAGTATCATCATATGAATGAATACCGCAGGGGAGGAAATCTGTTGGATCGTCCGCCTCATGAAGCGGATATCGCCGAACAGTTGGAGCATTCGATTGATGGAGGAGGTCTGAAATTCGATCTTTTCTCCAAGGATTACAAACATAAATGGAGTGTTTTCACTTCTGCCCAGAATACGGACCGGGATAGTTATTACGGGACGAACCAAGATCCGAACGCTTACGGCAAGACTACGGATCTGACGGTTATGGCCGGTACGCAATATGCTTATAGTTTTGATAAATTCTTGTTTATGCCATCGGATTTGACTGCCGGTTTGGAGTATAGTTTCGATCATTTGAAGGACGAGATGATCGGGTATAATCGCTTTACGAATCAGAAGGTGCATGTCGAGAGCGCGTTTTTGCAGAATGAGTGGAAAAATAAGCGATGGAGCTTCTTGATCGGCGGTCGTTTGGATAAACATAATATGATGGATCATGTAATATTCAGCCCTCGTGCGAATGTCCGTTTTAACCCGACGGAAGATATCAATATCCGGGCTAGTTATTCCAGTGGTTTCCGTGCCCCGCAAGCGTTCGATGAGGATATGCATATCTCGGCGGTCGGCGGAGAGGTCGCTATGATCCAGCGTGCGAAAGATTTATCCGAGGAGAAATCGCAAAGCTTGAGTGCTTCGGTCGATTTTTACCATCGTTTTAAGAATGGTATCCAGTTGAACTTCTTGGTGGAAGGTTTTTACACCAGCTTAAGTGATGTGTTTGTCTTGGAAGATATCGGGAAAGATGAGCAAGGCAATCTGATTAAGGAACGTCGTAACGGTTCCGGGGCGAAAGTGATGGGATTAACCTTGGAAGGAAAGTCGGTGTTAACTTCATGGCTATCTTTGCAAGCGGGCGCTACTTTCCAGCGAAGCCGTTATAAAGAGGCCGAGAAATGGAGCGATGACGAGAATGTGCCAGCCGAGACAAAGATGTTCCGTACGCCGGATATCTATGGTTATTTTACGGCTACTCTCACGCCTTTCAAACGTTTCACGGCTTCCCTGTCGGGAACTTATACGGGAAGTATGTTGGTGCAGCATTTGGCGGGATATATACCATTGGATAAGGCGGTGGAGACTCCGGATTTCTTTGATATGAATATCAAGCTTGCGTATGAGTTCCCGCTTTACAAAGAGCTGAAACTAGAAGTAAATGGGGGCGTGCAGAATCTGTTCAACGCTTACCAATCCGACTTTGACCAAGGTAAGAACCGGGATTCCTCCTATATCTATGGCCCGGCTAGCCCGAGAAGTTATTTTGCCGGTGTAAAGATGAGCTTTTAATCATGTAATGCCCTTTGAAAAAACATGTACGTGTTTCGTGAAAAACACGTACGTGTTTCCGAAAAAAGACGTACGTGTTTTTTTGAAGGCAAAATAAATAAAAAGACAGTGTTCCCAAGCGTATGATCGCCCTACGGAAACACTGTCTTTTTTATGGGATAAATCGGGATGTTTTATTTAACGAACGGAGCGGCTTGCAAATAGGCGGCGCTCTTCTCTACGCCCTCGAACTGGGTACGGCCTTTTTTGTCACCTTCCAGTTCCACGTAGTAGCCGAGGATACCGATCTCGTACGCTTTTTTGAATATATTCGGGAAATTCATCATACCGGAATCACCGATGATCCAACGATCCTTGATGTGCAATAACTTAAAACGATTCGGATAATTCTCCATCCATTCCACGGGATCTTGCTGCCCCATAACGGCCCAATATACATCCAACTCGAACATAACCTTATCCGGATCGGTATTTTTCAGGAATAACTCCTCGATATAAGTACCCTTAGGAGGTGCCCACGGATTCGGGTTCTGTTCCGGTTTCTCGCCGGCTTTCAATACCCGTTTGAACTCATTGCTATGATTATGGTAACCCCATAGGATTCCGGCTTTCTTCGTGATCTCTCCGGCACGGTTGAAGATCTCCGATACTACTTTGGCGTCATCCTCGTTTTCGATACGGGGTAAACTCGGTTGTACCATACAACTAACACCTAGCTCGGCATGGATATCGGTTGCCTTTTTCCAGAACTCGTCGAATTTGGGCATATTCTCTTTCGTGTACTCACGAAGAGAAGGGGTCAGGTGTGAGCTACTGATTCTCAAACCGGCATCATCCACCATTTTCTTATAATCCTTGGAGGCGATGAATGTCGTATTTTTAGGATTATAATCACCGAATTTACCAGTGTCTTCCCTATATCCGAAAATCTCCAGATCGGTATATCCCGCTTTTGCCAATCGGTTCAATCCGTTAGGCATATCTTGCAGTAACTCCTGTCCGAGCGAATAGGTTTGCAATCCCATCTTTTTCCCGGCGGTTGCCGAGGATATCGCATCCGTGGCGGGTATGGATCTGGTGGGATTTGAAGCCATTACTTTTTGGCTGGCTATGCCCCCTAAAGTAAGTAATGAAATGTTTCTCAAAAATGTTCTTCTGTCTGTCATGGTGATAAAGAATTAAAATTAAACATCTGTTTCTCGCAAATATAGTTAACCTTTTTGAAGTTTATTAAGAAAATGTCTCTCAAAAACTTGCGATTGGGTTTAAATAGATTTAAAATTTGACATAACTCAATTTTACGAACTTACTCCATACATCCAATTACCTGAATAAGGGGATTGTTTGGTATACCTCCGTGGATTTTTAATGTGATTTTACCCATTCTTAGGTATTGTGGGGCTGTAGTCTCTGATCGTAACTTTGCAACGTTTTAAATAACATAATTGATTAAATGATGATGAAGAAAATCAGAGGGCTTTTCCTCTCCTTTTTACTGTTGCTTATTTCCATCTCGGCTTTTTCTCAACATAAAACAATGATATCGGGTAAAGTCCTGTCCACGGAAAAAACAACCGTGGATTTCGCTACCGTTTATCTAAAAGGTACGAATTACGGCGGGACTACGAATGAGGAAGGTATCTATCATCTTCAAGCTCCCGCGGGAGAATATACATTAGTAGTATCGGCTATCGGATATAAGACGGTAGAGAAACCCGTGAAACTGATGCGTGGGGAACGGACGAAGATGAATGTGGTAATCAGCCCTCAAGCTACGGAGTTGGATGAGGTGGTTGTCGTTTCTAATGGCGTGACCCGGCTCAAGCGTTCTGCGTTCAATGCCGTGGCCCTCGATACGAAAGCCTTGCAAAATTCAACCCAGAACTTGAGTGAAGCCTTGGCTCAAGCGCCCGGAATGAAGATCCGGGAGTCCGGCGGTGTCGGCTCGGATATGCAACTGATGATGGATGGATTTACCGGCAAGCATATCAAGATCTTTATCGATGGGGTTCCGCAAGAAGGTGTCGGCAGTTCTTTCGGACTGAATAACATTCCGGTGAATTATGCCGAGCGTATAGAGGTCTATAAGGGTGTGGTACCGGTGGGTTTCGGAACAGACGCTATCGGAGGTGTTATCAATATCATCACCAAGAAGAACCGGAACAAATGGTTTTTGGATGCTTCTTATTCATACGGGTCTTTCAATACGCATAAATCTTATGTGAACTTCGGACAAACTTTCCGGAGCGGACTCACGTATGAGATCAACGTTTTCCATAATTATTCGGATAATAATTACTATGTGGATACTCCGGTGAAGGACTTTACGACCGGAGCGATCAATAAGAAAAAGATCGAGCATGTGAAGCGTTTTCATGATACGTATCATAACGAGGCCGTTATCGGGAAAATAGGTTTCGTGGATAAGAAATGGGCGGATCGTTTGATGTTTGGGTTTACCTATTCACATATGTATAAAGATATACAGACGGGCGTACGCCAAGAAGTGGTGTTTGGCGGCAAATATCGGAAGGGATACTCGATCATGCCGTCGTTGGACTATCGCAAGCGTGATTTCTTCGTTAGGGGCTTGGATGTGGTATTGACGGCGAATTATAATAAGAACATGACGAACAATGTAGATACCTCTTCCTATGAATATAATTGGCGTGGCGAGATGCGTCCGCTCCGGATGCCCGGTGAGCAATCTTATCAGAACACCCGGTCGGATAATAATAACTGGAACGGAACCTTAACAGCTAACTACCGTATCGGTAAGGCGCATACGTTCACGTTCAATCACGTGATCAACGCGTTCCGGCGTTCGAATCAGTCTCTTTTGAACGAGGACTCGGAAGCGAACGCTATCCCGAAGGAAACCCGTAAAAATATCAGCGGTCTTTCGTATCGCTTGATGCCGACGGAACATTGGAACTTGTCTGTGTTCGGTAAATATTACAACCAGTTTATCGCGGGGCCTGTCGCTACTTCCTCGGCTCAAGATGACTATATACGTACGACCAATTCGGTAAGCGCGATGGGATATGGGGCCGCGGGAACTTACTTTATCTTGAAAAGCTTGCAAGCGAAATTGTCCTATGAGAAAGCCTATCGCCTGCCGACCAATGAGGAGATGTTTGGCGATGAGGACCTTGAGACCGGCGATATTTCCTTGAGACCGGAGAACAGCGATAACGTGAATCTGAATTTAAGCTACAACGAGACATTCGGTAAGCATTCCGTATATGTGGAAGGCGGATTGATCTACCGAAATACGAAAGATTATATCCAACGGAATATATCGGATTTGAGCGGCGGTAAATATGGCGCTACCTATGTGAATCATGGTCGTGTAGAGACCAAGGGTTACAATATCTCGGTTCGCTACGGTTTCGCTAACTGGGTAAGCGTAGGAGGAAACTTTACGCAGATGAATGTAAGGGATAACGTGAAGACGGTTACCAGCGGGACGAACCAAGAGAGCTTGACATATGGCGCACGTATGCCGAATCTTCCTTATCAGTTTGCCAACTCGGATGTGACCTTCTACTGGCGTAATTTGTGGAAGAAAGGCAATACGCTAAGTGTCACTTACGATAATTTATATATGCATAGTTTCCCGCTGTATTCGGAGGCAGTAGGCAGTGAATCCGAATTTGTGGTACCAACTCAATTCTCGCATAACCTGACACTCTCTTATGGTATACAGAACGGGCGTTACAATATCTCTTTCGAGTGCAGGAATCTCACGAACGAGAAATTATACGATAACTTCAGCTTGCAGAAGGCTGGCAGGGCTTTCTATGGTAAGGTGAGGGTTTATTTCGGTAATTAATTTAAAGTGTGACTATCTTTTATTTATCAATAATTAATTCAAAACATAATAGATTAAAACAACATGAAGAAGAATTATTTAATGACAGGTCTTGCCGCCGCGTTATTGGTTGGGGGGGTATTTACTTCTTGTAGTGACGACGATCCTGTAAACCCGGATAACGGAGGCAACGGGAATGGAAATGGCGGAGGATCGACCTCGGAGGTGGTTTCGAGCTATGTAGTCGCCGCTTCTGTCGGTGATGCGAATTACTTGTTGACAGCCGATACGCTGGGTGATGGCTCTATCTCCGCTAAAAACAACGGACTCACTACGGAAAGCGGTACGCAATGGATCTTCTATAAGGATAAATATTTGTATCGTTTGGTTTACAATCAAGGAAATGCCGGTGTTACTTCTTCATACGTACTGAATGCGGAAGGTAAGATTAAAGAGCGTGATAATACTTACGAGATCAAGCGATTTACTTCTTATGGTATCTACGGTGACTATATCATTACATCTTCTACCGGTGATCTGGGTGAGGAATATGCGGACGAGAATGGTTATCTGCCTAAAGGTTTCTTGCTCTCTTATCTGGATGTGGCCAAAGAGACGTTTACGACAAACACGAATACGATCTTGTCGGAGAATTATTTGGGAAATGGCGAGTTTGTTACGTTAGCGGGTATTCTCCAAGCGAACGGCCGGATCTATTCCGCGGCTATCCCGATGGGATTGAGTAAGTACGGCGTGAAAGCGGAGGGAGGTAAATATGTTAAATACCCGGAGCTGGTAAAGACTGAATCCGGAGGAAGCGGTAGTGGCGCTTACGAAAAAGGGGAATTGCAATGGACGCAATATCCGAACGAGGCTTGGGTCGCTATTTATGCGAACGAGAAATTCGAGAACCCGAAACTGATAAAGACGGATAAGATCAGTTATGCTTGCGGACGTAACCGTTCTCAATACTACCAGACCATTTGGACGGCAGACAACGGCGATGTGTATGTGTTCTCGCCCAGCTATGCCAAGACGATGACCGTGGAGGTACAGAAAACGACTTTGCCGGCCGGTGTAGTTCGTATTAAGGCTAACGCGGAGGAGTTTGATCCTGATTATTATTGTAATTTGGAGGCACAGACGGGTGGTAAGGCATTCTTGCGTTGTTGGCATATCACGGAAGATTATTTCTTGTTGTTGATGTATGATCGTCCGTTGACTGAATCCGGATTCGCCGCGAAAGAGTTGGCTATTTATAAAGGAGAGGATAAGAGTCTTACTTACGTGAAGGGGCTGCCTTCCACGGATGTTATTTCCGGATTTGGCAATACTCCGTTCTCGGAGGATGGTATCGCTTATATGGCGGTTACGACTACCGATGGAAGTCAACCTGCCGTGTATCGTATCGATCCGAAGACAGCTACCGCAACAAAAGGTCTTACCGTTGAGGCAGAGCAAATCAGTGGTGTAGGTAAATTGACTGCCGCTCAAGAGTAATAAGCAAGTATGAGTCGGACTCACATTCTTTTAATATTCCTCCTGCTCCCGCTAACCCTGCGGAGCCAGGAGGATATTTGTATAGGAAAGGAACTGGTTTTGTACTCTACCGTATTGCAAGAAGACCGGAGTTATTGGATACACCTGCCGGAGCATTATAATATGGATACGAAACAACGCTATCCGGTTGTTTACCTGCTAGATGGAGATTCTTTCTTTCATTCGCTGGTAGGCATAAGGAAAACGTTGGCATCCGGTAGAGGTAAATATCTACCTCCCTGTATTATTGTCGGGGTATTAAATACGGATCGGACACGTGATTTTACGCCTACCGCTTCAGCCGCCGGACGGGATGGTAAAATCTCCATAGATGCGATTCCGCAAGGAGGGGGAAGTGAGGCTTTCAGTAAGTTTCTTACGGAAGAACTTCGCCCTGCTATCGATAGTGCCTATCGCACGAACGGCTGGAATATGCTTATCGGTCATTCGTATGCGGGGCTTTTCACCTTGAATACGTTTCTTCGTCATACGGAATTATTTGATACCTATCTAGCGGTCGACCCTAGTTTGTGGTGGGATCAGGGGCGGTTGGTCCGGGAGGCGGAGGCTTTGGTTGCAGGCCGGGATTTTAAAGGGAAAAGCCTGTATATCGGTGTCGCGTCTAAAAAAAGGACGGACCGGGTGGACATTCATCTTGACAAAGTGAGTTATCTTCTTTCGGAGCTTTTACCGCAAGCGGAGAACCTGCGTTTCTTTAGTAAATCATTTCCCGACGAGAACCATGGAACGGTAGCGGTTCCGGGTATATATGACGGGATTAAACAATTATTCGGAAAATGAGAAAATTCTTTGCGAAAGTACATTTATGGCTATCGATACCTTTTGGCATTATTATTGCGATTGTCTGCCTGACCGGGGCGATTCTCGTCTTTGAGACAGAGATATTAGAATTAGGCTACCCTTCCCGTTATTTTGTAAAGGAAGTAAAAGGGGAACCTCTCTCGCCTGCCACCTTGATAGAATCGGCGCGCCAACAATTACCCGATTCGGTTCGAATAAACGGTATTCGGGTATCGTCTGACCCGAGACGAACTTATCAACTGATATTACCGGGGAAAAAGGCCGCGGGTTTTATTGATCCCTACACCGGGGAGGTGACCGGGATGGATGACGGACAAGGTTTTTTCCTGAAAATGATGCGTCTTCATCGTTGGTTACTTGATGAGTATAAACGGGATGGAAGTTTTTCTTGGGGAAAATCAATAGTTGGCTATGCGACTTTGGTCTTGGCGATTATTATTATAAGTGGAATCGTAATTTGGTATCCCCGTAATAAAAAAGTATTGAGAAACCGGTTGAAAGTAAAGACCAAGGCTGGTTGGTTCCGTTTCTTCTATGATTTACATGTCTCCGGGGGATTCTATGCGGCATTGCTCCTGCTTATCTTAGCGTTAACCGGATTAACATGGTCGTTTGGTTGGTATCGAAATGCCTTTTATAGTGTCTTCGGTATTAGTGCAAACCCGCCTCAAGCGCATCATGCTCCAGCTTCTTCCGGCGCGAAGAGACCCGCGAAGAAAAAGACGGATTACACACAATGGGCTGAGGTGTTATCGGCATTGAAAAGCCATTATCCGGACTTTAACTCAATCACGATCCAAGATGGCTCCGCTACGGTTTCTACGGCCCGTTATGGAAATACGAGAGGAAGCGACCGTTACTCCTTTGATCCTGCTACGGGTGAGATTACGGAAGTCCAATTATATAAAGATCTCCCAAAATCGGGGAAGATAAGAGGATGGATTTATTCCGTACACGTCGGCTCGTGGGGGGGAATGACTACCCGTATATTGACTTGCTTAGTTTCCTTGTTGGGGACGATCTTCGCGATAACCGGCTATTATTTTTGGATAAAGAAACAATTCAGGAAACTGAGATGAAAAGAAAGAGGTATGTTTGACCCACATACCTCTTCATAAATCTAAACCAATCAAGTTGAATACGCAAACGTTGTAATATTAAGGTTAAACAGTTATGTATGTAAAAGTGTGCGTCTATTCAATTCCTTCTTTCCTTATAGATGCCAACCACTGGTCGATCCGCCCTTCTGTTTGATCGTCTTCATTCATTTCATCCAAAGGAAGTCCGACGAACATACCGTTTATGCAGGCGGTGGAACTGTCAAATGAATATCCCGAAGCATCTACAGCGCCAATGAATTTGCAACCTGTATTTCGCAGGTCGGAATAGATCGTACCGATGGCGTCACAGAAAGTGTCGCTAAAAGAGGCTGAGTCTCCGCAACCGAATAATGCGACGGTTTTCTCACTTAAGTCCAGCTTTTTCAGTTTCCCTAGATAACTATCCCAATCATCTTGCAAATCTCCGGCGCCCCAAGTGGAACAGCCCAATAACAAGATTTCATAAGGCGCTACATCAGCGGGAGAAGCGTTAGATACGTCATGAATATCTTTGTCTTCCACACCCAGCTTCTCTGCGATACGTTTCGCGATCCCTTCCGTCGTTCCTGTAGACGAGCCGTAGAATATTCCTATAGTCTTCATTTCTATTTGTTTTTATAGTTTGATAACGAAAGCAAATATCCGATATCTTATTAGTCTCGGCAATACCTATAAATATGTATTTTGACGGTCGGGAATACCCACGAATGGCCAGCTTAAATCACCACTCGATAAACTTACCTCTTTGCCTGCGTTTCTCCAATTCCTCTTGCAGATAACGTTGGCGGTCTTTGGCGATGTAACGACGGGCGAAGATATTGGGGACGGCTACGCCTAAAGAGATACAAAGGATGATGAGGGCGGAGTTAATACCATTGGAGAAGGCGTTCGTAACCTCGCCGATCACCCCGTGAAGGTTGATAAAACCTAATAACGAGCGATACATCAATACTCCCGGGATCATTGGGATAACAGAAGGGATCGTCAATACATGGTTCGGTACATGGAACCAATGAACCGCTTTCACTGCGATCAGGCTGACAACGAAACTTCCCATAAACGAGCCGATCACGGGACCATAGCCCAGCTCGAAGTTCACGAAGTTCCGGATGCATACGGCGATAATACCGCCTAAAGCAACCACCCATAATAAACGGCGTTGGATATTGAATATCATAGAGAAACCAACGGCGGATATGGCAGCCGCTATCGCATATACGTAATACGGATCATGCGGGACCATGCTTAGTTCGCTGAATTTATGGTCGATCGATACGTCGTTCATCACGAGCAGGCGCAAGGCGAAAGCGATACCGAAAGTCATTGCCGCTACCATCATCACCGTGTTTGCGGCACGGGTAATACCGACCAGCAAGTGATTATCGATCATATCGTCTACAAAATTAATCAAAGGTACGCCCGGTACGATGAATAGGGCACAAGCCAGTAACGGGAGATACGGAGTATCGGATATTCCCAGAAAAGATGAGGCATATGCTAGGCAAGTACAAATAAAGGCGGCAAGAGCGATCCCCATGTAGGCGTTAAGGCCAGCCTCTACACAACGGGCACGCACCCTGAAACCGATAAAAGTACAGATCGAGGTTAACAAGAACGCGATCCAGTCTCCTCCAAATAACTTACAGAAACCTCCACAAGCGAATCCTGCTCCGACCGCTACGATATAAGGGGTATAATTCCGAGGTTGGCGAACTATCTTTTCCAATTCTTCCTCATATTTATCCAAAGAATAATCTTGCTCGATCGCCCGCCATGAGAGCTTGCTGACCTGTGATATCGTTGTCATGTTAATACCATGTTTCTCGCATTTCTGGAATTTGGAGAATGAGTTTCGCTCATCGCTTACGTTCACCATAATCATGGTCCATCGGATATCGATATGCAATTTCTCCTCGGGAATCCCCATAAAGGCGGCCACCCGCTTCATGTTACGCTCGATACGGTTCGTATCGGCGGCACTTTCCATCAACAATTTTCCCGTACGGAGCAAAAGATCCAATTTGCGCCGTAATAACAATACTTCCTTGTCTGTCATCATCTTCTTTTTGTTCTTATATATGTGTTCTCTATACCCTAACCCACGAGGATATGAATCTTAAATGAATGGCAGGTCTTCTGACTGACTCCCATTCTAATGCCTTCCCGGCTTACTAGGCCAGTGGCGAAAGTAGTATTAGAATGTTAAAGGAGTTTCACAGCAGCGGGACTGTACCGGATTCTCACCGGATTCCCTTTTAATCCGTATGCCCGAACGAGCGTACGGAACCAATTCGGATGCAAAGGTATGAAATCATGCTAATATCCGTCTCGCTTCAGTAAGAATAATTATCCGGATACTTATATATTCTTTGTTGAATGCGCTTCTATTCTATAAATCACGCCGTGGTCTGTACGGATCACGCCGTGGATTTTATAAACCACGCCGTGGTTTGTACAGACCACGTTGAAAATTGAGGAATAGATGCTGATGCAATTCTCTTTATATATAAGAGAACGGATGTTTATTTCTTATTCCGTACAAGATTTTATGCATGTGTGTGCCTTAAAAGCCTTAAATAAAAGGATCGTACTTGTATTTTACGATTTCCTTTTTATTTAAAGAAGCTTGTACGTCAATTAACCGTTGGTTGCTGCTTCCCCGGAATAAAAGGCTCTCATCCCGAAGGGTTTGTTTGTAGCGACCATCTACCAATACGTCGATATAGGATAATAAGGCGGCTTGTGCCGGGTTCTTTATCAGGTCCTCGAATTTATATCCCGTGTAGCACCAGATCGTCTTTTGGCTTTTTTCCTTGATCGCCTTGGCTACCTCGGTGAAGCCTTCCGGCTGGAACATGGGATCTCCTCCGCTGAAGGTGACGTTGGCGAACTCGTCAGCCAGCACTTTCTCCACGATCTCTTCCGTTCTTACTTTCTTCCCTTTATGGATGTCCCATGATTCGGGGTTGTGGCAACCCGGGCATTTGTTCGGGCAACCCGCCGCATAGATGGCGGTCCGGAATCCCGGACCGTCTACGGTGGTATCTTCGATGATATCTATGATAGACAACATGGTAATTGAAAATTGAAAATTGACAATTGAAAATTAGTTGTGGGTGACACGGTCGTTCAACTCGGATAGCTTGGCGTTGTTCCAACGGTCGGTGGTTCCTACCAAGTAACCGGTGATGCGTTGAAGTTTGTCCAAGTGTTTGCTGCCGCATTTCGGGCAGGCTTCCAGATTCGGGGTGGAGTTCTCGTAGCCACAATCCAGACAACGGTTACGATTATGGTTTACGGAACCGTATCCGATATTGTATTTATCCATCATATCATTTTTATTTATATAAGCTTCATCAGATAATTGTTCGTAGGCAGTTCGTACTACTGTTCTTATCAAATCGTATTCACTTACTCTTCTGAATTCAGGATAGTTTTTCACTATTTCATATGCGGTTGTTGTTTTCCCAACACATGATACACCGGATAACATTAAAATAGCGTCTTTAGGAAAATCCATAGTTCCTCCAATAAATTGATAATTTTTAATCTAACCAACGGATAACTAAAAATTATC
>OHJT01001302.1_pt1 | contig 13932 bp, 10 predicted proteins | sample 1568651 | NCBI WGS metagenome assembly OHJT01 (sample SAMEA3879608, study PRJEB24766) | human gut metagenome | biome: human-associated habitat; feature: feces | place: USA | collected 1985/1987 | reverse complement strand
ATTGGATTTTTTGTGATTTTAACTGTTCTTTACCTGATTATCACGCCGATTGCCGTATGGATAAGGAACAGCTTTTTGAAAAAGAACATATCGGAAATTTATTAAATTACAGCGAAAGGAAATTTGAAAATGAATAATCTTGAAAAAATCCAAAAGACAATGAAGGTCTTTCAAACACTAACGAAGATTGTAATGGTATTTAGTTTTGTGGCGATTGCCTTTACATTAGTGGCTGGCAGCGTAAGTTTGATGGCAGATAAACTTCCATTTGGCGAGCTTCTGCAAAGGTTGCTCATAGAAGCTGACAGAACGATTGACAATCGTGAAATAGGAATAGCCCTGCTCTGTGAAAGCGTGGTTTTGATTATGGGAGCGATTGAAGCTATTTGTGTTTGCAGATATTTTAAGTTGGAGTTGAGCGAGGGAACACCTTTTACCGAAGCAGGAGCAAAGAGAATAACGAGGCTCGGAATACTCTTTATTGTTGTAGAGATTTTATCAGCAGCATTTTCTTCTGCGATGGAAAAGTTTGCGTTTGTTTCAGAACGGATGGATAACGGCGGTGGCATTGGTATCGGCATTTGCTTGATTTTACTTGCAATGGTTGTTCGCTACGGTGCGGAATTGGAGCAACGAAGCAGAGCAAAATAACGCAGGAGGATTTCTATGGGAAATAGCAAATGGGTACTCTGCCCTGTCTGCGGAAATAAAACAAGATTGCAGCTTCGGGCAGACACAGAACTTAAAAACTTTCCTCTCTACTGCCCGAAGTGCAAGCAGGAAAGTTTGATTGAAGCAAAGAATTTTGTATATAACAGTTATCAAAGAGCCAGACGCAAAGACGCAGAGCCGATGAACTGGCGAGATAATCTCGTAATTCATCGGCTCTTTCTTTTCACATAACATAAGTAGGACAAGCCCGCCAAATAAAAAATGGTGTTTTTGGTGGGCTGTTTCTTCACGCTCAGATTAACAGTTTCCCTCCAGACCTGTTTTGAGTTTGGAGGGATTTCTTATATGCTGGTCAAGTGTCACCGCAACGCTGCTTATCAGAAGCGGTAACTTTCTATAATACCACGGATTAACGAGGATAACATGTAAAAAAATCCTTGCTTCTGCGTGGAACTCTTATACCCTAAAAACAGATACCAAATGTCTATATAATAGAAATAGTAATGCCTATATCCGCATTGGTTTGACAACCTTTGCGGATTTTCTTTTGTCGTGCTTTATTTAATAAATTTTATCCTCACGTCAGATCGTCTGAGATAAACTGCACCGGAACGCGTTTTGTCATCCATACTCCGTTTTCTGAAAGATAAAATTTAAAGCCTCTGCGGTACATTTCGCCTGACCGTATTTTAAAAACGTGAGGCTTTCCGTATATTCTTCCGATTCTTAAAGCTGTTTCAGCGTTATTTGACAGATGGACATACCGATTTCCTTTTGCATATAAACCGTCTGTCCAGATTGAATTTACACGGTTTTCTCCGACAGCGTAATAAAGATAATCCGGAGGAGAGCGTTTCTCTTCATTGACCTGATTTGTAAAGCCGTTTGTTGTGTCCATTTCTATCACCGTCCTGTTTACTAAAGTATACCATATACAGATATTAAAATCAACACAGCCATATATCCGGCGCCAAAAAAAGAGTCGACAACGCGGCTCTATGTTCCATTTATCTGTTAGGACAATTACAATTGTTATGTCCTAATTTTCTTCAATTGTCAGTGTGAACTTATTTTCCATGAACATTCCTCCCGAAGCTTATTGTACTGATTATACCATATTAAATTTAAGCAAACAAGTGTAACACAGCCGTTACCGCAAAGGGCAGAAAGGTCCAGAGATGTGTCATTGCATTTTACTGCAATCGGATTGTGCATATAGAAAATTTAATGCTCAGTAGCTTTAATAAATGAATTGCTATAGATATAAAACAGTTCTTGGCTTGACCTATATTCCTTTTTAAATTGTTCGAAGTCCTTGTCAAATTCCGCTGCATCTTCTTCTTTAATATTAAACACATCGCTTTCCTTATAAATCCAGTTTTCTCCTTGAAGAGCATTAATTTTAAGTTCTTTAACAAGTAAAGGTACAGGAAATACATCTTTAGAAATTCCAACATTATAGTTTTTACAGCTTTTAAATCCACAGCTTACGTAATTTTCAGGATTGCCGAAAATCACGATTGTGTCAAAACCAAGCTCTGCCGCCTTTTTAAAAGAATGCTCCAAGAGCTGTTTGCCATATCCTCTGCGCTGATATTCCGGTAGAATGCTTAACGGTCCGAATGTCAATATTTCCTTTTCATTTCCGCTTTCATCTATCAGTTTAGACTTTGTGTACATTATATTTCCGATGATACAATTATCTTCCTCAATAACAAAGTCCAATTCCGGTACAAAATCTCTGTGATTTCTCATGACGTGAACAATGTAATGTTCGTTACATCCCGGAAAATTAACATTCCAAAAGGCTTTTTTAGTTAATTCTTCGACTGTTCTGAAATCCTCTTTTCTTTCATTCCTGATAGCTGCCATTTATTTTATACTCCTTTATTAAGCTTTAGCTAATCAGCGTAAAACTTGTTAGTTTATTGAATTGTAGCATGTTTTAATGAAAAAGTCAACAAAATCACACAAGCTTTTTCGCTACGAACTAACCCGCCCTTACGGCAGTATTCACAGTGTGGGAAACGCTCATCAAAGCTTGTATCCAGTGCAAAATGCTGAGCGATCCTCGGAACCTCGTTGATAACCGCGAAGCTCTTCCAGCTCGCTGTCTGTAAGCTCTCCGGAAATCTGACAATCAAAAATTCCCATAAGCTCTCCGTTTACCTCTCTGACGGACGGAAACGCTGAATAGACCTTTTAGCATACGGACGTTTCCTTGTCATAGTATGCCTTAAGTCCGCGGTGTTCAATTGCTTTTTTAAAAATTTCATATTGGTTGTGTCTTTTTCGGCTTCTGCAATTGCAATTATCTGTAAACCTTACCCATTTTACCAGTACCAGAAAAACCAGTCATCATTTCTTTACAGTGACCACAGAAAAGTTTAGTAGTAAGCAAATATTCCACTTTGGCTCTTGCTCTTGCGGGAGCTTTTTTATTTTTGTTCATTATCTCTGTAACTTTTGCAAACAATTCATCTTAAATAATTCTCGGAATACCACCGGGCTTTTCAGTACCTTTATATGCCTATGTACCTTTTATTTTTCAGCATCGTATGCAGAGAATTTTTATTGAACTTAGCCCCTCTTGATGTCCGTATTCCTTGTGCATTCAGTTGATTTGTTATTTCAGTTACGGTTTTTCCGCTTGCATAGCTTTCAAATATAAATTGGACGATGGGAGCGGTTTCTGGGTCAATCTGAAAGCGTTTATCCTTATCCACCTTATAACCTAACGCAATGTTCCCACCCGTAGAAAGGCGTTTCTCAGCGTTTATATCCATACCTCTGTGGATTTTCACGGATAACTCATCGGTATAGTATTGAGCATGAGCCATCATCATATTTCGGTAAAGTCTACCTGCTAAGGTCGTAAGGTTCTTGTATATTAGGTGTTTTATGTAATATGACACTTGACGGACTGGAGAAAATTCTCAAAAGTAGTTTTGGAGATTCTATAGAAGCTATACGCTTATTATCATAGGAATGAGTAAAGCTGTTTCCCAGCAAGTTGTTGCCCCTGTCAAGACCGCTGTATCTGGACGAGAAAAGCGGCAAACCCACACGCTACAATGTCTATCGGGAGGATTTGGCAGAGGCAATCAGCGGCAGCAGGGATATACCACACATGATGAAATATCTGACGGATAAAGGCTACGAAGTGGATTTTACGGGCAAACATTGGAAAATGAAGCTGCCGCAGTATGCCCATTTCACAAGGCTTTATACACTTGATGAGCGATTAACGCCTGAATTTATCCGTAGCCATTTAGGGACAAGGACAAGGTACGGGAACTATAAAGCGAGGATTTCCTACTCTCCGTATATGCCAGAGCAGTATAAAAAGGCGTGGCGACCACACCAGAAAACAACAGGCATTTTAGCGTTGTATTATTACTGGTGCTATCAGTTGGGGATATTGCCAAAGGGTACGGACTACGAGCCGACCAGTCCGTTGATGAAAGAAGAATTGCGGAAAGTAGACGAAATCACCGCACAGGTACGGTATATGTCGGAGTATAACATTTCCACCCTCTCCGATTTACACGCCGACAGGGATAACAACCAGACGAAAATGGACAGGCTTATCGGCTATCGGCGGCAGTTGCAGAATAAGATACGCCGAGCCTTGCCCGCCGAAAAAGAGAAACTTCGGGAGGAAAAACGAAGCGTGACAGAGCAGGTAATAGAGCTTCGCAGACGGCTGAAATATGCCGCCGCCATCGAAAAACGCTCCGCCCATATCGACAGCTGCTTAGACCAAATCCACGATACGCTTGAAAATCAGAGGGCAGGGCAACGTAATCATTTGTTTATGCCAGACCGTAGCCAGACAAGTAAAACCGATCACAGGAGGGAGGACAGTAAAGCAGATGAGACAATCTGAAAGTGAAATTTTATCCATATTGGAGGCTCACAAGGACGCTCCTATGGTAAATCCGAATAAGGTGTACCCGCCCCTGCCGCCTGCTGAGAACATTACGCCACTTATGCGTATTCCCGAACAGATGACGCTCTGCGAGAAAATTGGAGGCACGGAATACACGGTCAACGCCCATTTCCGAGAAGACGGGCGTGACCTGCTCAGTATGCTCACAGGGATTTTTAATCGGAACCTCTCTGGATTGGAGTATGGATATGGAGATTACGAGGGTTATGATGATGAAGAATAGGAAACAGGCGGAAAATTACCGCTTTAAAGCGTTGAAGTCAAAGGACAGATGTGGTACACTGTATCTACACTTCACAATATCGTGTCTGCTGTCGGAAAGGAGTATCTTATGATAAGACAGCAGGAAGAAATCACCGCCCTCTACTGCCGTTTAAATCAGGACGACGGACGGGAAGGCGAGAGTAACAGTATTGTAAATCAAAAAGAATATCTATTGAAGTACGCTAATGAGCATGGTTTTTCCAATCCGAAATTCTATGTGGATGAATATAACCTGAGATTGATACAATTTGATACAGAAACAGCGGTAAAACCGCATAAAATAACGGCTCTCGGTGCCAAAAGGCAGACCGAAAGCCGTTATTTTTGTTTTATGGGGTTTAATGCTCATCTGCCTGGGTGCATAGTTGCACCCAGTGGACAAGGGTGGGTGCAGTTTTGCACCCAAGCAGAGCAAATGCTCAAAAGGTATCTCTGCTTATTGCAGGTATTTATCAATCAGTGCTTTAATTGCAGCGGAGTCGATGCCGCCATTGAGAGAATCTTCCGACACGATTAGATTCTCGCCCTCCACGATGTTGTGTTTTTCGTAGAGTGCTTTCTTCTCCTGCCAGTGCTTATTATACGATGCATCGCCCAGCATTCCGCAATGTTCCCAATAGAAGCAGGTTCCGCTTTCTGCATCATCAATTGTGAAATCCGGAATGCGGATGCCGTCCTCACCAAGGTCGAGTTCTTTTTCGTACTCGTATTCAATGCCTGCCTCATATAGCATGTTGGCAATGATAACCTCCGACTTGGAGCGGACAAGGTCGCCCTTCAGTGTTCTGTGGATAAGAGCCTGCTCATAGTACGCTTTCTTGTATTCCACAATATCCGGTGCTTCAAACAGGCATGTAAAACGCTTTGCAACCTCAGAACACGCAACAGAGGAGTAGTCCCTCAAACGGTATGCTCCATCATTGTAGAGAATAACCAGTTTGTCCTTTTGACGGGTAATTGCTGTGTAGAGCAGCTCCTTGGAAAGCAGTCCGCCCGGTTCGCCTAAGACAAGAATCGCCTTGCCAAATTCGCTGCCCTGTGCTTTGTGGACAGTAAGTGCGTAGGCGAGTTCCAAATCGGAGGTGCCTTCATCAGACACAACAGAGTACCAGTTATAATTCATCTCCGGCTGAGAAGAGAACACAATCTGATGTGTGTTGTACTTCACAGTTGAATTCTTCGACTTCTCCCAGATACGCTCGACAATACCGACTTCACCGTTTGCCACATAGCCATCTACTTTGGTACGGCTCTTTATGTCATAGCCTTTGATTTTCTGGTTGCGGACATTGATAACTTTGTCGCCATAAACAATGCCATCTGTGCCGAGCATATGTCTTGTGCCACGAATGGAGCAATGCTCCAATTTTTGTGCTTGCTGTGAACGGTACTTTTCATGCAAATAACGGTTAATGGTGGCCGTGCCAATTGCCGCATCATTTCTATAGGCGGACAGAATCTGCCAGCTTTCGATTTTTTTGATGTATTCATCTGCATCCGCAAAATTCATCCATCCGCTGTTGATATGCCCGCCAATGGACAGGTTAAAGCCTTCAATGTCATCAACGCTGTTCATCTCGGTTTCTTCATACACCGTCTCGAAGATACGCTGTTCCAATTCTTCCGGTGTACTCCATGACTTAAAGGATACGTGCTTGTCCAGAGAACCACTTTGCAGTCGGATGAAAATACTATCATCCAGTTGCTCGGAATCACCTGTGTACCACTTGGAAAGTTCCGTATCACTTCGCGGATTTCCGTCATCAGAAAGCTGGCGCATGGTAACGGTAAGCTGACCGAACCCCGGGCCGACCTTTGGGAACTGATTAATGCCCTGATTCAGCTTGCGAACCAAATCGACAAACGGTCTGCCTGCACCAATCGGCGGTAGCTGATTCGGGTCTCCTACGAAGATTATCCGCTGTGCTCTTTTACGAAGAGCCTGGAGTAATGCTCCAAACATTTCCTCGGTCAGCATAGAGCTTTCATCAATGATAACGGTAAATGGCACATTCTTTGCCTCAACATCAGAGAGACGGTATTCCATAGTGTATCCATTGAATCGGCGACTTTCGCTTAAGAATTGTGCGACCGTTTTTGCTGTACTGTCCACACCTTGCTGTTTCATAGCCTGGCTCATGCGTACACGCGCCTTACCTGTAGGCGCAAGCAGAAGAACCCCGCCGTCCCGAATCTGTGGTGACTTGCAGAGTAAGGCAAGCAGCGTTGTCTTGCCGGTTCCTGCGCCGCCGATTAAAACCGACAGCCTTGATTCGGCAAGTTCCTTAAGAATGGCAGCCTTTTCTGTTCTGGCACGTTCCTCAGATGCGGTTTCTACCTGCCCTTTGAATGCTCCGTCTATAATAGCACGCCAGTCTTCCTTGATTTCATGACGCTTGCCGTTCAGCCGCTTGTTTACAGAAACTCGGATGATTTCATCAAATTCAAAGATGCGTTTCAGCTGATATGCCTTATCACCATTCTTGCATTCTACCAATACCACTTCATCAAGAAGGAAGTCGTGGATGCTGTTGATGATGTCTCCCGTAACCCGGCAGGCAGGATAAATTGGGAGAGAGTTTATTTCGCTGATCAGATTTGCCACTGGGTAAACCGTATGGCCCCATAGAGCCTGCAACTCCAGCTGGCTCACAAGATATGCCCGAATACGGCGCTTATCATTTTCGGAGTCCAGAGCGGTTGGGGCTGGTACAGGACTGACGTTATTGATTTCATCCGGCGGGAATACTGCCATATCAACCTTTTTCACCGGGATATAGCATTCAGCCGTGCATCTGCGGGTTTGCTCATATAGGATGTACGGATTTTGGATAATCTCTGCATCCGTACAGCAGATGCCAAATTTGGCTCTTTCTTCCGTGTTGAAAATGTTGTATGCCTGCTCCTGATTCAAAGACATACGAGCCATCAGCCAAAAGAGAGTGCGGCGTTTTTTTGGCAGTGCTTTATAGGTTTCCAACTCAGTTCTTCCAAGGCTTCTTAGAACAGCAGGCGTGAAATAGTCCTTCGGTGCAGCAAGTGCCGCATTCAGTACGGACTCATATTGCGCCGGGTCCTGGATATGTTTTTTCAGTTCCTTCGCCATGATTTCACCGCAGCGGAATCCTACAGCAGACAGCATGGAACCAAGTCCGGGGAATGGACCACGGTCACGCCATACCTCTGACAGCCTTGCCTTAGTCCATGCAATGCACTGGCTCCAGTTGCCCGGAATGCACTCCTTGATAATCTCAAGTACCTTTATGGTTTGCAGGAGGACACTGATTACGGCATCGTATGAAAGCTGCTCCGTTGCGTAGGAGAATTCCTCAAAGTAGTCATCCTCTGCAAAAACGGTAATGCTGCGCATATCAAATTCCGGGTGTTCCTCTGCGTATTCCATCATTTCACGGTACGGCAGAAGAAAACCGTTGCTCCGGTCATCACGAATTGAGTGACCGAGCATTGTTTCCCACAAAATAGAGCGTAATTCTCCTGCGTCGGTATGATTGTGTTCCGGCGGTTCGGTGATCGATGTGATATAGCCTATTCCCATGACCACACGCTTGGCATCATCGATGAACGGAACCTGCTTTGCATAAGGAATCACAAGGGATTCATTAACCTTCACATCCTCATAAAACACACGGAAGATTTCACGCTGGTTGGTCGCATCCTGCACCCAGTTGGTTGAAAAGCCCAAATTAGGCTCCCGTTCCTCACGATAATCAATGCCGTGTTTTTGAGCCAAATCAAAGATGGTTCGCTCACAGCCGTTTTCGTTTTTCTTCAGCATGGTCCACGAGAATGGTCTTGCAGGGAGAGAGTACGGAGGATAAATCAGGTCGGTTTCGAGGAAATGACCGTGAGACCCGCTGTTTCCTTTTTTATATGGATGAATCGTAGTCTTTTTATATGTATCAGAGGACATGAAACAGCCGCCCTCTGACAGGCACGGAATTTCTGCTTCATGACCGAATATGGGACAACCGTGAAGGGAGTCCTCAAGTTCATCATTACGGCTGTCTGCGATATTGCTCAATCGCAGACAGGCATTGTTATAACATGGCTTATTGCATACCAGACCGGAATACCCGTTGTCTTTCCAGGGCACTCTTACGGATAAATGTTGCGCCATAACTGCGGCCTCCTTTCCGTTATCTCATTACTTTTTCCATCAGGCTCTTATAGCTGTCCACCACATCATAGACCACGTTATCGCTGCTGATAGCCTTGAAATGCTCTCTTGCACAGTGGATTTTGGACTGCTCAATCAGACGGAGCTGCATAGAAGACATGGAACCCTTGGTTTCTGCCACAAAATAAATGTGTTTAACTGTGCCTTCATAGAAAGCAATTGCCCAGTCCGGGTTGTATTTACCAACCGGAGTGGAGATATAGAAGCCATCCGGGAGTTTTACGTAGACCGCAACATCCTGATTGGTATCCAGGTCAGTGGCAAAGTCACGCTCATTGGTAGAGTCGTAAACAATATGGTCATATAAGTGGCGGTTTGCCTTCATAGCATTGACGCCCAGCTTGCCCTTGATGGTTGGTTCGGTAAAGATATCCGTGCCGTAGCGCTCATCCAGAACATCGTAGGTAATATGCTCGATGACAGCCGTTGCCTTTTCATCGTTGATAAGACCTGCCGCCTTAATGATGAATTCTTCCGGGTTGTCCTTGAACTGGTCGAACACGGACGGCTGGATGCCCCTTAGAATGGCAATAACTGCCTTACGAGTCAGCCCGGTTTCATCTACCAGTTTGCCTACCAAATCATACTTCACATTATTGCTGGCATGAATGGTAGCACCGTAGCTGCCGGATGTTTCCTTTACAAAGGATGCGCCACTTTCCAGTTCTGCCTTGGATTTAATCTGCTCCATAGCACCGGTTTCCACCTTGAAGTAAATCTTGGATACACGGAGTTTTCTGTCCAGAGCATCAATGGATTTGCGCACCAGTTCGTCCGTATCAAAATCAACCACATAAACACTCTTGGCATTGATTCGGTTCCACAGTGCTTTGAACTCCGGCATTGCCAGTTTATCCTCATCTACAGTGAGTTCGATGTTATTGCTTCTTGCATTTTCAGGCTGCATGGCTTTGGCATCGTAGATGGAATCAATGATACCAATCACGCTTTCGGTAGAGCCTGCGACTTCATCTGTCAGCTTGATTTCACCGTTTGCCTTATCTTCATAATACTTGTCGGTAAGTGTGCCCTGTTTATCAATGTAGCCCTCCATACGAAGACCCACATAGATTTCCCGTGCAACATCGTCGGTGATCACATCCGTATTGCCCTGGGCATCGGTGATGGTCTTGCCCATGAAGAGTTCCGGTGTAACAGCCTTCGGACGGTTTGCAACAGCATCCGCCAATTCGGACTGGAGCCCCTTTGCAAAGCTGTCATAGGACTCACTGGCAATGACGGTCAGGACATTGATGTTGTGTACATCATTTCCAAGAACGCCTGAGTCCATACGCTCACCGTCCTGGTTGACGCACAGACGCAGACCACGGCCAACTTCCTGACGCTTTCTTACATCCGAGCCGGACTGTTTCAAGGTACAAATCTGGAACACATTCGGGTTATCCCAGCCTTCACGCAGAGCAGAATGGGAGAAAATGAAGCGCACCGGAGAACGCTTCGGATTGCGGTCCAAAAGCAGTTCCTTGTTCTTCATAATCAAATCGTAGGCATCGATATCGTCAGAAGTGGTTTCCTTTCTGGCAACCTTACTGTTAATCATTTTGCCTTTCTTATCCACGGAGAAATAACCTGCGTGGGTTGCGGAAGGCTTGATTGCTTTCAGATAGCTGATATACTCGTCCTCACCGATGGCAAGCTGGAGGTTGTTAATCACATCCTCATATTCTTCCTCGAACATTTGGGCATAGATACCGTTACCAGGCTGTCCGGCTGCATCGTACACCTTGTACTTGGCAACCTCGTCAATGAAGAACAGGGAAAGCACCTTAATGCCCTTGTAGAACAGCTGACGCTCACGCTGAATGTGAGAGAGAATGGTTTCACGAATCTGGATACGGCGCAGCTGATTTTCATCCACCTTGCCAATCACATCTCCTGCAAACAGCTTGATGCCGTTGAGAAATTCCAGGGAATCATCTCTGCCGTCAATGGATTTTACTACAAAGTTATTCTTGTATTCCTCCATGTGACCAGAGTTGTCATACAGGTTGAAGCCAATGCCCACTGTACGGCTGACCTTGCGGAAACCGTTTGCACCCTTCATATCAAACTGAATGGTAGCAGTAGGGTCTTTCTTGGAAAGGTTGATGCTTTCCAGATATACATAACTGTCGGTGGCAGTGCTGCCCGTTTCGGTGATACCTTTCACGGCAATTTTCTTAACCAGACGCTTGTTGTATGCCTCCATTGCATCCAGACGGTAAACCATGTTGTAGATGCTGTCCGACTTATGGGTTGCGGAATAGCGGAGGGTAAACAGAGGGCAGAATTCCTTCAAACGCTCCTTGGTCTGCTTGCCTTCAACGGACTGCGGTTCGTCAATAATCAGAATCGGATTTGTCTTGGCAATAATATCAATGGGGCGGCGGGAACGGAACTCGTCCAGTTTCATGTAAATTCTTCTGGCATCCTTGCCCTTGGCATTGAATGCCTGGGAATTAATAATCATGACATTGATGGAATTATCTGATGCAAAGCGGTCAATCTCTGTCAGCTGGGCGGAGTTGTAGATAAAGAATCTGACTTTCTTGCCGTATTCTTCCGCAAAATGCTCTTGAGTCATCTGGAAGGACTTATACACGCCCTCACGGATTGCCACGCTTGGCACAACAATAATAAACTTACTCCAGCCGTAGTGCTTGTTCAGTTCATACATGGTTTTGATATAGGTGTAGGTTTTGCCGACACCTGTTTCCATCTCAATGGTCAGATTGAATCTGCCCTCCAACTTCGGAGAGGGCGCAATCTGATTGGCTCTTTGGATTTTCTGAATATGTTCCAGGATAACCGGGTCGGAAAGTTCCGGCACAAGTTTCTGGTTGCTCCAACCTGTGAAGTCAGTCTCCTCAGACAATGATGTCTGCGAATATGTCTGACCATCTTCCATTCGTCCTTGATAGCCTTTGTCCATCATATAGGTAGGAGTCAAATACGGCTGACCTGCAAAAACATCCACTACAGCCTTTGTAGCATCCGCTTGGAATTTTTGATGCTTAAATTGTAGCTTCATAAAGCCGACTCCTTCCTTAGATTACTTTTACTCTTGTATCCGGTGCTAACAGCTTGAATACCTCAGTTACATTGATTTTGGCAGGGCTGCCGTTAAAGCTGCTGTCACGGAACACAGCACGGAGCGGCTGACGCTTTGCAATGGTCTTTACAACCTCATCTGGAATGTTCTCATCGAAACAAGCAATCAAGTCACCATCATTGTAGGTGTGAACAGTGCAACCGCTGATTTCCTCGGAAGTGTAAGGCATGGATAGAGGCAGACCCCACTCAAGCAGGCAACCGAACAACAAATCAAGGTCAGTACGGTCTTCCTTGATGTTGGATTCCAGTGCCGCGAGCATCCCCTGATCGTAGTCATCGGGGGCATAGTAGACGTCCTTCATATTGGTATCGTCCAGCTTGAGGACGCGGAAGCCGATGTCAAGGTCTTGCGTGGTCAGGGGGCTTTCCGACTTGATCTTATCCCCAGCACGGCGAATACGCTCCTTGCCGATTTCACAGATGTTCTTGTAGCCCGCTTTGTAGGCTTCGCTCTGCTCATCGCACTCTTCGGGGAGCTGTACCATAATGAACTTGCGGTGTCCGCCATCCTCGGCGTTTTTACTCATGACAGCATGAGCAGTTGAAGCCGAACCGGAAAAGAAATCAAGTACAACAGAATCAGCTTTTAAGTTTGCAAGGGTAAGAAGCCGTTGCATCAAACGCTGCGGTTTAGGCCCGCTAAAAAATCCACCATCAAGAAGTTTTGAAACTTCTTGCGCACCTTCTTGACTGTGACCAACATCCTTAAAGAACATAATGGAAGTCGGTGCCATTCCTTCATGCTTTAAGTCAGTGAGAAATCGCTTTATTCTGGGAACGCCGTTTCCGTCCGGACCAAACCAAATTCTATTATCTTGGAGTCTCTCCAAAAATGCTTTTTTGGAGAGACTCCAGCAGCGACCTGCTGGAGGCTCTATTACTCGCCCCGAAGGGGCGGTAATAGGATAATCACACTCAGCATTATAGGTTTTTACCGAAATGTCACTCGACATCCATACTCCGCGCGGATCATTATCCGGATTTGAATAACGAGCATTGGCTTCCTTAGTTCTCGGCAATCTGCCAATAACAAACTGCGTTATGTTCTTTGCGTACATAAGCACATAATCATGACTGTTCGAAATGAAGCGTGCATCATTTTTTGGCGAGAACGCTCTTTCCCATACCAACTGTGCTACGAAGTTTTGCCCGCCAAATACTTCATCACAAATCTTCTTGAGGTTTTCAACTTCATTATCATCAATGCTGATAAAGATAACCCCATCATCCGTCAGCAGATTTCTCGCCAGCATCAGTCGTGAATAAATCATGCTACACCAGTCGGAATGAAACCGTCCGTTGGTGTCGGTATTCTTGAACAGGCGGTTTTCGTCCTCGTCGTACATTCCCATCTGTGCGTTTTCTTCTTCCTGCGAGCGCACGAAATCATCGGCATAGATGAAGTCGTTTCCGGTATTGTACGGTGGGTCGATATAAATCATCTTAATCTTGCCGAGATAGCTTTCTTGCAACAGCTTGAGAACTTCCAGGTTGTCACCCTCAATGTAGAGATTCTCGGTGGTGTCCCAATTAACGCTGTCCTCTTTGCAAGGGCGCAGGGTCTTGCGGATAGGCTTGTTGGCTTCTACAATGGCAGCCTTTTTGCCAACCCAGGTAAATTCGTAGGCTTCGTCGCCCTCGACAACATCACCGGAAAGCATCTGACGGAGCAGGTCAAAGTTGATGGCTTTTTTCAGCTTGCCGTCCTCGCCCTTGGTTTCGGTGATGCAGT
>OHJT01001298.1_pt1 | contig 13955 bp, 9 predicted proteins | sample 1568651 | NCBI WGS metagenome assembly OHJT01 (sample SAMEA3879608, study PRJEB24766) | human gut metagenome | biome: human-associated habitat; feature: feces | place: USA | collected 1985/1987 | reverse complement strand
GGTTATCTGAACTTTATGGGAAATGAATTCGGGCATCCCGAATGGATTGACTTCCCGCGTGAAGGTAATGGCTGGTCATGTAAATATGCCCGTCGTCAGTGGGATTTGGTAGATAATAAGAATCTGACTTATCATTATATGGCTGACTTCGACGAAAGTATGTTGAAAGTTATCAAAACTGTAAAAGATTTCCAAGCTACCCCGATACAGGAAATTTGGCACAACGATGGTGACCAGATATTAGCATATCAGCGTAAAGACCTTATTTTTGTGTTCAATTTCAATCCTAAACAATCATTTACGGATTACGGTTTTTTGGTTGCACCGGGGGCATATGAGGTTATTTTGAATACAGATGACGTTTTATATGGCGGTAACGGACTTACAGACGATACAATCATTCATTTTACTATATCGGATCCTTTGTATGAGAAAGAGAAGAAAGAGTGGTTGAAACTTTATATTCCGGCACGTACAGCAATGGTGTTGCGGAAGAAGAAATAAAAAAAACATAGTTGGTAACAATTAGGAAGTATGGCAGTAGGAGATTTTTCTATTGCCATATTTTTTATCTTAATGTAAGTGCTATAGTATAAAAAAACCGCCTTCCATTAAAGAAAGCGGTTTCCGTATTTCGATTAATGCTATTTTTAATTCAAGCTCTCCTGAACTTGCGTCAACATTTTTTTGATTTCTGCTCTTTCCGGAGACAAGGTTGCGGCTTCTTGAAGATAATCGGCTGCCTTTTTAAAATCAGCATCGGCAGCAGCTTTTTCTGTTGCGTATTTATCTGCATCCGAGTTGGCTAAAGGAGCAGCTTTTTTTAATACAGTAGCACCATTATTATAAAATAATACACCTAAACTGTAAAGAGCATCCGTCTTCCATTTTTTTCCGCTTAATGTAGTCACCTTCTTATAGCTTTCTTCGGCTTTTGCGATATCATTCGCTTTCTGGAATTTTTGTCCTTCTTTCAGATAATGGATTGCATATAATTTTTCCATAGTCTTATTACCCGGAGCTATTTTTAATCCAGCTTCCAGTGTTTCTACCATTTCTGCATTTTTTTTTAAATCCTTCAAGGCACCGGCTTTGCGTGCATACGCATTGGCTACATTATAGTTTTTCTGAATGGCAACATCAAAGTACTTCACAGCATCGGCATATTTCTTTATTTGATCTGCACATACACCACAGTTGTATGCCATTACGGAGTCCGAATTGTTCGTCTGTTTCAGATACGCATCATACTTAGTGAAAGCAACTTGATAATTCTTTGCATTTAAAGCATCATTTCCTTCTTTTTTCAATTGGTTAGGATCGGTTTGAGCAAAAATACTGCCAGTGGCACAGCACATGGCAACTAATAAAATAAATTTTCTCATGGTTTTTATGTGTCTTTTTAATTGTTTATCGTTCAAATGTAACAAGAAATGAAATAAACAGCAAAGCTATTTAATTTTTTATAGGCTCTTTCACACTACGAAACATACAATTTACCGTATATTCAATATGACATTGTTTATTTTATCTTCCAATGAGATAACCTTTTCCATAAATTGAAAACTTTCTCATGGAATTTCAAATGAAATTTCATCCAGCTTTTTATACAGATAGATACATGGGTAATAAAGAGGTTGGATTTTACCTGAATGGAGGTATTGGTAAATGGTAAACAGGTGATGTAGGGTTTTGCCGTTTCTAAAATACTTTTTGAATATCTGAAAATCTCTTTTATAATTGGGGCAGATTAAGAAACAGATATCGGTCTTTTTCACTGTTTTCGTAATGCTTTTTGAAATGAATACAAAATTGCATTAGGTGCTTTATGATAAATTGAATTATATTCTGATGTAATTTGTATGAAGTAGAAAGTCTTTTTGCCTTATATGTATTATAATGTGATATTCTGTCATGGAATTATTTCGGGATGAATACTGGAATGTCGAGCGTAATGGGTAAGAAAATGATACGGATAAAAGAATGGTTGTGTTATTACGTTATTTGACGGTTAATTTTAGATTTTCTGTTTGAGTATTTTCGATTATTGAAAATATCCCCTACTGATTTGTTTGAATATTGTAAAGTGCGATTTGATATGCTGTTTCTTTTGTGTATAAAGTAATGTTTATTTTGTGTAGCCCCGTTATTAGTTGCTTCATTATTTTTTTATTATCCATTTCAGAAATTGATATGTTTTATCTTATCTTTTAATACTCCGATCTTTGTAATGTCGAATTAGTGTAATTTTAGATGTCATGTCAAAGGGAAAAAACGAGTATAAATAGTGCATATAACTTTTTGTTAGAGATTGCATTTTTATGTTCGATGATTGGACAAGTTTGAATACACTACACTAACATTTACTTAGATGTATATCTCGGCAAAGGTAGTGAAAATTTGTAATATTTATCTAATTAAGAAATTTAGTTTATTTCAATGATAATAGAAGATGCTTATAGCAATAGAGTTACAGTTATGTTTGATGGGAAAGGATCTGATCACGGACATAACTTCATAAATATAAAAGCGGTATAGATGAAAAAAGTATTGATGCTTATACTTATTATAGTCGGATGTTTTGTTTCCGAAACGAAAGCCCAGAAGGTGGCACTTAAAAGTAATCTTCTGTATGATGCTACTGCTACCATGAATCTTGGTTTGGAGTTTGGATTGGCACGTAAATGGACATTGGACATTCCGGTGAATTATCATCCATGGAAACCGGCGGATGGTAAACGTTTACGCCACTGGGGAGTACAACCGGAAGTTCGCTATTGGTTTTGTGAGCGTTTTAACCGTACCTTCATGGGATTGCACGGACATTATGCCGAATTCAATGTAGGAGGATGGCCGGACTGGTCGTTTATCAGTAAAAATATGCAGAATAACCGTTATCAGGGACATCTATATGGTGGTGGTGTTTCTATTGGACATTCGTGGATATTGAAGAAACGTTGGAGCCTTGAAGCATCTGTCGGAGTGGGTTATGCACGTATTGTTTATGATAAATATCCATGTACGCAATGTGGGACAAAGGAGAAAGAAGATAATAAGAACTATTTTGGCCCTACAAAAGCAAGTGTATCACTTATTTACGTAATTAAATAAAATAGAATGATGAAAAGAAATATACAATTCATCGTATTGGTACTGGCTGCTTTATGCCTGAATACAGAGGAGGCATTTGCTCAAAACCGCTCTTATAGTGGAGATATTGGGATTGAACCTGTACGGTTGGAGCAAAGTGGAGACTTTCTTTATATAGATATGAATTTTATTCTGAAAGATGTGAAAGTAAGGACGGCACATGGGGTAGATTTTATTCCTCAATTGGTTGCCCCGGCGAATACATATAATCTTCCAAAAGTATCGGTTAAAGGAAAAGATGAATATCTGGCTTATGAACGCCGGCTTTCATTGATGAGCGCGAAAGAGAAAAGAAAGCATGTAGCACCTTATCTGGTTAAGAAGAGTAATAAGCGGACAAATGATACGATACGTTACCGGTATGTATTACCGTACGAATCCTGGATGGCCGATGCGAAACTTAATGTGCAGCGTGATGAATGTGGCTGTGGGGAAAGTACATTGATGAGCGTGCAGCCTGTGATTGACCAAGTGACACTCGAACGTATTTTATCTCCTTACATTGTGAATCCTCATTTTGCTTATGTTGAGCCGAAGGTAGAGGTAGTGAAGAGCCGTGAGATACAGGCTGAATGCTTTTTGGATTTTGAGGTGAATAAAATCAATATTCGTCCGGAATATATGAACAATCCCCGGGAATTAGCAAAAATCCGTGTAATGATCGATGATTTGAAATTGGATCCCAGCATAAAAGTAAATAGACTGGATATCATCGGGTATGCCTCTCCGGAAGGAACTTTGGCTACAAATAAACGTCTTTCTGAAGGACGTGCTATGGCTCTTCGCGATTATCTGGCATCTCGTTATGATTTTCCGCGTAACCAATATCATATCATATTTGGTGGTGAAAACTGGGATGGCCTGATAGACGCTCTTGAGACACTCGATATGGACTATAAGAATGAAGTGCTTGACATTATTCAGGATATTCCCATTGAGAAAGGACGGGAAACAAAACTGATGCAGCTTCGTGGAGGAGTGCCATACAGATATTTGCTGAAAAATGTTTTCCCGAGTCTTCGTGTTGCTATTTGTAAAGTGAACTATGATATTAAGAATTTTAATGTGGACGAAGCGAAGGAGGTGATAAAAAGACGTCCGCAAAATCTGAGTTTGAATGAGATGTTTTTGGTGGCTAATACTTATCCGAAAGGTTCGCAAGAATTTATCGATGTGTTTGAAACGGCTGTCCGGATGTATCCCGACAGTGAAATAGCCAATATGAATGCCGCTACTGCTGCACTTTCGCGTAATGATCTGATTTCTGCAGAACGATATTTGAAAAAGATGGAATCTCAAGAGTATTGGCCGGAATATAATAATGCGATGGGAATATTGACCTTGTTGAAGGGAGATTATGAATTAGTAGAAGAATACTTGAATAAAGCCCGGGAGTTGGGGCTGGATGTAGCTACGGATAATCTGGAAGAGTTAGCGAAGAAAAAAGCGAATATGAACGAAATAGAGAAAGCGAATAGAATGAGAATTAAATAAAATGACAACGTATAGAAGAACTTTTTCAGATAAAAGATTCTATGAAAGTGAATGACTAATCTATATTAATTACTAATAATTATTTTGTGTTATGTTGAAAATTAAATCAATTTTAATGTCATTGTTAGCTGTGGCGGCATTGGCGAGTTGCTCGAACGAGAATGACGACATCACTGATGGCGGCGAAAAAAGAGACTACGATGTGGCTTACATGTCGGTTAGCGTAGCCGTTCCTCAGGGAACGAGAACACGTGCTGCCGGTTCATCTGGTGAAACAGACGCACTGGACTCTGAAACTAAGATCAAGGAGCTTTATTTGGTTCTGTTTGATGACCAAAAAAAGGTGGTAAAGGCTGATGGTGCAACTGCGTATTATACTATATTGGGCGAATCGCAGCTTTCACAAGTTGATAATGCTCCTGTTAGTCCTTTAGAACCAATTAAGGTATCTACGGAGTCTGCATACTTACTTACTATTGCTAATCCGGGCGCTAAGTTGAAAGCTCTTTTAAATGGTATAGTAGCAGGTAATGGATATGCGGATATTAACAAAGAATTTTCTGTAGCAGAAGATCTTGCTGAAGATGATAATTCTTACCTCATTGCGGAGGTTGCAGACCTTGCTGATAAAGGACATGGCTGCACAATGATTAATGCCGGTGCATTTGATGATCTTATTTCTGATGAATGGAATGCCGATTGTTTAGTTGATGTTGCAGCTTCTGTAGTTAAAGCGAGTGATTATAAAACTGATACCGAGGCAAAAGAAGCAGCAAAAGGAAAGAAGGCAACGATTCAGATAGAACGTCTTGCATCCAAACTGGCAGTTACACTTAAAGGTGATGGTCTTACCATAGAAATAGTACCTTCTACTGCCAAATTTGAATTCAAAGAATGGACAATTGATTATGTGAACTCCAGATTCTTCCCATTTGCTACGAAAACAAAGCTGACAGCGACTCATACTGGTGCTGCGTATAAGTCTAATTTCTATACCGAAGATCCAAACTTTGATGCTGATGGTACTGGTAAACATCTTGTTGGTATTATCAGTAACAAAATTGTGGACTATAACCCTAAGGCGAAATGGTATAAGCACAACCTGTTAACTGTAGCAAAAGAAGAGGACAAGAATGTTGCTTATTGTACGGAGAATACAATGGCGGCGGCTGACCAGGATTTTGGTGCTGCTACCCGTTTGGTTCTTAAAGCTGTGTACACACCTTACACTGATTTTGATGACGATTGGTATCAGACTTTTTTCAATGGTACTTATATCAATTACAAAAATCTTGGTGAATTGCAAACTGCTTATAATGATGCTACTGGTATCGATGAAGCGGATAGAGATGCTGTAGAAAAGTTATTGGTGGAATCCTGTGACAAATTTATTAATAAGTTAAATAGTGCGTTCCCGACAGCTGGACTTGCTGCTGATTTTAAAGATCTTACCCAACAATCGCTTGACGATCTTACTATTACCAATGGTGGTGAAGTTGCTAAAGAAACAGGTATTCGCTGGTTCCAGAAAAGCTTGAACTACTATTACTATCAAATTCGTCATGATAACACTACTGACATCGGACATATGGCATATGGAAAGTATGGAGTCGTACGTAATAACTATTACACACTCAACTTGACAAAAGTTAATGGTGCAGGTACACCGTGGTATCCCGATGTAGAGGAGCCGGAGGAAGAAATCGATAAAAAAGGTGCGTACCTTCACTTTGAAATTGAGGTGGCTCCGTGGATCTCTTGGGGTACTGATTTCGAAATCTAATAGACAGTTTGTTTGACTAAAAAGTCAGTTTTGGGAGCTGACTAAAAAGCAAGTATAAAATGCTTTTTGATCAGCTCCTTCAACTTTTTATTTATGTAAGATGTTCTGGTCGATATCGACCGCTCAAAATAAACCAAGCCGTGTGACAGGCTTTTCAAAAACAGCACGAAGATACACTGGCGCACCTTTTCGAGAAAGAAATGAGTGATAAAGCAGCGCCCCTAAAACTGAAATAACCGGAGACCGCTCAAAACAGAGAGGCTCTGACTATATAACCGGTAATCCGGCAATAAGGATACCCCTAAAACAAAAGAGAGATGTTCGGAAAAACCAAAATGCAGTTCCTTGTCGTTGTTTCGATGTTCTTTATGGCCTCGTGCGACAGTATATACGAAGATTTGCCCCGTTGCGAACTTTGGTTGGAATTTACTTTCGACCACAACATGGAATATGCAGATGCATTTGATCCACAGGTTAATTCAGTGGACGTATTTGTGTTTGGTGATGACGATAAGCTACTTTTGACTAAAAGAGCCGAACCGACTGCATTGGTGGGTGGAAACCGTATGTCATTGGCTGATGAGCTTTCTTTTGGAAGCTACAAAATACTTACCGTGGGCAGTCTGTCCGATAGCCACCGGGTGACGACTCATACCGGACAATCGCCGATTGTGGGAACTACCACTCTTCAAGAGATGGTTGCCGCTCTTTATCGTGAAGTAGATATGATAGATTTTCAATTTCCACATTTCTACTTTGCTCCGGTAGTGCAATTAGACTATTTCGGCACTAACGATGCCGTATGTCGTGTGAATCTGATGCGTTATACGAACCGGTTCAATATCGCTTTGATGCGTACCAATGGAACTGGGGATACGCGATACTCTTTTGAAATAGAAACACCGGACGATGCCGTTTATTCCTGGATGCAGGATGCGCCTATGGGAGAAGGCCCTGTTACGTACAGAACCTACCATACTGATTGGACAAGATCCACTGATGTGGAGATGGTCTCGCGTCTGAATACCATGCGTCTGTTTAATATGGCGGGTTATCGGTTTATTATAAAAAATGAAGAAACAGGTGTCGAAGTTTGGGACTACAATCTGATGACTTTACTGAACATCGCCCGTCCTACTCTCCGCCCTGACAATACGTCACTTCCTTTTCAGGAATACCTTGACAGGCAGAGTGATTGGAATCTGGTGTTTACTGTGACTGAAAAGCCCGAAGGAGGATTCCTCCAGATAGGGCTTGTAGTCGGTCCTTGGATATACTGGCTTCATGACATGGAAGTATAAGGAATGGTGATAATGAGATGTAAACCATTGCATAGTATTATTTGTCTGTTGTTGGTAGCTTTCTTGTTTTCGTGTAGCAAAAATGCAGTTGAGTTTGATGAGCAGTTGTCCAATACCCGGGCTTTGCTTAGCATCGACTTGACGCAGAATGCAGGCGAAGAACAGGTTGCTATTAAGACTGTACGGTTTGTCATATTCGGCAATGCGTCGAGTAGTATTCCGTATTTGGATGTCAATGAGTTTCACGAAGAAGCCACTCCACTCGAGACTACGGATATTAAAGCCGTTATCGAAGTGAAAGGCAACAGTGATATCATGGCAATTGTTATTGTGAACGAACCGGCCGGGCTTAAAAGCGATCTTGATAATATTGGCAGTTTATCTGATCTGAAAAGTATAGAGTTTACTATTGCTCAATTACTGAACAATAGTAAAGAAGAAATTGCTTTAATGCCTATGACGGGAATAAAACAAGGTATATATGTAAAGCCCGGTGAGGCGGTTAATCCGGTAAGCATGACCGTGGAACGTGCCGTATCACGTGTGGATGTCTATCTTCAAGTCACGGATGGCGGAGCGCAGACGGGATATATTAATGGCAGCACTACAGTCACTATGCACAACCTTTCTCATGAGAGTGTTTTGGTGAATGGATTCGGAAATATGAAAGCAAATGCACTTCTGTTGGATAAGACATGGACAGCAGGTTCGAGCGATACATGGATATACTCATCTGCTGCTGATGCGAAAAACCGGAGATTGCTTTGTTCATTCTATACCTCCGAGCGTGCTTTCACCGACTCCAATAAACCTACTATCAGCATGACGAATATCCGGAAAGGTGCACAGCCTACAGATGTCATCGGAGTGACCCGGCAGGAGTTGGGACAGATTACACCTACCGGTGGTGGGCAGTCACAAGATTTTGAGGGATTTCAACGGAACAATGTATACCAGATAACGGCTAAGGTAGGTAAACTGGGCATACAAATAGTGAGAGTATCGGTGGAGCCATGGGGTGATCCGAAAAATATAGACGTGGATGTGGAACTGTAACATACTGGCTGCTGATAGGTAAAGTTTTCATTCGGAAAAAGAAAAAAGATGATAAAGTTAAGAAATGATAGTATCAAAACGATGATGATGGTAATCCTCTTTCCGGTTATTTTCTTTTCGTGCATCGAAGAGGAAATGACGTGTGAAAGGGTGCCAATGGCAGTGCATTATGTGGGCGCTGGCGGAAGTGTCGTGACCAGAGGTACGGAAATTTCTTCGGCAGACGATCTGAAAGGGACTAAATTCGGTTTGTTTGCTTCTTTGACACCGGCTTCTCTCGTTACGGAAACATACTTCAACGCGAGTGCCACAGTAAATGATAATTTGACGGCTACGATATCGCCGGGACAGTTTTGGCCAACCGTGCAGAGCTCCATGAAATTCTTTTCGTGGTATCCTTTTGATGGCGGCAACCACCCGATTGCCAACTTCGACAATCCTGCAGAGATGGTGTTGACATATAGTGCTTCTACTGATGCTGCTGCCCACAAGGATGTGATGGCGGGTGTGACACAGACATCTCAATGGGGTGCCGGTATAAATGTACATTTCTATCATACATTGACTAAAGTCTCCTTTACATTCAAAAAGAAAGATCCGGCACCCGAAGAGTTAATAATCGAAAAGATCCAGTTCCAAGGTGTGGGAGCAGAAGGGAAACTGACCGTACCCAGCATACCGACTGCAACAACAGAGAGTGGCAAACCTGCTTTTGTCTGGAACAATATCAATACGGGGACTGTAACTTCCGATCTGGCTTCTACCCCTACGGCTCAAAAAACGGTGGGTACAGTTGCTACTCAAATAGGTGACACGTTCTTTATGTTGCCTGCCGTTACCTTTTCGGATGCTGCTAAAATGATAGTCACCACCAATCATGGTATTCGGGAATTTCTGCTTAAGGATATTGCCGAAGCTGTTGGCAGCAAACATTCCTGGCAGTCGGGCGAACACATTAACTATAATATGACAATGTCTAATGAAGAATATACGATAACCGCTACCCCCTTACCATGGGAATGGGATGAAAACTCGGTAAATGTGATTTTCGACGGGCAGTATTACCTTAAGCTTTCACAAGGCAAAGTACGGTTGGGAGCCAATGGAGCCACAGTAAATATAACTGCAGAAACAAATTATGATGCGGATCCGAATACCGGATATCCGGTAGGTGCATTACTCAATAAGACGGGGATGGCTACGTGGGCTACGGTAACGATGGGTACTCCTACGGTTTCGGGGACGGTGCGTACTTATGATATTACGGTTGTAATTCCTTCATACACAGCAGTTGCTACGGAAAAACGGGAGACACAATTTTATATTGATGCAGGTAATCTACACCACAAGGTACTACTGGAACAGTGGGGTGGCACCGGGGTATGGCTCACTTCAAGTGAAACTTTGGATACCAATGATTTGGGAATCGGACTGACGCAACGACGTGTACTTACCTTCACTTCGGGCAATCCGGGAAATTGGACTTGGGAAGTAACCGGCGTACAAGATCCTGATAAGATTCTGCTCAATTGGGATACGATGTTCGGATCAAAAGGTGGAAATGGCGGAGTAATCTATTTTTATTACAATGCCGGTACCAAGGAAGACACAACTGCTACGCTGACAGTAAGTAATACGAATGGCGACAACCCGGATATAACGGTGACATTGGCCGTTCCGCAGTGGTAAATGATAGGTTACGCTTTAAGAAAAGGAGACGAATTATGATGAAATATATATCTTTAGTACTCAATAGAAGTTTTCTTTTATACACTTTGGTAGCAGCAATTTGGCTCACCGGTTGTGTAGAAGAAGAGTATACGAATTCTCCTAAAGGGACCGGCGTCAATATCCCGTTTGCTCTAACGATTCCCGACGTAGATATCCCCTCTCCCATTTCCCGTTCAATGACGGGAGCGGCCGGAGGATACAGAGAAGACGAGATAAAGAATGTAGACGTTCTGGTGTTCGAAGAGTCGGAAAACACCCCCGGACAGTATTTGTTTATGGAATGGAAGCCCGTCAGCACTAATATTACACAAACATTGGATGGTGGTACCTCTGCGGCAGAATTTTCTGTTGCGCTTACTCCTACTTCCAGGCCCACTTACGTTGTGCTACTTGCTAACAGACCACTCGGCACTGCAGCATATGAAAATATCTTGAAAGGTTTTGTGAAAGGATCAACGACGAAAGCTGCTGCAATGGCGCAGATGATTCATAGCGGTGATCCTACGCAATGGCCGGCCGACGGACCGAATGACAACGGTAAATATCTGCCGATTCCCATGTATGGAGAGGTAAAGGTGTCGAAACTTGCCTATGCTGTCTCTATACCCGATATCAATATGAAACGGATGTTGGCACGTATTGACATTGCCAATTCCGTATCGAATTTCACAGTGGAAGAAGTATATCTTGTCAATTATAATAATGCCGGATATTTGTCTCCGGTATGGGATGCGAACGGAGTGGTAGATATTGCATCAGGTGATCTTAATATTCCTGTTGCCAATGATAAGAAAGTGGGCATCGATCCTGCCAATTATCATCTTGTAGCAGGCAATACGCCCTATGTCGGCAACATCTATACTTTCGAAGCCTCTGCCGCCGTAGATGATGCCGGTGGCAATGACGGAGCTGCGAGCCGTAAAGACGCTGTGTGTCTGATTGTAGGAGGACGGCGTACCGGAGAAACGTCTACAACTTATTATCGGGTGGATTTCACCCAAACAGGAAAGACGGGAGAAGATGTAGAATACCTGCCTTTGTTGCGAAATCATAAATATATCATCAGTATTACAGAAGTGTCGGGCCCCGGTTATGATGATAAACAGAAAGCACTGGAATCTTATACGGTAATGTCCAATCTTAAGATGAGACTGATCACCTATGATCGTGATAAGATAAAAGACGTGGTATACGACGGGCAGTATATGCTCGGAGTGAGTGAATCTGATGTACAACTGACTCAATACCAGATTGACAAATATGTGATAGATGTTTTTACCGATGTTCCTTCGGGATGGAAAGCTACCGTCGCTTCTGATGGCGATTGGCTTAAATTTAATGGTGGTGGGAATACCAGTACCGATGTCATTACAACGACAGGTGGAGCGAATGGCGATACCAGTTTTGCACTGCGTATACCCTATTGGTATCATGGAATAACCGGAGATGCGCGCACGGCCACTATTACGTTGCAGGCAGGGAGACTGACTCATGTTATCACTTTGACACAGACAATGATAGAGCCGGGAGTAATTCGTTTTGTAGACGGCTACGGGAATGAAATAGTGGATGGATATGTTTTTCCACTCAGGAGTGACAACCCCAATAATCCGGAAGAAGCTCTTGAACCGCAGGTTTTGTACGCCGTGTTCTCTACGCCTAAGATTGCCGTACGTCGTGGGGGTGGCACTATTTTTTATCCTAACGGAGGTTTAATCCCGGCTTTGAATACCTCGACTTCCCAGTTTTTTGTAGACAGGGTACAAGCATTCAGTATCCAGCCGGATCCGTTGAGGGCCGGTGATGGAGGAAATCTGTATTGGCGTACGGATGCATTGAATTTTGACCTGTATGATGAAGCAGACAAATACCTCGGTAACAGACCTTTGCCAATTATCCAGCAGGAACGGACTTTTTCATTCCGTTTTCTTGCAAATACGGCAACCCGTACATTTGACGTTGATTTGGGTGCAGAACAATATCTGCAGTTATTTGTGAATCATAATTGGAAGATTGCAGGTATAGAAGAAGTGAGTGGAACTGAGTTAATACGTTCTACTGCTGATACAAATGACAATGATATATTTGTAGGTAGAAGTAATGCAGATTCTAAGATGTATCAGTCATCCGTTGTCGGTTCGGATGAAGATGACGGCAAAGGAAATGCTGTGAATGGCCGTGGATACGACTTTAGATTAAAGATTATCCCCGGAAAATGGGCAGAGGGAAAAACAGGAATGATCAAGATTGATTTCGATAACGTATTCTATGCAGGATCGGGTGTTTTAAGTAAGTATCCGTTCCGTCTCATTATGTACCTGAATATGGTGAGCAGGAAATTGTCTTATACGGATGCTTCTTCACAACCTCAATTTTATCTTTATCCGCTTCGGTTTGAGGAACGGAAGTCGTCTGAAACTAATAAAGGACTTCAGTTGAGTGCTGCCAATGCGGCCGCTACGTGCGCAGAGGTTGGTGATGGATGGCGGTTGCCTAATGCCAATGAGTTGATATTATCGTATATTTATCGCGATGTCTTAGGAGGAGTTGCTGCCGGTGAGGACAGCTATACGAGTCAAAATATAGAAGGATGGTATATCAGTGAAACTCCGGCGAGTTACGATTACTATTGGTCTGCATCGACTTATTCAGATGGTTCGGGTTTCCCTTTAAATTTAGCAAGTGCTGCTTCTGCGAAAAAGAACACCGGCGATAAGGCTAATTTTCGTTGTGTCCGAAACGGACCTGCCAGTGGAACGAAGTATCCTTATCTGAGTGGAAAAACGATTATATCTCGTGATGCGGCAGGGGGAGTTCAGTCTTCAGTATTGTTAGGCTCAGAAAGTCCGTCGCAAAGTAATAAAGTTGCCCCTAAATTGGAAGTAGATCTTACCAGTAGTGTTGGTAATTGGACGACGGCTAATAGCGTTTGTACAGCAAAAGGCTGGCGTCTGCCCACTCAACGGGAAATGTTGCTCATTCTCAGTATGGGCGGTGGAACGATTCCTCTTACACAAGGGACTGGATTTAGTAATACGACAGCTTGGTCAAGTGGATTTCAGGCAATTGCCGGATTTCATTGGACGCAAACTCTCCACAGTGGTAGTAATTATTATGCAATTAATCCCAGTAATGGTGCTAATGGATATGAACAAAACGCTTGGGATGTAGCAACGGGTCCGGACTGGATGAATTATAGATGTGTCAGAACAGTGAACTGACCTAAGGTTGTGCAAATGTGTTACGTAAATCCTGTTTTATAGTGATTTTAAATCTCAACTGAGCCGACCTTAATGTTGTGTAATCATAAAAAATAAAACCGCAAGAGCTTTATAATTAGCTGTTTGCGGTTTTATTTCGTGATTCCGAAGCGATTCGAACGCTTGACCCACGCCTTAGAAGGGCGTTGCTCTATCCAGCTGAGCTACGGAACCATCCTT
>OHJT01001280.1_pt1 | contig 14111 bp, 7 predicted proteins | sample 1568651 | NCBI WGS metagenome assembly OHJT01 (sample SAMEA3879608, study PRJEB24766) | human gut metagenome | biome: human-associated habitat; feature: feces | place: USA | collected 1985/1987 | reverse complement strand
GTGATTTTTGTCTGTGATTTTGATCCCTTTGGAGAGCATCTGTACTGTTATACCTTTGGGAATGAATGCAGGGAAAATAAAAATGCGAAGCTTGACGATGGAAGTTACACCATTTTTTTGAGTACTAAAGGAGAAAATGAAGAGGACTTTCAGGACGAACTGGTGAAACAGTTCCAGGAGACCATTCACAACATCAAAACAGACCGCGAGATGGGAGAGCGCTATATGATTTTTGAAGAAATGCTACGGGAAGAAAAACAAGAAGGTCGGCTTGAAGGCAGACTGGAGGGGAGAATAGAAGCAACCCGGGAAGATGTTTTTGAACTCCTGGAAGATTTAGGAGAAATACCAAACAGGCTTCGCGACAAAATGGAAGCTCTGGAGGAACTTGGAGATTTGAAGTTTCTATTTAAACTGGCCGCAAAAGCAGATTCGATGCAAAACTTTGTGAAAGATGCAGAGAAGTATTTGCAAACAAAAGAAAAACAAGAATAAAGTCGGTAGTAACTCTGTACTGCCGAGGCACATCTGTCCCAATGCCATTTAAGGCATTGGGTGTCATAAAACTCTTGCTCTTAAGAACATCTTACTGATTCAGTAAAAATTCACTAAATAAATGAACAGGGGAATCCTATATCTCTTCTATTGTCAAATTTATTAACACCATTCAAGGTTCACACACACTGGATAATGATCTGACAGCCACACATTTCCTTCCTTATCTTCCCATTTTTCCACTGTGGTACATTTTAATTTTTCTACATTTTCCTTTTCAGAGTTATGAAGATACACATAGTCAATAGATTCTTCTACTTCTTCCGGCAAAAAGCCATGAAAGATCACTCCAATTCCCTTTGTAAGATTTACATAATCTGATTCTCTTTCTATTTTCTGGATTTCCCATGCACCTGGCTCCGCATTAAAATCTCCTGCCAGAATCACCGGAATATCTGGAAGCAAAAGTTCTCCTTCTGCCTTTTTCAATATTTGATTCACCCCCAGTCTCCTGGCTTCTGCTCCCAGGTGATCCAAGTGCACATTCATAAGCCGAAAAACTTTCTTCTCCTGTAAATCCTCTAACACTACCTCCGTACAAACTCTTGGACATTCAGACTGCTCCCGGTACCTGCTCCCCGGCACAAATGGAGTTTCTGATAGCCAGAACGTGTCCATGGAAATAAGGTTCCATTTTTCTTTCCTATAAGCAACAGACATCTGTTCATTGTCCAATTCTTTGCTTCTGCCACATCCGACCACATAATAATCCTCTAATTCTTCCTTGAGCCACACCGCGACATGAGGCAGAACCTCCTGAAAACAGATTACATCCGGCTTTTCATATAATATTTTTTGCTTAATAAATGATTTTCTAAACTGAAAGCAATTCTCTCCATCCTGTCCGTAATCACAACGTATGTTAAATGTCACTAACTTCATGCCATATTTCTCCTTATTGTAATCTTATGTGAATTTTTAATTTGTTTTTAGAATACCACCATTCTACCAGCTTTTAAAGATTTTCTCGCAGTTATGTACTAAACACCCCTAGTAAAGAACACTTACTAAAGACACAATAAAGGAGCTGTTTTCACGCAGCCCCTTGAATTTTTTATAGCGTAACTATTTCTAACTCTTCGTCTCCCAGAATCTGATACTTGAAGCCGACCTTTTCCCCCTCTGTCCAGACATTCATTACATTTCCTTCTCTTTTAGCATGGACAAGAACTGAAGGATTTCCTTTCAAATCAGGAATTGTGCATACACTCTCGCACCCATCTTCAAAGCATATAAGACAAACCGTTGTATCATCTGTATAGTCATACTCTGGACTCCGCTCATTGCTGCCAATAGGTAAAATCGTATTTGCTCTGGCCAACAATGGCATTGAAAAATAATCGTAGGTTTCTTTATGCCATTTTCCACCTTCCACTGTCTTGTTAAGAAGAAGATTATACCATTTTCCATTTGGAAGATAATATTCCACTTCTCCGGACTCTTTAAAAATTGGCGCAACAAGCAGCGCATCACCTAACATATACTGTTTGTCCAAAGTTTCGCATGTTCTGTCTTCCGGAAATTCCACAAACATCGGGCGCATCATAGGAATTCCTTTTTCATGAGTAACAACCGCCTGCTGATATAAATAAGGCATTAATCTACATTTTAACTTTACAAATTTGCGCAGAACATCACATGCCTCATCATCAAACAGCCATGGCACACGATAGGAAGAAGAACCATGAAGGCGGCTATGAGAACTCAGCAGACCAAATTGGCACCATCTTTTATAAATATCTGCAGGAGCTGTATTTTCAAAACCACTGATATCATGACTCCAAAATCCAAAACCTGCACACGCTAAAGAAAGTCCGCTTCTCAAGGTTTCCGCCATGGATGGATAGCTGGCAGAACAATCACCGCCCCAGTGTGCAGGGAATTTCTGACCTCCCACAGTTGCAGACCGGGCAAAGAGTACAGCCTCGCCTTCTCCTCTTTCTCGCACCAGCAAATCAAAAACTGCCTTATTATAAAGATAGGTATAATAATTGTGCATCTTAACTGGATCAGAACCATTAAAATATACAATATCCTTTACAGGGATTCTCTCACCAAAATCTGTTTTAAAGCAATCCACGCCCATATCCAGCAATGTTTTTAATTTTTCCTGATACCATACCACTGCCTTGGGATTTGTGAAATCCACCAGACCCATTCCTGCCTGCCAAATATCCGTCTGCCATACATCACCATTGCTTTTCTTAATTAAATATCCATGCTCCATTCCTTCTCTGAAAAGAGGAGATTTCTGTCCAATATATGGATTTATCCAAACACAGATTTTTAATCCTTTTTCATGATATCTCTGCAGCATACCTTTGGGATCCGGGAAAGTCTTTGGATCCCACGTAAAGTTACACCATTCATATGCTTCCATCCAATAACAGTCAAAATGGAACACATGCAAAGGAATATCTCGATCTGCCATGCCTTGAATAAAACTGCTTGTGGTCTCTTCATCATAATTTGTAGTAAAAGAAGTGGTCAGCCACAAACCAAAGGACCATGCAGGTGGAAGCGCCGGTTTTCCAGTTAATTCCGTATATTTTTCAATGGTTCCTTTTGGTGTACCTCCATTAATCACATAATAATTCAGACGCTGTCCTTCTACTGAAAACTGAATTCTCTCTACCTTTTCACTTGCTATTTCATAGGACGCATCACCTTCATCATCCAAAAGCACTCCATAGCCTTTATTTGTAATATAAAATGGAATATTTTTATAAGCAATTTCACTTGCTGTACCACCGTCTTCATTCCACATCTCTACAACCTGGCCATTTTTAACAAACGGTGTAAAACGTTCTCCAAGACCGTAGATATACTCATCTACATCAATAGCAAGAGCCTCTACCGTATAGGCTTTTCCTGTCTCATGATTCAAAATATGCGCCATATTTCTGAAACCGGTATTGGTCAGTTCCCTGTCGCCCTCCAGGAATCGAACCCCCCAGGAATTTGGACGTTTATCAATTACCGCCTTGGTTTTTCCTGTTTGATAAATAATAAAATCCTCCGTCTCCTCTATTAGAACTTCCGGAGATGTCTCTTTTACTTCTGCAAAAGGTCCATTATAAGCAGTTCCTTCAAAATGCATTACTGATACCTTTATTACATCTTCCATGGGACTGGAAAGACGAATGGTCAACATTCCCAGGTTTAAAATATCTCCTCTACTTGAAATATGTTTTCCAGGAGCATAAATCACCAAATCATTTCCTTCTCTTCTACTTGAAGAATATTCCACTGCATAAAGTGGTGTCATTTCCTTTTTTATGCACCAATATCCATCTGTAAATTTCATAAAACAAATTCTCCTTTCTATCAGCCTTTTACGGAACCAGCCGCCACACCGCCTACAATATACTTCTGGCCAAGAATGAATACCACTAATACTGGAAGTAATGTCAACATAATATCTGCTGCCACTAAGTTCCACGAATTTTCAAATGCTCCAAAGAAATTGTATACCGCCAATGTCATAGGCCACTGTTTTGAATTATTTAAATAATATAAAGGCATTGTAAAGTCATTCCATACAGCCATAAAATCAAGCACAAATAATGTGGAAATAATAGGCTTTAATAATGGCGCTATAACTTTCACAAACAACTGTATTGGTGTACATCCGTCTAAAACTGCCGCCTCATCAATTTCCCTTGGAATGGTACTCACAAAACCATATGCCAGAAACAAACTAAGAGGAATGTTAATCGCAGCATATAAAAGAATGATTCCGATTCTTGTATTAACCAAATGGAATGCCTGCATAACCTTCATCAAAGCAACATTATTAATAGGCATTGCAATACCAGAGATGATAAAGTAATATAAAAACTTATTAACACCCTTCTGGTTTCTGGATATTACAAAAGATGCTGCTGAAACCAGAATAACCACAACCACTACACTGCAGGTTGCATAAAGAAGCCCGTTAAAAAAGGAAGAAACCAACTTTCCCTGTTCAATAACCGTAGCATAATTTTCAAACATCCACTCTGCGGGAAGAGAAAGAGTCATTTTATTTGCTTCCGCAGATGTTTTAAAAGAGTTCAAAAACAATACCACCAGAGGTATGATTACAATCAGACTTATAAAGGCGGCCACAATATTACCTATAATGTGCCCTATCATTTTTCCTGTTTTGCCCATTATGCCTCAACCTCCTTATTTTCCATAGATTTAATAATAAAATACAATAGAGCTAGCATTACGAAAAACAGAACACTGGATAAGGTGGTTCCCATTGCCAGATTTCCTTTTGAAAATTCCTTGTATACTGCAGTATTAATAACTCCTGTTGCATTTCCAGGGCCTCCATTAGTCAGAGAATAAATCATATCAAACACGCGGAGTCCATAAGTTACATTTAATACGGTTACATTCACCAACACCGGCTTTAGCAATGGTAATGTAATACATCTAAGCTTCTGAAAGAAAGTGGCGCCATCAATGCTGGCCGCCTCATAATATTCAGGCGATATAGAAAGCAACCCAGCTATAACAACCACCATAATGTATCCCATGCCTTTCCAGGTATCTACTGCCATAACGGTAGGAAACACCAATTGCAAATCTGTAAGCCAGTTTTTTGCTAATCCATCCAAACCAATACTTCTCAGAAAATTGTTTAAAAATCCAGTTGTAGGATGGAGCATACTTTTAAACACAAGACCAACCACCAGATAAGACATAACTTGAGGTGAAAAGATAATCATCCTCTGAAAATTCTTACACTTGATAAACTTTTGCGTTAAAAGCAATGCCAAAGCCAGACCAACTACGGTTTTAGCTACAGTAGTAACAATGGTAAATACCACTGTATTTATAATATATTTAACATACTCTGAATTCCCTTCAAAAATCTGTTTATAATTATCAAGCCCCACAAAATTAACTTCATTTGTAAAATTATTCCAATCTGTAAAAGAATATCCAATTCCTAAAATTCCAGGTAAAAAGCACAGGAGAAAATATACTAACGCTGCTCCTGCCGCAAAATACCATGGGTATAACTTCTTTCTATTCATAGTCTTTAACCTCCTGAATACCAGTTTGAAACCGATTCTCTCAAAATAAAGAAGGTGTCTCAAAAGCATTTTGCCTTGGACACCTCTCTACTTCACTATCCAGATTATATCTTTACTTTGTCCAACCCGGATCCTTCTGTAATTCTGCCTGTTCTGTTCGGCGGTCCATAATAGTCTTTAATACATCCTCCGGTGTAGATGCTCCTGTATACATTGCCTCTAAATCTTTACCAATATCCATCCACTGGCTATCAATGTAGTTTACAGATGTCTGCACAACATTTGCTTTTTCCAGAGAATCCAGCATAGCCTGGTCTTCCTCAGAATATTTGCTTTCAATTTCTGGCCAGCAGAGTGCGCTTAAATTAGTCTGACCTTCTAAACGCTTCTGAAGGTTCTCCGGTCTTGCAAGAAACTCAAAAAACTGCTTTGCTTCGTCTATATGTTCGCTTTCCTTGTTAATAAAGTAAGCATTACTTGCAGGATTTACACCAATCGCTTTATTATCACCCCAAGGCATAACAAATGCGCCTAACTTCTCTGTCGCTTTAAAATCTGGATAATCTGCTTCTACTTCCCCTCTGAATCCAAGTTCTGCCACAGTCATGGCACATTTCTCTGTTGCTATAGCTTCTTTTGCATTTTCCCATGCATTGCTTAAATAGTCTGTACCAAAGTATCCTGCTTCTGCGCATTCCTGAAGTTGTTCAATAATAGTAAGTAAATGAGGAATCTCATCTAAATCTATTTCATTAGCATTTAATTTATCATAGATTTCCGGATCATCAGCCAGCCATAATCCGCCTGTTTCAAACAGAGGCAGTACCTGATGCCATCCATTTGTGGTAGCTTCATAGATCGGTGTGATACCCGCATCTAAAATTGTCTGACACACATCTTTAAATTCATTATATGTAGTAGGTACTTCCAGATTTAACTCTTCAAAAATATCTTTATTATAGAGATAAAAATACATTTTAGCACCTGGGAAAGTAATGCCATATGTCTTGTCGTCCACACTAACTGCTGACTTTGCACTTTCTTCCATCCTTCCTACCCATTCCTCATCAGATAAGTCCACACAATACTGATCCATGTGTAAACTTGATGCTAAATTAATAGGTGTATCTGCACAAATAATATCAGGTGCCTCACCAGAATCCAGTTTTACTTTAATCAAATCTCTCCACTGAGCATCTGGAGATACCTGAAAGTCGATTTTAATGCCTGTCTCTTCTTCAAATTCTTTTGCTAAGTCCTGTACCACTCCTGTAGTAGGAAGACCACTCTGGTGGCTGCCAAAAGTCAGAGTAACCGATTTCTTTCCATCCTTACCTTCTTCCTTTCCGCTATCAGAACCACAACCAGCCGCCATAATTGCCGCAAGAGATAATCCTAACACTTTCACTATATTCTTTTTCATGATTTCACTCCTATTCGTTTGTTCTTTTAGAAATTCCGTCTATATTTTATCGATAAAACAAGTTTCCTTTGGTGTAAATACATAATACCACAAACCTTATATTCACAAAATAGACAAAAATGAACTCTAATTTGCATTTTTTTGAACCATCATTTATAATCTATATATCAAAAAGGAGGTGTGATAATGGCAAAATCGCCAAAACAGTATTCTCAAAAGATGTATCTGTTCGTTATTTATGGCTTATTCATTTTGGTTCTTTTGGGAATCTTCTTCACTTTTACTTATACCCATTACAAAAACAATACCATAGCAGAAGCAACAAAAGATTCAGAAAATTTGTGCACCTCTCTGTCCAATGCCGTTACTACACAGCTAGATAATATGTCTACTATCTCCATGAGCATTGTATATTCTAATGCTATTAAGAGTAATTTCAAGGAGTTTTCCCGTATGTACCGTCAAACAGGTACAAATCCAGATGCATTAGTTGCTTCCAGAGAAAAAGCTACCTCTATACAGGAAATTGTAACAGCCATCATTGGCGCCTATCAGTCTGCATCCGAGATCAAGCTCTATACCATGGATGGTTCCTGTGTTGAAACCGGATATTGGATGCGAACTTCAAAGGTAGATTTAGAAGCCATGGATTGGTACAAAGAAGTTATGGATTTAAATGGTCATAAGTATTTCACAATGCCTTTTTACAACAAAAATTTACCAAGTAAAGAAGGCAGCAAAAACCATAAGTTTATATCTTTAATCCGAATGTTTTTAGATACAGCCGGAAAACCTGAAGGTATTGTAGAAGTAGTTCAGGATTGTGATACTATTTTCTCTCTTGTTTCACAAATGGAACACTCAAATCCAGACATTAAGGTAACCGTCTATAACTCCAGACACGAAAAGGTCTATCCTTATGCAGAGTCAAGCTCTGAAAATTATTATGCAGAAATCAATCGTAATAAGCTATCCACCAATAATGGACAGTTTATAACCACAAAAGACGGAAACTCCGTTCTCTTTACCTATAATACTCTTGATGAATATGATTGGGCCGTAATCGTAACAAGGACTCAGCAATCCGTCTATCTTCCATTGCTCAATTATCGTACCATGGTTATCATAATTGGTGGATTTTCCATTATATTAACCATGATAATATGCTTTTATATCTCCCAAAAGCTTACGAAACCTCTTGAAAAACTTACAAGAGCAACCGGAAAGATTACTATTAATCGTGTTTTATCCGAAGAAAAAGTAAACCTTACTTCTGCAAGCAGCAATATTACAGAGCTCTCCATCCTATGTGACTCCATAAGAAATATGTACGAAAAACTCCGTGCTACTTCCCAGGAAGTTTTGCTTTCTCGTTCAGAAGAAACCAGGGCAAAACTCCAGGCTACACAATCGCTGATTAACCCTCATTTTCTTTATAACAGCCTCACAAATATCAGTATCATGGCCGAAGAAGATATGAATGAAGATATTGTGAAACTCTGTGGTGCTCTCTGCGATTATTTTCGATATATTTCCTCTGGTCAGGAAATGATTGTGCCTTTAGAAAGGGAAATTTTTTATACAGAACAGTATTTGAAGTGTATGAAGTTTCGTTTTGGAGATGAATTGGAATACAAAATTTCTATCTCCCAGGAAACCGAATCCTTCTTTATTCCTAAACTTCTAATTCAACCAATTATAGAAAATGCTTTTAAATATGCTTTTTGTACCAGCCCACCATGGCTTTTAACCATTCGCTCCTATACCCAAAATCAACTATGGCTTCTGGAAATAGAAGATAATGGAGGAACCATGAGCAATGAAAAGAAACAAAAATTGATGAATCTATATGAAAACCTTGACATGAACGAAGAATTAAAATCCATGAAAATTGGCGGTATGGGATTAAAAAACGTATATCTCCGATTAAAATTACTCTATGGAGAAAAAGCAATCTTTAAAATCGAAAATGCTTATCCAGGTCGGACTATTTTCATTGTAGGTGGACCTATTTATTACTCAAGAGAGGATTATTACCATGAACACCCAAAATTATAAATACATTGTTGTAGAAGATGAACATTTAATAAGAAAAAATCTCATAAAAAAGATCGAATCTCTAAACCTCCCATTTACTCTTGCGGGAGAAGCTTCTAATGGTTTGGATGCCAGGAACTTAATCGAAAAAAACTGTCCCAATCTGGTGATTACCGATATCCGTATGCCACAATATGATGGACTCGAATTAGCAAAATATCTTAATAAAAACCATCCCCATATTAAGGTTATTATTTTAAGCGGATATGACGATTTTTCCTATGCTCAGTCTGCAATTAAATTTCAAGTAAAGGATTATTTATTAAAACCCGTAACATTGGAAACATTATCCGAATCCTTGACCAAAGTCCTGACTTCTATGCAGTCTGAAACAGGACAGCTTCATGCTTTGCGCACTGATTCCGGGCGTTTAGATCAAAAAAATATTTGTGAGCTTCTGGAAAAATATCTTAAAGAACACTATACAGAAGATATTTCCTTCGGAGCGTTGGCTCAAAAATTCGGATTTACCCAGGAATATCTGGGAAAGATTTTCAAAAAGTATTCAGGCGAAACTCCTTCTAAGTATCTTATACGCCTACGAATGAATGAGGCAAAACGTCTTCTTCAGGAAAATAAGGAAATAGAAATACAAAAAATAGGAGAGCTGGTTGGATACAAAGACGGATTTTATTTTAGCAGAGCATTTAAATCTTATACTGGAGTTCAGCCTAGCGAATTCCGAAATCAAACTTTAGAATATGATTCATGACCCTTTCATAGGAAAAGGTGCTGAGAATTTCTCCCAGCACCACTTTCTTACTGCCTTTTCCTCTTACAAATCAGCAGCACTCCTCCTGACACTGCAAGCAGCCCCAGAAGCATCACCACATGACTTTCATCTCCAGTCTGGACACCCTGGTTCCCCGCTGGTTTTCCTGTTGTGGTATTGTTGCCATTATTATTTACATTTGTTCCCGGCACCTGTGTCTGTGCCTTTTTAATTTTTACTACTGCTTCATCGGATTTCTTTGCATCTGCTTTAGAAACCACTTTTACCTTCACTTCTCCTGCTGTTTCTGCCTTGCTGACATATAAAGTTCCCTTTTCATCTATATAGGTATCTTCATGATGTTTTCCTACAAGCTCCCAGGAAACTTCTTTGGAAAATTCTCCTTTTCCCTTCACCTCAACTGTAAACTGTTTTGATTCCCCAGCTTTTACTTCTGCTTTCTCCGGTACGATTTCTACAGCTTCTATTTCCCAGCCTGAAGCATCCGGATTTTCTGGTTGCTGTGGCTTTTCAGGTTCTTCAGGTGTTGGCGGCTGCGGCTCTTCCTTTGTTTTTACGGTAATCCCCTGAGCAGCCTCTTTGGTAATGCCCTCATATGTATAGCTGATAATAATTTCTTTATCACCTGCTTTTAGCGGTTCCTCACTGTAGCTGATTTCTCCGGTTACATCCTTTGTGGTTCCATCACTGAATTTGGCCTCTACTTCCATTCCTTTTGGATTGAAAGTCTCTCCTTCTGTATAGGTTGTCTTTTCCGGTGCTTTCTGAATGGATATACCTTCTAACAGCACAGTCTGCGGTGGTTCTGGTTTTTCCGGCTCCTTGCTCTGATACTCAGCCGCTCCAATATCCGGTTTTCCTTTTGCAAGGCTTCCTCCGAAGAAGTCCTGGTCATAGGTTACGCCTGCTACCTGTGGGAAATTATTGCCCATAATGCAGTCAATACTTGCATAGTTCTGTGCCTTTGCTTCTTCAAAAAGCTCCCTTGGAGAATGATTTCTGCCATCTACCAGTTTGTTTCCGCCAAAATGCTTCCATGCCTCATCTACAGTAAGCCCTTTATCAATGAGTACGGAATCTTCCTGTAATTTATAACCGTCCAGCAATCCTGAGCTTCCTGTTACAGCATCTTTGCCTTCATGGGCTTCCGGAGCGCTTCCTAAATCTGCGATTCCCAAATCATCTGCCTGCAAAGGCTTGGCATCTGCCTCAAAAGCGCTCATACCTCCTGTATAGGCATTGTTATAAATTTTCATGTGTTCCTGAACCAAACCAGCTCCCTTGGCATCACCGCCATAGGCTTTCTGTCCCTGAGGATAGCTAAACACATTGTTAAATGCAAATCCATCATTTACGCCTACACCGGCTCCTGTATTAGACAGGAAAAATACACCTTTGTCTAAAACCTGGTCTGAATAAATGGTATTGTTATAAATCATAGTTCCTTTAGGAAGCCCCTGTGCAAATTCAAAGGTTTTATCCCTGTCATTCTGGCTGATATTGTAGCGGACTGTTGCTCCTGTATGTGGATAGCCGCCCATAATCAGCATGAAACCACCTTCATTGTTATGACTATAGTTATACTGCATAACAGAATTGGAAGAGGCATGATCGCAGTCAAGTCCCTGTCCATCTGTTGTTCCGTGGGTTTCATAAGCCTCATTGTACTGCAGCACTGTATTTGCCGCCTCAAAGGGCCAGATTCCTACATTATATCCTGTATTCTGGAAACGACAGTCTTTTGCAAGATTGTGTTCAATCAAAGCTCCGTCTGTATCGCGGACAGTAATACCATCTCCGCCAATATATTCCATATAGTTTCCTTCTACTACCACATTGGTAGATGGATACCAGTGAACCGGCACGCCCGGATCATTCTTTTCCCACTGGTTACACCACTGGGAGCTTACCAGCTTAATGGCAGAACGGTCTACCCGTTCAAAAGTACAGCCGGAAATACTGATGTTGTCATATTTACTTGGCACACCTGTCAACTGTCCATTCTGAATGTCCGCCTTTACATCAAAGAATACACCGCCATTCCACTTTAAATTAATGTTTCCATTAATGTCATGGATATAGCAATCTTCAATAGCAATTCCGGAGGCTGTTCCAAAGTTACGGATAGACACATTAACTGCCCGCAGGGCTTTTTTTGTATTATTGCTTTCATTCAGCCCAAATTTCGTGTTGTACTGGGTATCCAGGTTGGTAATCTCCAGATTCCGAATTTCTACATATTCCTGGTTATAAAGTGATACTACGTTTTCTACCTCACCGTTTCCTTCCAGTCTTGGAAGCGCTCCTTTTCCATAAGCACTGACTTCAATAGGATTTCCTTTTGCTCCCATTCCCTGAAAGGCAAGCTGCTGTCCTGTGAACACACTTCCCCGCTTCAAAAGAATTTTATCTCCCGGCACAAAGGTTCCGTACTCTTTCACTTTATCCAAAGTCTTCCAGGCAGTTTTTTCTGAGGTTCCTTCTGCGTCATTGTCTCCATTTTCAGAATCCACGTAAAAGGTTTTTCCCTCTCTTACCTTATCTGTTTCAAAAACAGCCTTTACCACCAGTTTTTCAAAATCTCCTGCCGGCATCACAAAGGTTCCGTCTTTTACTTCAACATTTTCTATCTGATACTCTTTTAAGCGGTATCCTGCCTTTGCTGTTGCAGTCAGGGTCACTTTTTGCCCTTCCTCTGCCTCTGTTACATCACTGGTAGCTGTTCCTGTCTTATGTTCCTTGTCTTCTTTTCCTTCAAATATAGAAACAACCTCAACTGGTTTTTTCTCACAAATCTGCTCTACCAGAAGATTGTCAAAAGCTGCCGGAGCGCCTGCTGTCATATTAATTAATTGTACTGCCGGCTGCATTTCTGACCAGTTCCCATTATCGGTATAGCTGAACATTTCTTTGTTGTCTATGAAAAGTTTCATTTCTGAGCCTTTTACTTCAATGACAACATGAGCAAATTTATCTGTCATTTGAAAGCCGCTTTTTTTCAATTCTTCATTTTTGCCATTGTGCAATTTTCGCAGCATAGCGCTTCCCTGTGAATTAATTGCAACTACATAACGGGAATCAAAGCTCTCTCCACCACGAAAAGCAATCTGTATGGTTCCGGATTCACCTATCATTCTTCTGGCATCTACAGAAATACGATAGCCTTTATTTCCGCTAATCTTAGTCCAGTCCACCTCTGGTTTATAGGCATTGCTGGAACTTCCATCGGCAACCTCTACCACCAGTTCTCCATCCTGTGTGCGGATACCATCTGGCTGTGTTCCTAAATCCCCGCCAAAATCTTCAAAGAATAATTCATCTTTTCCGGAAACTCTTGTTTTAAAATATGCCCTTACTGTTATATTCGGAAATTTTTCATTTAACTGAAACCTGTTGTTTTCAATAGGAACTAAATTGTCGGTACTGGTTTCGTATTTCTCAAACACATATCCGTGGTTTGCCTTTGGCGTTAAGGTTACATAATCTCCGCTATATCCGGAAAGCTTGTCTGCAGTCAAAGTACCGCCCTTGTGCTCTGCATCCAAAACTCCGTCCGTGTAAGTTTCCAGTGTAACCTTACATTCTTTCCCACTTGGCTGTTCATTGGTGGTAACACGTAAGTTTGCCACTGCAAAATCCTGTGCTGGATACTGACCTGCAAAAAGCAGTTTTCCTTTTTCCATTTTTCCTATTTCATCATGGGTAGCCGTGATAATTTCCTGTTCATCCAGCCATGCTGTAATAGTATTGTCCTGAACTTCTACTGTCAGCTTATGTGTTCCCTCTGAAACTGTTACTTCTGCTTCCCCATACCCAGTATTTACTGTATTTCCTGTTACTCTCTCCAGAAACACCTTGTTATGTGGAAAGTCAAAGCGAAGCTGCAATCTTTGTCCTTCAAAACCGTCCTCTGCCTTAAATCCAATTTTCGCATTACAATTTGTATTTCCGGATCTGATTACCAAATCTGTCTGAATCAAAAAGTTCTGCGCTGCAATCATTCCATTGGATATCATGGCATTGTTAGGACCAGCACCTTTAATCACCGCCTGTCCGCCGCCTATTTTCACTGCGTCAGGCTTATTTACCTTCCATCCGCCGGCATCCTGAAAATCATCCTCCAGCAGCACGCGCGTACCTGCCTGAGGCACCTGCCGTCCCGGTTCTTCCGGTTCTGCAGTCTCTTCTTCCGCTGGTTCCTGTGGCGCTTCTTCTGTCTGTTCCTGTGGTTGTTCCTGTGGTTGTTCCTGCGGCACTTCTTGTGGTGGTT
>OHJT01001276.1_pt1 | contig 14156 bp, 9 predicted proteins | sample 1568651 | NCBI WGS metagenome assembly OHJT01 (sample SAMEA3879608, study PRJEB24766) | human gut metagenome | biome: human-associated habitat; feature: feces | place: USA | collected 1985/1987 | reverse complement strand
GCGCTCAAGGAAAAATATCCGCAGGATATCACCGCAGACTGCGACAAATGGCTGAGCCGGAGAACTGTTGACAATTACAATTTGCTGAGATCGTATCTATGGTACGACCACGAAAGCGGAACGATTTCCGAGGATAATTATCCGATCTCCGATATGACCGTTCAGGAGCTGTTCGATTCGGCGGACGTAAAAGGAAATATCGAAACTCTTCCTCAAACCAAGGGTATAGCTGTTTTAAAAGAAAATACGATAGGTATTTATGTGGGAAACGGTAATGCGATATATGCGAAATCTGCCGAGGACGGGATAGTAAAGGAGAATATCTCAGCCGGAGGCTGGACCTCGTGGTTTGAAATACCGTGGATACAATACGGCGATGAAAAAAGCTTCAGCAATGAGATCAAATTTGAAGAATATGACGAAAAGAAGAAAAATAATCTGGGACTTGTTCAGTGGGCGATTCAGGCTCACGAAAACGGCTGGGGTTATGTCTACGGTACATACGGAAATGTCCTCACGGAATCAATTTTACAGGACAGAGCTTCTGTGTTCGGAGAAGAAGTAACAAGCTATATGGACTTTATCCGTGAAAACTGGCTTGGAAAGAGGACGTCGGATTGCGTTGGTTTGATTAAAGGATACGGCTGGTATGACAGCAAATCCGGAGAGGTCAAGGTCGGTTCTAATGGGATGGCGGACGTTGGAGCAAATGGAATGTTCGCTGCGGCAACTGTTAAAGGTACAATAGATACTATTCCCGAAGTCCCCGGACTTGCCGTCTGGTCGGACGGTCACATCGGTATATATATCGGCAACGGCGAAGTGATCGAAGCCATGAATACGCTCCGAGGCGTTACAAGAACAAAGCTTGCAGGGCGCGAATGGACGCACTGGCTTCAGATTCCGTATATCAGCTATGTTGAAGAAAAGGAGTAAAATAAATGAAAATATATAAAAATGGAATGTCAAAGGATTTCCCCATGACAGTTTTATCTTTGCTTGAGGAAATGGATTTACAGGATTTCGGCAATAAGATTCTGAACTGCAAAGGCGCTGTGAAAACCTCTTACGGAGTGGTATGCGGCAATAATATGGACCTGTTCTCTGCCCTGACCGTACAGCCGGAACAGGAAGAAGTACAGGAATGAAATATGGAAACGGAGATGAGTCTATGAAAAAGTCGGTTGCAGTTTCAGTCAATGAAGAAAAATTGTCAGCAATAGAAATGTATTTAGAGCAGAAGAATACTACGCTTGCGGCGGAGCTTGATAAGTATGTTGATCAGTTATATCAGAAAAACGTGCCGCAGAATGTGAGAGATTTTATTGATATGATGTCATCAAAGAAGCCTGCGGTAAAGCGGGGAAAGTCCTCGATTGCCGAATCAGAAAAGCAGTCTGAGCAGTAACTCCCCCCTGTTCGCACCGTGTGCCGCTGTCTGAGATTGTTGCTGCGGAGCGTGAAGCGGAAATGAAAACGCAGGACTACATTCCGTTTGGCATAACCTTCGGATTAAAATAACCGATAAACCCGAACAGCTTACGTTCGGATTCCCAAAAACGTAAAGGAGATTTTGTATGAATTATAGAGGCTTATATATTTCAAAGTGCCGTGACACAGGCATTGAACGAGAGGACAAGAACGGCAATACGGTAACCGCAGAGGGCTGGTTTTATCAGGTTTTCACAGATGATTCGATGGCTGAGGAAATAGACAACTTCTGTGGAGCCGTAGGATATGAGCTGTCCGATGACAGTGAGGAAACCGCTGAGCAGTTCGCCCGTGAGGTCGTTGATATGGAAATAAAGGAATATCAGCGCTATAAAAACGAGCTTACAATGTGAGAGAACGTGATTTAACCGCCCTGTCGCCAACCGTGTGCCGTCGTGTGCGATTTTATAGGCACAGGCAGGGTAAGTTTACCCTTAAGGACAAGCAGGGCTGATTTAGGGCGTTTTGCGCAGAGTTTCAGAAAGGCGGAAATACAGGAATCAAAGAGGATTTGAGGTGAAAAATTGTCTTGCCGGTTAAAGTTTTGGCGTCAAAATGCCGCCAAAACGATTACAGCAACGGGCAAAGCCCGCTGCATCGAGGTTTGAGAGAGTCGGATAAATGGAGTCAAAAGGGGAGGTTTGAAAAAATCATGGAGTCAAATAAACGGAAAAAAAGAGAAAGCGCCGAAGAAACGGAACTTTCCGATGGAGTCACAGAGGAAAAAATAAAATTTCCGTTGTATGTATATCCCGATACAATGGAAAAGGTGGATATGCTGTATAAGTTTGATAACTGCGGTTCACGAACGGAATTTATTGAAAAGGCAGTGCGTTATTACTGCGGTTATCTTCTCAACAAGGAGCATATCTCAGCGGAGTTTATTGCACCGCAGCTCGCTTCAATAACAGAGGGAATAGTAAAAGGAAGCGAGCAGAAATTGTCTCGTGCATTATTTAAGCTGGCGGTTGAAGTGGGAGCGCTAACTCATATGGTTGCGGCAATAAATGATATAGATGACGGTACTCTGCAAAGACTTCGCATTATGTGTGTTGACGAGGTTAAGCGTATTAACGGAATTATTAATTTCGAAAAAGCCGTCAGGTATCAGAGGAGCGATGATTAATGTCACAGATAATAGTAACAAGCCAATATTTAAAAAGCGGAACAGAAACCAAGCGAAAAAATTATACAAGATATATTGCAACCCGTGAAACTGTTGAAGTTCGTGAGCAGAATAAAATTGACAGAGAAGCTCCAGCTACAGAGAAACAGCAGGAGCTTCTCTTTGATTTGCTTGAAGATTTTCCCGAAGCAAAAAAATATTTGGAATATGAGGATTACAAAAATAATCCTACAGTTGAAAATGCAAGCGAATTGATATCGGCAATCATAGAACGCAATGCGGATGTAATGGGTAACCGTCAGAATTTTGTAGGTTATATGGCAATGCGTCCCGGTGTTGAAAAAAGAGGTGCGCACGGTTTGTTCAATGACAGCGGTGAACCTATTGTTTTAAATCAAGCGGCAAATGAGATTGCAAATCATCCCGGAAATGTCTGGAGCCATGTCGTGTCGCTAAGACGTGAAGATGCAATACGTTTGGGTTATGATAATTCGGACAGGTGGCGAGAATTGGTAAAGAGGCATATCACAGACATATCCGAAGCACAGCGTATACCTTTGTGTAACCTTAAATGGTATGCGGCGTTTCATGATACCACCCACCATCCGCATATTCATTTGCTGGTGTACTCGTCAAATGCAAAGCAAGGGTTTCTGACCAAGCAGGGAATTAATAAAATCCGTTCGGTGTTTGCAAATGATATATTTCACGATGATCTGCAGTCAATATATCAGGAGCAAACCGTCAGGCGTGACGAACTGAAAGCAGATTCCAAGAGGTATGTAGAAAATTTACTGAAAGAAATTGCTCAGGGAGATTTTGAAAATGCAGAATTGGAGAAGCTGATAAAAACTTTAACGGTACAGCTAAAAAACTGCAAAGGCAAAAAGGTATATGGATATCTTCCTCCGAATATTAAAGAAACTGTTGACAAAGTCTTTAAAGAGCTTTCAAAGGATAAAAGTATTCAGTCCTTATATGAGAAGTGGTGTGAACTTGAAAGACAAAAATACAAAACCTATATTCAGAAAGAAAAGGAATTCCCTCCGCTTTATAAAAATAAGGTTTTTCACTCGGTAAAGAACAGTATAATAGGGCAGGTTGTGAATACGGATGCATTGTTTGGCATTGTTGATTACATAGAACCCGAACCGACAGAGATTACATCAGATGAAGATATTCCTCCGCCGACTGAAGATTACATAACGGAAGAAGATTTCAAATGGAATGATGACGGAGTTGAGTATAATACTTCTGATTTTGAATCACATTACTATATCAAATGGAGTACTTCATACAAAAAAGCCTGTAAAATTATTTACAATAAAAATTCTGAGAAAGAGGATTATGAGAAAGCCGAACAGCTTTTAATATGCGAAGCTGATTCGGGCAATGTGATTGCGTTACATGACTTAGGAAAGCTGTATTCCACAAAAAAGCTTGGCTTAATGAATGAAGAAAAGTCATTAGAATACTACAAAGAAGCCTTGCAGGGATTTATGGAAATAGAACCCAATGGTGACTTTATGTTTCCCTTTGAAACCGTATATCAAAAGCCGGTGGATATGCGGTCATATATATGGTATAGAATAGGTAAAATGCATTGCTATGGTTTAGGTACACAACAGGACTATGAAAAAGCGTTTGAATGGTTTTTAAAATCAGCTCAGGAGGGTAACAGGTTTGCTCAGTACATTTTGGGCAATTTATATTATTACGGAAACGGAACAGATAAGGACTTGTCACAGGCGTTTCAATGGTATATGAAATCAGCTGAACAAGGACAGCCTTATGCTGCTTATGCGGCAGCTCAGATGTACAATAAAGGTGAATATGTATCCAAGGATGAAAATCAGGCACAGGAATATTACAAACAGGCTTTAGCAGGATTTCTCAAACTTGAAAGTAAGGATCAGGCTGACGATAATTTGTATTATAAGCTTGGAACAATGTATAAAAACGGTTTGGGAACTGACATTGATATGCATAAGGCGATTAATTATTTCATGCGTTCGGCTGAACTGAATAATACAAATGCAAAGAGAATGCTTGTGCTTGAATATATTTCAGGCGAGTATCTGAAACAGGATATTGAAAAGGGACTTTCTATGCTGACCGGATGTGCGGACAGCGGAGATACCATGTCTTGTTATAAGATAGGTAAAATATATTATAAAGGCGAAATAGTGTACAAGAATTTGAAAATGGCTGAAAAGTATTTTTTGAAAGCAGCCGAGAAAGAAAATCAATATGCTTTGTATTCGCTTGGTAAGCTGTATTTAGAGAAAGAAAAATACAATATCGATAAAGCGGCAGAGTATTTTGAAAAAGCTTTGCAGTATGAAGAAATAAAACCGTACGCCGAATATTCTCTGGCAAAAATTATGTTGGATAATACCCCTTACCACGATTCGGAAAAGGCTGTAAGTCTATTAGAGTCATCAGCCGTGGAAAACGATTGGTCATCGTTTTTGCTCGGCAGACTGTATTTATACGGCAATGACGATATTTCAAGGGATAAAGAAAAAGCTTCGGAATGGCTTAATATATCAGCGGAACAGGGGAACGAGTATGCACAAAATCTGCTTGATAATATTCATAACTTTGAAAATGCTGTAATTGCAAATACAATATTCGGTTTGTTTGTTAATTTAAGCAGGTGCATAGCCGATGACTATAACCGGAAATTCAAGTCAAACAGAATGTCTGTGGACAGAAAGCTGAGGCGTATTATTCAGCAGAAAAAACAAGCTCTCGGTCTAAAAGAAGAATATCTTCAAAACCAAGAGCAATATTGATTTAAGTGAAACAGGGCCTGCGTCACTGTGGCACGGGAAAGTTAAGTATAAAATGTAATATATATATTACAAAGAGAAGAATAATATATTTATTATTTAATTAACCGAAGTATAAATAAGAGTAGGAGGAGTATTGTGAAGAATTGAAACAGCCTTGTCTGTATCTGTTATCCATTTTTCTATCTGCTGTTTTTCAAGAACAACAGGCATTCTATGATGAATACTGCTTACAGATGAATTTGCGGATGTGGTTAAAATAATAAATCTTGGTTCGTCTTTGAAAAGGTTATATAACCCTGCCATATAAAGAGCGTTGCTTCCTTGAATGTTAAACAGATATTTTTGTTTTGACTTGTCCCATTCATAAAAACCTGTGCTCGGTATAACGCAGCGACGCTTTAATAGGCTGTCTTTAAAAGTTTCCTTTTCCCCTGCCGTTTCGGCTCTGGCATTAATAATAACGCCTTTGTTTCTGAAATTAGGAAAACCCCATTTGTACGGAACAGGAGCAACGGATGAATTTTGTTCGATTAAAACAGGAGCTGTGTTTGTCGGAAAGATTTCACCTGATTTAATATCTGTGTTTGGGTATTTGCTCTTTATTACCTTCATAATTTCAGAAATATTACGGTTATATTCATCATCAAAAAATAAACTGTATCTTCCGCACATTATCTCTTAGCCTCCACAAACCACTTCGGTTCTTCATAAAACAAGTATGATTCTTGATTTAAAATCCTGCAAGTGTAACGCATACCGATACCGCCTGCCTTTAAGCTTGCGGCTCTTCTTTTATCCAAAACTTTGTCGATTTCATAAAACGTTCCGTCTTCCCAAGTTACAGACAGCGGTGTGATATTTCCTTCAACGTCAAATCTTGCGGTTACTTCAACATATACCTTGCGAATCATAAAATCACCATATTTAGTTTGTATTTAAAAGCGTAATATATACATATTATTAAATTGTCGTATAATGTCGAAAAAATAACATTGTATAATTTATTAGTGTATGATATAATTTAATTGAATTATATTTTAAGGAGTGATTTTATGAAGTCGATAAAAAAGACGGTGGTATCAATTTTTTCAATTGTATTCTGCTTGTCAATTTTATTTGCAGAAAGCAGTAATTTAACAAATATATTGTTAGAAACTTCTGCTGCAAACCTAACATTCAGTTATAACGGAGTAAATTATGAAGTAGTCGGCAGCACAAATTCAGAGGTATGTGTTACAGGCGGTACTAAAGCCAGTTTAAAAATACCTAAAACAATATCTTATGGAGGCGTAGCATATAAAGTTATTTCAATTAAATCGGGTGCATTTAAATTGAATTCAATAACAAAAACAATTGATATGACACAAGCTACGGAAGTGAAAGAAATTCAGAATTATGCATTTCAAAATTGTGATTCACTTTCAAATATAGAATTACCGAAAAATCTGAAATATATAGGTGATCTGGCATTTTATTATAATACTAATTTATATAACATAAGAATACCGGATAGTGTGGAGTATATAGGCAGAATGGCTTTTTATAATTGTACAAGCCTTGAAAATGTTGAAATGACTCCAAGCTCAAGAACCATAGTAAGCGACGCCTTCTATGGAACGCCATATTACAGATATAATTACTTTGCAAGTGAAAGCTTTCCAAGACAGCTTTATGGGTCAGCAAAATCTTGCATTGGCAGGCAGGTTGTTGTAAATATATTTGTTGACAGCTGTTCAGGAACTGCAAAAACTAAAACAGTTAACGGAAAGACATATTATTATGACCAAAATGATAATCTTTTCCGTGCTGAAGGTACAATGGAAATGGTAGAGAATATAGGACCTGTTTCAACATTGTTTATATATGACGGAAATGAAAAACTGTTATATAAAGTAATTACTTCAGGAAAAGGAAGTAATATTTACAATTCATCTGAATCGTTTATAGGAACAGACACATCGATTCTTCCCGTTGCAAAATCCAATAGTCAAAGATTTTCAGGAGAATGGCAGGACGGTACGGCAGGATCGAAGCAGATTTATTCAGCTTCTCAAAACAAATACATATCAAGTTCAAGCATTGATACCAGAATAAGCATAATGAACGAAGCATTGTCAAATTTAAAACAACAGGCAGATGAATATAATGTAAATGTTGAATTTATAACAGCAGATACTGACAAAGATTTGGCGATACATTATACTCATAACGAATGGGACGGCTCTCTTTTGTTAAATGTAGTACCGGGACCCGGAGTTAATAAATTAGGTAAACCTAGAGGTAATACCGGTGATTTGAAAAGCGCTTATAGAAGCGCCGGAGGCTTAGGCTTCGTAGTAAATGGAATGAAAAACTGTAAAGATGCAAATGGCCAAATAATCGATTTATCTGCTGATTCATCATACACAAAATATATTAAAAATAAATACAGAGCTTCCGGGGTAGTATACAACTATGTATTAAAAAACGATTACTATGATAATATTTACTCAAAAGCTGCTGCGTATGCTTTGGTAAGAGATGAAAAGAGTGTGGCTAGCGATCCGGAAGAAGCATTCTATATGGATGGACATTATGTGAAAAATCCAACAATGGCTGCAAATACTTTTGAACATGAGATGCTTCACTTATATGGAGTATATGATCATTATAAATTTGCACTTAATACATCCAGTTCATTGTCGACTGCTGCTGATATATATGCTTACTTATTCTTGTCTAATGATATTATGAGTCATAAAGATTCATTGAAAATCAGTCAGCTCACAGCTTATTCGATTGGATGGAGTAATAATATACGCATAGATGAATATAAGATATTTTATTCGGGTACAGATTATAAAATGGGAGATTTGAATTTAGATGGTGTTGTAAATGCAGCAGATATGAATATATTATCATCCGGAATAAAAGGGACTGCAACACTTACTCCGGTTCAAAAGATAATGGCAGGCTATAGTTTTGATATTGCTTATAATAACAGTCGATTAAACAGTTGGATGTCTAGTGTAACCCGAACAGATAATGGTATTAATGTCGGAAACTCATTTTATCAATATGGCGATGTTAACTTTGATGGCGTATTGAATGAATCTGATAAAACTATTATAAGAAGCTTAAGCAAAGGAAATAATGAAATTTTTAAAATCCAGCAAATGATAGCAGATGTTAACAATGACGGAGTAATTAACAGCAGTGATATAAATTTTTAATAAGCAATCGGCATTTAACCTTTATGGTTTAATGCCGATTTTAGTATACAATCTCCTGGTGAAAGTATTATAAAAATTAAAATACATGAGTAAAAAAACTCAGGCATATATTAACTGAAGAAACTCATAGGGTGAATAATATGGTCGTTTTTAGGATCAAGGTCAGATAGCTCCGTGTCACGAAGCATAATACCTTTCTGAACAGAAAAATGACCGAATCTGTTACGCAGACTGTCCATTGCAGTTTCAAGTTCTTCTTGTTTTTGAAGCTTTTCAACATCAGGCAGAAGTGATAATTGAACAAAGTCTACAGGCTCAAGGTCACAGGCACGAACGCTTAAACTTCGTATGGGTTTTCCGTTAGTATGCCTTTTGAAAAGAGCAAAAGCAAGCTCGAATATGGATTTAGCCGTTCGGTTGGGAATATCAAGTTTACCTTGTCTTTCAATCCACTCAAGCTCGTTGTCACGAATTCCGATTTGAACAGTGCGGCAGATAAAGCCGTATTCCCGAAGTCTTGCCGAAACGCTTTCACATAGAACCATAAGTGTAATTCGTATATCCTCGTCAGTAATTAAATCTCTTGGTGCAGTTGTGCTGTTGCCCACAGTTTTTATCATAGACTTAGCGCCGATATTTGAAACAGGACAAGTATCGAGACCGTTAGCAAACTGCCAAAGCACAACCCCCATTTTACCAAGCCAAAATCGAAGATTGTTGGGATTTGAATTTGCAAGATCGCCTATCGTAAAGATACCCTTGCGTTTCAATTTTGTGTGGGTTGCTCGCCCTACATACAACAGTTCCTTAACAGGTAAAGGCCACACAATTTCTTTGAAACTATAGCTTTCGATAACGGTAGTAGCGTCAGGCTTTTTCATATCTGAGCCAAGCTTGGCGAAAATCTTGTTAAAGGAAACTCCCACAGAAATTGATACGCCTAACTCAAACTTGACTCTTTTTCGCAGTTCGTTTGCAATTTTCTCACCTGAACCAAAGAGCATCGTACTTCCCGTAACGTCAAGCCAACATTCATCGAGTCCGTAAGGCTCGACTTGATCTGTGTATTCGGAATAAATCTCACGAATCAGCTTGGAATGCTTCATGTACAGATCATAGTGCGGAGGAACAAAAACAATATCGGGACATTTCTGCTTTGCCATCCACATGGGATCGCCTGTTTTTATATCAAAAGCTTTGGCATCATAATTTTTAGCAAGAACTATCCCGTGACGAGCCTCAGGATCACCGAGAACGGCAAGCGGTTTTCCTCTGTATTCAGGGTGATAAAGACACTCTACAGAGGCGTAAAAATTATTTAAATCGGAATGTAATATAACTCTCTCTTTCATAAAACTCTCACCATAATTTGAAACATATGTTCTGAAATCATTATATCACTGAATTCAAGGAATGTACAGTGGTAATGTAAGGAAATATATAATTATCCTTGAGAAAAATATTCTATATTTGACATATGTAAGAACATTTGATAAAATAAATGTATTACATAATATGTAATACAAAACAATTATATAGGGAAGTGTGAAGGATGAAGAAAATCAACGGAAGGATAATCAGTCTGCTTACATCAGCAGCGCTTCTTGCGACAGGAACAGCGCCTCAGGCGTTTGCGGAGGCAGTTAAAGACGGCACATCAGAAACAACTGTTGACTATACTGTGCCTGAGCAGAATGAAGATGAAGAACAGACGTATATCACAGGTGAGTTAGAAGACTTAAGAACAAGGTACAGCAAAACATATGAACAGTCGGACGGAAGCAGAATTGCCATTATGTCCGCTGCACCTGTCCATTTTTATGACGATGAAAAAGAAGATTGGGAAGAATATGATAACAGACTTACATATAACGAAGAAACCGAAAAATATGAAAGTGATGAAAACGGCTCGGATATGCAGGTGTCACTGCCGGAAAATATAGACGGAAAAAGCAATATTGAGGTTGAAGCTGAGGGATGCAAGGTCTCCTTAACGCCGATTGATATGAATTATTCGTCTGCAAAAAAGACCAATGAGAAAAGGATTATTAAAAAAAGCAGTGAAAAAAGCTTAAAAAAATATAGCTTAGAGGATTATGTGTCCGATTCTGTTCTGGATGCTAAAGTGGAGTATACACAGGATGAGTCTGAAAAAGTTGAGTATATATTTTCAGGAAGCAGATTAAAAGAAAATATAGTTCTGTCGAAAATGCCTGAAGAAAAACAGATATATTCGTTCAGAATAAAGGCAGACGGACTGACAGCTAAGCTGAAGAAAGATAACTCGGTTAAGCTTTCAGACAGTGATAACAAAGCAGTTTTTGTCATTCCTGCACCGTATATGTATGATGAAAATTTTGAGTTTTCAAGTGAAATAAAAACGAAGCTTAAAAAAGACGGAGAAGAATATATCCTTACATATGAGCCTGATCAGAAATGGCTGACAGATGAGGAAAGAGCGTATCCTGTAACAGTTGATCCTACTATAAGTACGAAGCCATATAACGATAAAATTGTTGATACATCAGTGATAAGCGCAGCGCCTCTTGATTTGTCAAGTAATCCTAACCTTTATGCAGGTGCAGGAGGCAACGGAAACGTTAAGATGGACGCGTATATAAACTTCACAAAGCTGCCTTATATAGATAAGCAATGGACAATGTCCAATGCTAAATTAAATCTGAAAACAGCGTCAGATAAGGATAATAAGATCAATGCTTACAGAATAACATCAAGCTGGGAAACAAGTACAGTAAAAGCAAATGCTCCGAAAATTGACAGTACAATTCTCGATGTATGCAGCGTACCGTCTGAAAAGGATAAATGGGTGTATTGGGATATAACCAATACGGTGTACGACTGGTATAACGGGGGAGAAAATTTCGGAATAAAGCTTTCATCGCCGTATGCAAAAAATAATCAGTCGGTGTTCTATTCGGCAGACGCAGCAAATTCTGAAAACATACCGTATATTTCGATGGAGTATACCACGGTATCACAGGCTCAGCTTGAAAACAGCAGAACTATTGATATAGGCAGAGCAGGAACAGCAACGATCAACGACTTCTCAGGCAGCCTCATGCTTACAAGAGAAGATATAGGTGTAGACGGAAATGTAATGCCTGTGAATATATCAATGATATATAACCTGAATCAAATTAACGCTTCGACATTCGGATACTGTTTCAGAACAAATTATTCGCAGATGATAAGCTATAAGTCAGATTTGGGAAGGAATAAATTTTATGAATATGTCTGCGATGATGGAAGTACAGTATATTTTGATGAAGATGAGGAAACAGGAGAGTATACCGACCGAAGCGGACGAGGATATACTCTCACAAACAAAGGAACGAGCGACAGTAGTTATTCAAATATTGTAATAACCGATGCAAACAGTTATGAATACAGCTTTGATAAGTACGGAAGATTAATAAAAATAACTGATACTAATGTAAACGCAAAACCGTCAATTGAAGTGGCATACAACGGGGATTATACAAAGCTGTATGAAATAGACTATATAAAAGACGGCGTAGGAAGAAAGTACGATTTTAGCTATACAGACGGCAAGCTGACGGATATTTCATATTACGGAAATACAAATACCGTTTTGAAAAAGGTAAGCTATGATTATACAAATGCAACTCTTGCCAAGGTTACATATCCTGACGGTAAATGGGTAAATTATAGCTGGAAAACATACTGCTTGGCTTCGGCAGTTAATACCGACGGCTACAGCATAGACTTTGAGTATACTAGCAATTCGATAAACCTGCCTAAAAAAGTAACTGCAGTAACTGAATATGGAAGCCGTGGAACAAAAGGCGGAGACATATCCATTGAGTATTCTCCTTGTCAGACAAAATATATAAATAACAATACGGGCGATACAGAAACGCTTACGTTCAGCGCCGATGGTGATCTGATTTCAACATATAACTTAAATGGAGATGTAACTGTAAATGAGTATGCCAAGAGCTCTGATGCTCATGGATTAAGCAGTCTGATCAATACTTATGAGAATAAGAAAAGCGATACTAATCTTCTTAAAAATGGAGAATTTGAAAGTGGTCTGGCAGATTGGTTAGTAGGAAACAATACAGATTCATCATGGGATAGTATTGGACATCCAGGAAATGATAAGTCCGTTAAATTAAACGGTTCTCCGGATAAGGTAAATATAATCTCACAAGAATATGGTGGAATTAGTGAAGGGGAAACATTTGAAATAGGCGGTTGGGCTAAAGCAAATGCTTCACCGCAGAATCCGTTTAATATAACGGTAACATTTTTTAATGCGGCAAGAATAGTCGATGTTCAGACGATTAAATTTAATCCATACTGTACCGATTGGCAGTATGCAATAAAGAGTTTCAAGATGGAGAATGTTTATACTCATTTTACCGTTGCAATAAATTATTCAAATCAGATAAATGAGGCTTATTTTGACGGAATTGTTGTATACAAAGATGAAGAAGCGGAAGAAGCTACAGTAAGCACAAGCGAAATAACAACGGTAACTGAAGAAACTACAGAACCTGAGCCTGTAACATCAATAAGTTCAGACGGAAGCGTAACAACCAGCGAAGAAACCGACGGAATAAAAACAGTCAGTGTTGTTGATAAATACGGAAACGTTTTATCAGACGAAACAATAATAGACGGCGTTTCATTAAAGGAAAGCAATAAATACTCGTATAATGGGAATTATCTTAAGTCATCAATTGACGCTTTGGGTAATGAATCTAATTATGGCTACGATTTGTCTTCGGGTAATTTAGATTACGTTACATCTTCTTCCGGTAGTACTGAAAAATATGTTTATGATAAGCTTGGAAATATAACTAAGATGTCACAGAATATTTCCGGATTAAGCAACGGAGAGTTGGTAGAAAAATCATATTTATACGATAGCGGTAACAGACAGAGCAAAATTATTCATAATGATTTTAATTATAATTTTGGATACACCGAATTTGGATTATTGAAATCAATTAAAGTTGGAGATAATAATCTAATTGATTACAGCTATGATGATAACGGACTTACTATTAAAAGAAGCTATGGAAACCAACAGAACATAAATTATTTGTATGATACCGATAAAAACAAAGCGTCAATCAAACAAAATGATAATATCTTATATATTTATATCTATGATGAATATGGTGCACTGAAATCAATTAAAGACAGTACATCAAATAGAATTATTGTTTATTCAATAGATGCGGACGATGTTAGTGTTACAGAAGAAACAGGTGATGGGGTATATCATAAATTCTATAGTAAAGAAAACAAAAGTGTTGAGATGATTGGCGATAAAACTTATACTACTTTAGTGAATAATCCAAATAAGAAATATTGGTTAGCTGCAGATAATATTTATTCAACTTATTTAAAGAAAACTGATAAATTTGAAAGAACCTCCAGTGAAAGTATGTATAAGGCATTACATGATTCTGGAGAAAATGATATTGAAAGCTTCAAAAAAATATTATACAATAAAGAATATAATTATATTACATC